>ENA-OWOI01000058-OWOI01000058.1-gut-metagenome-genome-assembly--contig:-NODE-58-length-39669-cov-6.344135_pt1 | contig 39669 bp, 50 predicted proteins | sample MGYA00248258_ERZ651800 | MGnify/ENA primary metagenome ERZ651800 (study PRJEB26908, sample SAMEA4031704) | gut metagenome | biome: gut; feature: normal infant; material: stool | place: China | collected 2015 ...
ATGTGGCAGGATGTATTTAGTTTTGATAATGAATGGCTTGAGAAGAATGGATTATATGATTCAAAAAGTCATACTGTTGATGAAGAAAAAGTAATAGCTGCTGTTAGATCAACTATGAATGAATTAAAGAAAAAAGAAAATTTAGATGGTTTAGTTTGGAGTGCATCACTACATTATAATACTGATAATATTCATGTACATATTGCTAGTGTAGAGCCTAATCCAACAAGAGAAAGAGGAAAAAGAAAACCTAAAACATTAGTTGATATGAAAAGTAAATTTTTAAATAAACTTTTGGATCAGCAACTAGAATATAAAAAAATCAATGATATTATTCGTAATAATATCATTGATAAAGAAGATAAAATCACCTTAAAAAAAGATAGGCAGATGAAAATAATGATTAATGATCTGCTTAAAGAATTACCACAAGATAAAAGTCTTTGGAATTATAACTCTAATAAAATAAAATCAGCTATTCCAAAGCTTGATAAGCTAACAGATTATTATATAAAAAATTATAAAGCAGATGAATATAATAATTTAATTAAAGAACTGGATAAACAGGAAAATGTACTTAAAGAGATTTATGGAAATGGAAAGTATAAAGAATATAAGAAAAATAAAATTGATGAGCTTCATGTAAGAATGGGAAATAGTATTTTACATGAACTTAGAAGCAGCATTATGGAAAAGGAAAAGGCAGAAAGGTATAAAAAGAAAAAAAGTTCTTATCAGAGTAAAGGAATTATTAATATATTTAATATCAATTCAAAAGATATTAATAATATAAAAAATATAGTAGGAAAGGATGTAGATAAAGCTAAAAACATGAGTGTATATAACAGACTACAAAGAGAAATTGAAAATGAAAGGTAGGTGGAAAATATGAATGAAAAAACAGGTGTAGTATTAAAAATTATTAATAGCAAGACTGCGTTAGTAAGTGTTGTTGGGGCAGGAGAAGTTGAAGTTACTTCAGATGAATTTTATATATCAGGATTAAAAGAAGCTGCTGATAAAGATGTTACTGTAGTTAAGTTTGATAATGAAACTAAAGAAATAGTTAAAGAAGGTGAATTTTAAATATGGCATTTAGAAAGAAAACTAAAGAGCAAAAAGAAGCAGAAATAAAAACATTATTAGAAAATGCAGATAAAGAAATTGAAAAATTTTTTGATACTCCTGAAGCAATTAAGGAGTATCTTTCTTTTATGTCAAGATTTTATAACTACTCATACAATAATAGTATTTTAATACAAAGGCAATTTAAAGGTGCTCAAGCTGTTGGATCATATGCTTTTTGGAAAGAAAAAGGTTTTACTATTAATAAAGGTGAAAAGGGAATAAAAATATTAGTTCCTTATAAAAGCAAACCACGTTTTAAAGATGAAAATGGAGAAATTAAAACAATTGATGAAGCTAATGAAAAAGAGAAAAAATTAATTAAAGATGGTGTTTTAGAGGTATGTGATAGTAGGATATATTTTTCACAAGGTTATGTTTTTGATGTTTCACAGACAGATGCTAAAGCTGAAGATTTACCTAAAATATTTCCTAATAGATGGCTTGAAGGAGATGTTAAAAATTATGGCATTTTAGTTGATGGTATGAAAAAAATAGCTGATAGTATAGGAGTAAGAATTATATCTCCTAAAGATGAACTTGGAGCTGTTAAAGGTGTTAGTTACACATCAACTAAAGAAGTGGCATTAAATACTAGAAATTCTGAATTACAAAATGTTAAAACTTTATTGCATGAATTAACTCATGCAAAACTTCATGATATAAAAAATAATGATAAATATACAACAAATGAAAAAGAGTTCCAGGCAGAGTTGACAGCATATACAGTATGCTCATATTTTGGACTTGATACAAGTGAGTATTCATTTAGATATATCAAATCATGGACTAAGGATGTTGATTTAAATGATAAAAAGAAATTATTAAAGGAGGTGCATGATACAGCAGCAGAATATGTAAATATTTTAGAATCAGAATTATTAAAAAATGAAATAAAAGAGAAGGGTGTTGAGAATAGTATGGATAATGAAAATAGTATTAAAGAAAAAGATGTTCGTACAATAATTAAAGAGCATGAAGAATGGATTGCTAGTAGTGGGAAAAGGGGGAAAAAGCTTGATTTAAAAGGTAAGAATTTGAGAGGAATTAAGCTTTTAAATTTAGATCTAAGAAATGCAAATTTAAAAGATGCTGATTTAAGAGGATGCATTATTTATGCAGATTTAAGAAATGCAAATTTAATGGGAACTAAAATTGATAATTCAACTAAATTTACTGGCTCAAATTTAAGTAACACATACATTGAAGCTAATAAATTAGATTTAATAAGACATCAGATTGCTGAAGATGAAGGTAAGCATAAAAATGCTTTAAAGAGTTTAAAGACTAATAAGAATAAAGAAAAGGTGAGAGTAATTGAAAATTAATGAATTAAATAAAGAACAAAAAATAATAGTTGGATTAGTATTATTGTTATTGGTTGTTTTTGCTGGAATGCAGACTAATATATCAATGAAAAATATAGATATAAAAAATTTAAATTCTCAAATTGAAAAATTAGAAAGTGAGAATGATGAACTGAAAAATAATCAGATTATAATTAAAGATAATTCATTTGGTGAGATTAATGAAAGTGGTGTTATTAATGATGATTCACCAGTTACAGAAATAGTTTCAAATGACAGTAAAGCATATATCGATATTAAAAATAGGTTTATTACAGCAGCAGAAAAGCTAAATAAAGAGTTTGATGAAAACCTACAAGGGAAAAATGTAATAAGTATAGATGTTATGAAACTATCAGATCTTACAGATAATCAAATTTCTAAAAATATTGAAAGACTAGAAAGTGAAAAATTTAATATATCAGTTGAAAAGAAAAAAATGGGCAACGGCTTTTTTTATAGAATAAATTTAATGATATGAAAAAAGAAGATGTCTATTTTTTTGCAAGAAAAGTAGAAAAATTTTTAAAAACACTTGAAGGTCTTGAAATAAGAGGAGATGAGAAAAAACTAGAATCTTTTTCAAAACTATATTTTGAACTTGAAAAAAATATAGATAAGTTTACACCAACGATTCAGGAAGAATATAGTATTAAAACGAAAATTGCATATTGTCAGATGCAACAATTTAAACAGCTATATGAGAAAGGAACTATTAGTATTGAAGAATATGAAAAAGCAAAAAAGGATTATATAAATTGTAAGACTATACGTGATGCAATAAAGGATAAATAGGAGGTATGAAATGAATTGTTTACAAATAATAGGAAGATTGACTAAAGATCCAGATATGGTATATACACCTAATGATATGGCAGCGACTAGATTTATAGTAGCAATTAATGAAAAGACTAAAGATAAAAAGATAGTAGATTTCATCCCAGTTGTTATATTTGGGAAAAGAGCTGAAGCAGCAGCTAAATATTTAACCAAAGGAAATCAAGTGGCAATAGTAGGAAAAATAAGAACAAGAACATATACAAAGGAAAATGTAAAAATGTATTTTACAGAAATAAAAGCTGAATATGTACAATATTTAGATAGTAAAAATAATCTTAATACTGATGATGAAATGGAAGTTAATGAAGTTAAAATTGAAGATAATAGTATATTTAATGAATATTTAAATGTACCAGTATATGAAGATTAATTTGAAATAGAGATTGCTTATAAGCAATCTCTATTGGAAAGTGAGAAGTAATGAAATTAGGAGACAATGAAATTGATTGTATACTTTATAATAAGAAAATTTCAGATGAAGTTAAAGAAAAACTATTATTAGAAAAAGAACAAGATAAAATTAACGAATTATTAGATAAAGAGAAAGAAGCATTCAATATGACTGCAATACGAGAAATATTAGAAGTTCTTGTAAATAATCAAACAGCAATAAGAGAAATAACAGATTATATTTATGATAAATATCCTAATGGTTATTTTTGTAGCGTTTGTGAATGTGAGAACTGGGATAATTATTGTAAGCTAAAAAAATATAAAATAGATAGGTCATGCAAAAAAGATATTTAGAAAGATCTATTAATTAAGAGCAGCAGTAACATAGAAAGCTCGAAATCAAGTTTTTATATTTGCAATGTAGGTAGAGGAGAAGGAATAATGAAAAATATAAATTTTTTGAAAAAAGGAGAGAAACGAATTAATGCAAACAATAGAGAAATTAGTTAAAGATGAAATATTAATGGCAGTAGATCAAATAATGCATAAATAAAAGAAGAAAATTTACAGGCAAATAGAAGCAACTTATATAGAGTACAGCTATCAACAAAGATGTTATCAGCCAAAAAGTAAAAAGTTCTGGAAGTAAACTTAAAAAAATACACTTCAGAAGCAGAACAAAATACAAAATTTCCGTAATAGAAAGTGGAAAATTGAAGTTAATCTTCAGACAAGGTTGAAAATTGTCTTGAGCAGAACGTAATAAATTAAGGTTCAACTACAGAACACCTATTAGTTAAGAGCAGCAGTAACATAAAAAGTTCTGAAATCAAAGTACCAGGACAGCTGCTTTTAATTAATTTATATCAGGAGCTATGGAAAGGAAGTAATAGGATGAATGAAATAGGATTTATTAAGAAAATAATCAATAAATGTTTACTTACCACAAATGAAGTATGTAAAATAACAGGTATTTCTAGAGCTAGAATATCTAAAAAAGTTCAATCAGGAAAACTTGATTGTATAAGAAAAACTTCAGGAGGACTGATATTTCATATAGATGATATTCAACCCAATGTAGATAAAGTAGGACAAACAGTAAAAAGATTTTTTAACAATGAATTTGATGTTATTAATTTACTATTATCAGGATATAAGATTATACTTACTGGAAGTGTAGGAACTGGTAAAACAACACTTTTAGAGAAAATTAAAAAATATGCAGAAGAAAATTCTATTATTTTAAAACTATACGATGATGGGGAAATACCTAAAAATTTTTTATCATTATCATATAGCTCATTAGCTGTAGTACAAGCTACTAATGAAATTGAAGCATTTAATGAGTTGAGCGAATATTTGAATACAAGCATTAATGAAATTAAAGAAAAAATAGATTTTATTTGTACATTAGAAGCTAATCAAATAACAATTCTTAAAGTAGATGAAGTGTTAAATTAATATATAATAAAAGAAGATCTTCCGGAAGAACACCTGCAGCTCTTTTTTTGTTTCCATAAAATAGTGTTCATAAATCATATGTTTTTAAATACAAAAAAGACATGATTTATGGATACTATTTTTATAAAAATATAAGTATTTTTTAACAGAAAAATGTATTCGAAAAATAAATGTGATTTCATAGACAAAAAGAAAAATTTGGTATACAATAAGAATGTGAGGTGAAATAACATGGAAGTAGCTAAAAAACACATTATAGAAGCTGTAAGGGAATTAAGAAAATTAGAATGTAAATGTAATAAAAAAGGAACTTGCGAAAGATGTATTGATATTTTTAAACTTAATAGTATTCATAATTTTTTAAGTCAAGATTAAAAATACTTTGAAAGGAAGATGTGAAGTGGAAGATATAATAATTAGGATTCAAAACTTACTAGCATTGAGTAAGAGTTCTAATGAAAATGAAGCCCAAAATGCTATGATGATGGCCCAAAAACTTTTAATAAAGCATAAATTGTCAATTAAAGATGTTGAGCAATACCAAAATGAATCTGTAAAAGTAGATGAAAATAGGACTGGAATAAAATTTAGAGGATCAAGTTGGAAATCAAATTTAGCAAGAGTAATAGCAGATAATTTTGGTTGCTATTTATTTTATAGGTCAGGAAGAACACGTGAAGTTTGTTTTTATGGAAAAGAAGAAGATGTGATAATTTGTAACATAATGCTTAAATATGCTATCAAATCAATAAATTTAAATGGGGATAAGTTAATAAAAAAATTAAAGCAAGATAAAAGAAGAAAGTATTTTGATGGAATAAAGGGTGACTATGCTTTAGGATTTGTAAGAGGGCTTGATGAAAGGTTTAAAGAGCAGCTTAAATCTAATGAGGAATGGGCTTTAGTTATGGTAAAGGAACAGATTGTAATAGATAAGTATAAAGAATTTTCAAGTGAATTTACATCTATACAAGTTAATGCAGAGTATAATAAACATTTCTTTGCTTTTAAACTCGGAAAAGAAGATGGGAAAAATTTTGATATTTCTAATAAGATTGAAAATGAAGTAGAAATAACTGAATTATTAGGGTGAGTAATTCGCCATACTAAAAACGGAAGTAGAACTGTTGCATCCAATGATTATATTATTTATTGAAATGAGGAGGTTAGAATGGAAAAGAAAATTAAAGAAAATGAGTTAAAAACAATAGCATATGACTATCTGTTTAATTATTTCGGTAAAGACACCTTTAAAGGTAAAATTATAACTGGAGCAAGTATACAACTTGCAATTAAAGCTTATAAGGATGAGAAAGAAGTAAAATTCAAAGAAGAACCTAAAGCAAAAAATCGTTACTATTGTGACAATTTCAAAGTTTCTTTTGATACAGATAAATTGTATGTCGTTGAAAAAGATATTATTGTTGATAACTTGTATCGTATCATTTATGGATGGGATAAGATTGATTATAAAGTAATTGGATTTTCTTTGGACTATTTGGATGAATCACCAAACGAAGAATTGAAAGAACTGTTAAAAGGTATACCTTGTTCAGCACAAATGGAAGTATCGAAAGAAGAATTTGAAATATTTTTAAAGGAACATATTGAAGATTTCAATATTAAAGATAACATAAATGCACAAGTACCAAGTATTTCATTCATAGAAACTGATTAATTCACAATATGAAGAAATGACGAATTATCATTGATAACAACATTAAAGAATAAAATGAACTAAATTAAATTGAGAGAAGGAAATTAATTATGAAAGTTGAAAAAGAAACAACTATAGAAATTAAAAAAATGATAATTAATATTTGTAATTCTGTTGAAGATAATTGTACTGGATTTCAAGAGGGTATGTACATAGGTCAAATTCTTGCTTATTCAAATGTTCTTGGAATTTATCCTCCAAGTGGTATGTGTGAACCTGTTGAAATTTTTGAATGGGCAAAAGATACCTTTAAGTAATTCGTAATTCTCCCATTTTGAGAAATATTTTGATTTGGAAGGAATGGTCAGAAATGAGTAGTGTTTTAATAAAAGATACAACAAGAGAAGAAAGAAAAAAATTGGTTAATGGAGCGTTAGCAATTTCAATGATTGATTGTAAACATCCAATAGATGATGATATGAAATTATATGAAAAATATATTGATGGTGAAATAGAAATTGCTGAAGTAAAGAAGAAACTTATAGAAAAATACAAAGAGGTTTAAAGGGTGCCTATAATGAGAGATCCATATTTATATGAAGATGTAGATGTATTAAAAAATAAACTGGGGATAAAAGATGCCGAAAAGTTAGAAGATGCAGAAGCAGCTATTACTTTGAGTAATCTATTAGATGTAGAAGAATTTGGGGTTGGCGAGTTTAACATAAAAAAATTAAAGGATATTCATAAACATATTTTTGGTGATATTTATGAATGGGCTGGTGAATTTAGAAAAGTTAATATTGAAAAGTCAGAGAAGGTTTTATATGGTTTAAGTGTTCAGTATTCACCATATGAATCTATAGAAAAGGATGCTAAAAATGCTATAGATAAGTTTAATAGAATTGAATGGAAGGAATTAAATTTAGATGAAATAGCAGAAAAACTCTCAAAGTGTACAGCAGAGCTGTGGAAAGTGCATTGTTTTAGAGAAGGAAATACTAGGACAACAATTACATTTGCTGAAACATTTGCAAAATCAAAAGGAATAACTATAGATAAAGAACTTTTAAAAGATAACTCTAAGTATGTAAGAGATTCATTAGTTTTATCATCAATTGGCCAATATTCAGAATATAATCATTTAATAAAAATAATAAAAGATTCTATATCAATAAAAAAAGATATAAACATTGATAAGATTAAAGATGGCGAACTTAAAAAAGAAAGATATAAATCATTGCCTAAAAAAAGAATAAAAAAAAGAGGAATTGAAAGATAATGGATATATGATCATTTAGATTATGTGGAAATGCAGTTAGAGCAGATGGCTATATATTTAAAATAAAATAAGGAGATTATAAGTTATATGATTTATGCAAAGTGTATTAGACAGGAGCAGATTGCAATAGATAAAGATGAATTTATTAAAAGAAAGGGAGAAGAACACAATGTCTATTGTGTTGGAGAAACAACTGAAGATAAAAATGGGTTAGACACACTGTATTGTGTGCCATTGAATTTTATTTATGATTGTTTAAAATATGGAAACTATATAGCAATAATAGATATTGATAATGATAGTGAGTATTTGGATGGACATTATAATCAGCATCAAAAGGTATCCAATAAACAGAGAGTAAAAAAAATATTTGATAGTTATTCTAAAGAAGCAATTGATTATGTTTTTGACAATGTAGGAAATCCAGATATTGTACATGATGGATATGTACATTGGCTTAATGAAGAATTACAAGCATATTTTTATAAAAGAAAAGGCGTTTTGCGAAAAGTTAATAAAAACATCAACAATAATAAAGATTTATATAAAGAGCTTTTCAATAAAAATAAGGATTATTTCATTAAATTTGTAGAAGAAAAAATAAATTATGCTATTAATAATAAAGAAGGGAATTGTTGTATTTCAATATCAGATGTATTTGATATTTCGGATAAATTAGCTTTTTATAAATATAATATTACAGCCTATGATAAGTACAAGGTATTTGAATTATTAGCAGATGAAATAAAAAATCATTATAAAATATTTAAATTGAAAAATGAAATATACATTAGGCTTGAAACTTCATTAATAGCATATATCAAATTTTGGGCAAAGCATATTTGGTTAGATAGAAAGTAGGATGAAAAATGAAATTTGCTTACATGAGAATAAGTACAAATAAAGAGAAACAAAAGACTGATAGACAAAGAATAGTATTGGAAAAGTACTCAAAAGAGAATAAATTCATATTTGATGAAATTATTGAAGAAAGAATTTCAGGAACAGTTTTATCAAGGAATAGACCACAATACAGCAAATTAAAGCAGATATTAAGAAATGGAGATATATTAGTAGTTACTGACGTGGATCGTTTAGGTAGGGATGCAGATAATGTTATTATGGAGTTTAAAGAGCTTAAAGCTAAAGGAATACGAGTCATTCCTTTAGATATACCGTATTTGAATGAGTGGGATAAAGCACAAGATAGTTCAATTTATAATATGATATCCGATATATTTATAACATTAAAAGCACATATAGCACAGCAAGAGAGGGAAAAGACAGTAGAAAGAATTAATCAAGGATTAGCAGCAGCAAGACAAAAAGGAAAGAAATTAGGAAGACCTAATGTTCAGATAAGTGAAGAATTTATAAAAGAATATAAAAAATATAAAAGTGGAGCTTACGGAAAGATGACAGTTAGTAATTTTGCTAGAATGTTGGGAATAGCAAGAAGTACTGTATATAAATATATAAGATTGATAGAGAAGGATGGGGAATAAGATGGTTATTTTTGCAAATAAGGATAATAGTATAAATTATGATGAAGAAATATTAATAAGAATTATTGAAGCATCATTATATGAATGTAATGGTGTTGTTGGTGTTGTATATGAAGTTAATGGAAAATGGGAATTATTAAAGTCTGAAGAATTAATGAAAGGAATAAAATTTATTATTTCAAGTACTGGGGAATTACATATTGAATTAAATATTATGGTGCATTTTGGAGCAAAGGTTATTTCTAGTTTTGTAGTGCAAAAAATTAAAGAAAATATAGAAAATTGTACTGAATTAATTGTTAGTTTTGTAAGTGTAAATATAAAAGCAATTGATATTCAAAGAAAAGTAGTTCAAATTAAAAATGAAGCCCAGGATCATCAAACGTTAAATGAGAATAATAATAAAAGAGAAGAATTAAAACAAAGCGAGGAAGAAGTAAAGAATGAAGAAAAGTCATTTAATGAAAATAATGATAATAGTAATAATGTCTTAAATGATGAGTTAAATGAAAAAGCAGTAGAGTCACAAGGTGAAAAGAAGAAATACGGATTTGTAGCTTTTTCATGTGGAAGTGGTTTAACTAAAATTCTTAAAGAAGAATTGGAAGCTGATCAAGTAATTGAGTATAACAACTCAAATATTGGGGATATGAAAACAAATATCATTTTAGAAGCAGCAAGTAGAATAAATTCTGATATATTATTTTTATTACCAAATGATGAAAGATTATTTAATGTATGTAATAAGGTTAAAGCTCTTTCAAATAGAGATATAAAAATTATACCTTGCAAGACTGTTACTGAAGGAATTGCTTGTTTAACTGTATTTAATGAAGAAAACAGTATAGAAGATAATCTAAATGATTTTGATGAAGTAATTCAAAGAGTACAAACTGGTATTGTAAAGAAATCAAATGATGATTGCAATATATATGATAAGGCAGTAGAAAAAGGTGATATTCTTGGATTTATAAATGATGATCTTATAGAACTTGATGAAGATAGAATATTAATATTAAAGAACTTAATTGATGAAATGGTAACAAAAGATAGTAAATTAATTACTATTTATTATGGAAATGAAGTTGATCAAGCAGAAGTAGAAGAATTAAAAAAGTCATTAGATAGAAAATATAATCCTGATGTACAAGCTTTTCAAGGGAATCAGGAAGAATATTATATTATCTCTGTAGAATAGGAAGAATATTTTTCTAATTTGAATAATAAAAAGAAAAAAAGATTGAAATATATTCAGAAAAAGTTTAAAATAAGAACATAGAAAATTGAATAGAAAAAAAGCTCTTATCAAACTCTTATATATAAGCCGCAAACTCATATATAAGCCAAACTTAGTATGTACCGCAAATACATAAAAAGCCGTTATGAAAAGAACTTTATACAAATTATTGTATTCATTTGATATGAATATAATAACAAGTTTAGAGAAGAATTTCAAGCGTTTTAGTATAAAAAGTGTATACTAAAATGCTTTTTTTGTTCTTATTTTTATTAAATTTGAAAAATTATAAGGGGTGAAATAAAATGGCTCCTTATATTGGTATGTAATACCTGTATTTTATGAAAGGTGAGGGAATGTGTATGAATACAGCAAAATCTTTTTCTTATTCGGATTTACATAGTTTAGTTTATAAAAAAGATGATCAAGGGTTTATAGCTGTATTCAGAAAAGGATTTAAAGGCAGCGTTTATACTAGATGTTTTAAAGAGTTTGATTTAGATCAAGGAATTAAGGATTATTTTGATAAGAATTATGAGTCAGATTTATATTGCACATTGAATACTTTTTATAAACCTGAAAGAACAATGGATAGTTTAAGATATTTGAATGCTCTTTACGTTGATATAGATTGTTATAAGTTTAATTTAAGGAAAGAAAGTGTTTTGTTTTTTTTAGAAAATGATTATTTTAATCAGTCTATTCCAACTCCTAGTTTGATTGTTGATAGTGGGAGAGGGTTATATTTAATATGGCTTATTGAAAGTGTTCCAAGTAAAGCATTTACACTTTGGAAAGCAATGCAAGATTATTTATATAATCAATTAAAAGATTTTGGAGCTGATAGAGGTGCATTAGATGCAGCAAGAGTTTTAAGGGTTATAGGTTCTTATAATACGAAGTCTGATTCTAATGTTAGTGTTATAGAATATAATGATGTACGCTATTCTTTAAAATACTTAAAAGATGAGTATTTACCCAAAGTAAAGAATAAAAGTAAAGAAAAAAAAGAGTGGAAAGGCAAAAGAGTTTTTTTATATAATGAATTTTCTTTATATAAAGCAAGATTAAATGATTTACATAAACTTACTGAGCTTAGGGACTTTGACGTAGAAGGTAAAAGGGAAATTATATTATTTTTATATAGATATTATGCTACATTATGTGAAGGAGAGGAAGAAGCAGAGAGGTTAACTGAAGAATTAAATTCTAAGTTTGTTAAGCCACTTTCTGTAAGTGAAATCCGTTCAACTAAGAGTAATTATATAGGTAAGTATAATTATAAAAATTCTACATTAGTGGATCTATTAGAAATTACAGATTATGAAATGAAAAGTATGACCACAATTATAAGCAAAAATGAAAAATATGATAGAAATAATCAAAAGAGAAGAGCTAAGAGAAGAAATAGTGAAGGACTTACTAAAAGAGAACAACAAAAAAGAGAGAAATTGATAAATGTTTTAAGGGGAATTTTAAATAATAAAACTAACAAAGAAATTGCAGATGAACTTAATATTTCTTTAAGGATGGTACAAGTATATAAAAAAGAGCTAAATGAGGATGTTAAACTAAAAAGTGAACTTACTGAAATAATTAATAAAGAAGTTGATGAAGTTTCAGAATTATGTGAACTCGATAATTTGATAGATGTAAAAACTATTGATTATATGAATGATGAAGAGAATAGACTTTTTTCTAATTTAAGTATGTCAAAGGGAGGATAAAAATATGAAAAAAGTTAATATTTATGTTCAAGGTATTGCAAAAAGTAACTTACCAACTAAAGATGGTAAGTATGTTACAGTACTAGAGTATAAGGGAAAGACTAAAATTTTATATGGTGAAGCTAATAATACAACTTCCAATAGAATGCTAATAACAGGAGTGATAGAAGGGGTTAAATTATTAAAAGAGCCTTGTGAAATAACTATATATGTTCCTACTAATTTGGGTTTGAAATCAACCAAACCTAATAAGGATTTAATAAACATTTTAAAGGAGCTTTTTTTATTGGGGAGACATACTTATATTGAAGTTGTATCAAATAATTATAAGGCTCAATTAAATATATTATTAAGGACATATATGAATGACTAGTAGAAGAGATAAGAGGAATTTAATGATTCTGATGATAGACTAAACGACTAGCGAAATTCATAGAGATTACTATGAGTAGTAAATAGAATTATATAATTCTGAATTTGAGCTACAAAGTGCGGTAGCCGAGAGAGACTACTCCCTAAAAAAATAATCATGTAAAATTATTTTTTTATACTAAATTAAAGCAACAATTTAAAATGATTTATAAAAATTGTTGCTTTAATAAAAAACTAAGCATTCTTAAATATATTATATATTTCTTTACATTTATCTTTCATATAATTAGTTCTGAGAGCTTCAATTCTTTTTTCAAATGGTATGTTTGCGTCCATAACATTGAAATCAGCAATATATACAGATATTAAATCTAATAAATACATAAAGTCAGATGATATATTTTCTATAAACTTATCATCTTTGTTTTTTATGACTTGAGTAAATACATTATTTTGTAGAGTTATTAGAGCAGCCCCAAGTTTTTCTAATTTCTTTTTATCTATAGGACTATTAGCAATTATCCTAGATATATAGTATATTATTTGTTTTCTAGAATTATTTAAAAGAATTTTATTTTCTTCAGTCATTTTTTATTCCCTCCTTGAACGATCTTTCTGCATGGAATTTTTCATATAGGTTCTATTTTATATAAAAAAACAATTTCAATCATTTTTTTTAGTAATCATTGTTAGTATTGCTGGCACCATTAAAAAGCCTGTACCAATTGCTATAACTATAAAGGGAACTATATAAGATGATTTAATAACAAGACACATAAAAAAGAGTATTATTCCCCCAATAATTATAAGTCTGCCAATTAGGCTAAAAAATGATTCAACTATAGTTACTAGAACACTAAAAAACAATGTTAAGTACAATTTCACTAATTTAACTATTAAATTAATTACGTTCATAATTATATATCCTCCTTATTAATATTATAGCTTTGATACTAAACCATTTATAGATATAAATGATTTAAAATTTTTTTTAGAGAAGGGAAACTATATAGAGCAGCTCCTATAATAATTAAAGTTAAAGTTCCCCAAAAGCAAGCTCCTAAAAACCAAATTAATAAAACATTAAGAGCTTTTATTAAAATAGTAAACATAGATTATTCCTCCTTGAATTTGAAGCCACAAAGAGTTATAATCTATTTGCGAGATAGTTGTCACTCTTTGAGTGGCTTCTTTTTTATGAAATTTTATTTTTTATTTAGAGCTGTTTTTAAATCATTTAAAGCTTGTGTATGAATTTCTTTATCTAAGTCGCTTTTATCAATTGTAAGTTGATATTCTAAAGCTTGAATGTGTTTTTTGATTTTTTCTTTATCTTCAGGAATACAAACTTTAGGAATAGCATTATAAGGTTCTTCTCTTTCAAATCCAACAATTTTCATAATATATTCTCCAATTATAAATGTATTTGTAATACAAAATTTGAAGTACTTCCAGGCTGCAGTTGTAAGAATTGTATTACATAATTTTTATATTAAATATTTTAGTCATTTGAAAATCTTATTTTTAATCCCTCAAGGCTATCTCTGTAGTCACCAGTACCACAGATTTGAGGATTATTAACTAAATACCATATATTGTTGCTTTTCATCTCAAGCCTATCTTTAACCCACTCACCATTTACAAAGACTTCTAAAGATTGGCCACAATGTAAGCCTTCTTTCCCTTTAATCCATAAATCAAAATCTAAAACACCATATCGCTTTAATTCACTATTATATCCCAGTATCATTTTTAACACATCCTTTCAAATTTTCATTTATTATTTTATGAACTAAACCAACTGAGCAGTTAAATGTTTCTGCTATTTCTCTTATAGTTTTTCCTTGTAAGCGATACAGTTTTATTGTTTCAGTTTCTGTATCTGTAAAACGTGATTTTCTTCCTGCTCCACGTTCATTTCTAATTTTTTGAGCATTGTTATTATTTTTTAATTTTGGAATGTCCTTTTTACAGTCTTTTATAAGATTTTGATATCGTTTTTCTGCGTTCTTTAATTCTTCATCTTTTTCTAAATCTTTCGCAAGTAATTCTTTAATAATTTTTTCTTTTTGTTTAAGCTCGTTTTCCAATCGTTCAATTTTTGCCTTTTGTGTTTCTCTTGCCATAGCATCACCTTATATTCATAAATTAATTTATGAATATATTGTATCATTTGCGTGAATTTTTTTCAATAATTAATTTATGAAAAATATTTTTATAAGATAAAGTTTAAATTAATTGTAGTGCGAATTATTTTCCCACTACAATAATAGTTATTTTTTTAATAATGCTAATGCTTCAATTCCACTCATACCAATATTATCTTTAGGAACTTTGCAAGTCTTTGAATATTCAATTACATCAGATAGATAAGTTACTATTTGCTCTATTTCTTTATATTTGAAGTCATATTTAGCTTTTAGATAACTCTGTTCAGAAGTCATATTTTCCATTTTATCAGAAAGTATATTGAGGTAATATGTTCCCATTTCAATAATAGTTTCTATTGATCTATGAGTTAGTCTTAATTCTTCATCAGAACATTTCTTTTTTACTTTTAAAAATTTAAAAGTAAATTCATTAGGGGAGTAAACAGGCTTTTCTGTTATCTTTTTATTAATTAATGAACATTCATTGAAAGTTTCTATGTCATCATAGAATTTCGAGTATTCAGGGGATTTTTTAAGTGTATTTAATGCATTTTCTGTTGTTCCCAAATTTTTTATAGTTCGCTGCTTAACTTTTCCGCCAGACCTATAAGTTTCAATTATACTCCAATAAACTTCATTTTTAGTCACCTTTTTTTTTAGAAACATTGAAATCACTCCTGGTGTTGCAGGCTTATAGCCTGCAATTAATATTAATCTAAATTTTCTTTGTATGAATAATATCCATCATTGATAGTTTCACCGATTATGATACTATCAAGCATTTCTATGCCTAGAATTTTACCACATTCCACTATTCTTAAATTCATTTCTAAATCTTGTTTACTAGGTGATGTATTGCCACTTGGATGGTTATGAAAAATTATTATAGATGCAGCATTACTTAAAATTGCAGATTTAAAAATTTCTCTAGGATGAATACTACAGTTGTTTAGAGTGCCAATATGTGCCGTAGTTATGTTTAGAACTTGATTCTTAGTATTAAGACACATAACACCTAAATGCTCTCTATCAGCTCCATCTAAAAATTCATAAATTAATTCAACAACATCGTTAGGACATCCAATTTTACTTTTTCTTTTAATAGTTCCAGTTCTGACGATTGATACTATTGGTACAAAGTTATTATCTTTTATAATCTCTATACCATATGCCCAATATTCTTCTGTTTTCCCGCTGTGATTTACAAGTTTTATTATAAAAGATTTAGAAGGATTTCTTTTTCCGTTTTCAATCATATTATAATAACTTTCACTTACTTCAAGCTGGTCAGCTAGTTCTCGTTTTTTAAGCTCTAAGATTTCTCTATAATTTTTTAATCTTTCACTAAACATTTTAAATTATCCCCCTTTGAATTTACCACTACACTATGAGCTACGCCCCTGTGTGTTTGTTTTTTTGTTGAGCCTGAATAATCATATTGGAGCTGCTTGTCAAAATCCCTAGACCATCTTTATGTGGTCCAGGGAAACGGAGAAAAAATTTTTATGGCCCAAACGTAGTTAAGCAATAAAAAATTTTTCGGAGTGGTTTTTGACAAGTAAAGCGAAAATGTGATAGGCTGGTGACTCAAAAAAACATTAATATCAGATAAATTCCGACTTTGGAGGAATTTTACCTTCCTATAGAGGAATACCCTAGCAAAGACTTCGAAGAAATTTCTTAAAGAAGCCCTTCGGGTACCCAAAAGTAGCAAAATAGAGCTTAGAAAATTTACATTAAGGGTGGTCGCTCGGTTTAGATGGAACACACTTAATGTTTTATTTTCTTAGCTCTATGTAGCGTTTCTTTAGGGTGAAGGTATCAGCTTCCCTAATGTTAATTCCCTAGTTTTAAAATATTGTTTATTATATTTGCTGTTTCCTTATCATTATCATTAGTTTCTTCAGTAACAGTAATCTCATCTTTTTTACTTTTATTCTGAAGATTATTAATTGTAATACCATTATTTTTTATTAAAGTAGTTAAATTATTAAGTACATGTTTTATTTCTGAAAGATCAGATCCATTTAAATCAGAGTTCATATCTTTTTCAATTAAATTCTTAACATAAACACTAAATCTTAATCCAGTACCTTTAAAATGATCTAAAAGTTTTACATCATAATCACTTTCTAAATTAAATGAAACAGCTTTAATTTCTCTTGTATCAGAACTTTTTTTACTCATTTACCTCACTCACTTTTTTAGTTTCACTTGCTTTTTTATTTACATCAAGTACAGTTTGATAAATTTCACTATTAGTAAATTGACTGTTATCTACAAGCTCTACAGTTGGTAATATCTTTTTCCAATACTTATAAGTTGGTAAAGCTCCACCACCCATAATTTGAATTTTAGAAGCTTTAGAAATATCAAACCCAATAGTAATTTCAGATGCTAATTCTCTAACATGCTTTTCAATAATTTCATGTGTATCTCTAATATCTACAGTTTTTTGATTAATTATAATTTCATCTTCGCCTAAAGTTTGCTCAATGTATTCAGTTGATACATCACCCTTGCCAGTATCTTTTAAGTATTTAGCAATTTTATTATATAATTCATAAAATGACTTATTCTTAGTATCAAAAGTCACAGGTACTTGATTTTCCCATTGAATAATATTAACAGTACCTGCTCCTATATCAATAGTTATTACATTACCATTATCTTTTGTTTTAACTACCAAGCCACCTTCAACAAAGATAGTTATACTCTTAATATTTATAACTTTTTCTTGACTATTAACTATTATTTTTTCAACACTTATTGATTTTAGATACTTTTCAATATCAGCTCTAGCGTTGCTCATAAATTTTGTAACTGGAAGTCCAACGCAAACATCAGCATTAATAACTAAATCATCACTAGAAAGAGCTATAGCAGTTAATAAGCAAAGTTTGTAGTCATTAGTGAAATATCTATCATCTGTAACAAAAAATTGACCTTCACCAACTACATAATTTGCATCATTATAGACTACTTCATAAACCTCATCTTTCTTTTCACCGAAGTTAGCAAGCTTACCCATTTTAACTCTACTAGCAAATTTTTGTCCTTTGAATTTAACATAACCGTTTCCTAAATCAATTCCAATATTCATTTTTGTATCACCTTTCTATATAAAAATATTTTTAAAAATGTTTTACCAACGTATAACATAAACCGAATGTTTTACTGTCGTTATACATATAATACACCTTTTTAGTGAATATGTCAAGCAAATGTATAACAATGGTTATACATTTTACAAAAAAAGTAATTTTAAAAATAAATTAAGAAATTAAAAAAGACATCATATAAAATTAACCAAATAATAATAAAAAGTTTAATAATATAACAAAGTAGTATTAATTAAAGAAAATATGATATAATATAAATATAGAAAACAAAAAACAGAGTGCTGGACACACTCTGTAATATACAATCAGTTAACGCAACTGATACCACTTAAATTTTTAAGAATATTAAAAAAATAGTAGCCAAGATTTGCACTCGGGGCTACTATTTTTTTATGTTTTTAATAAGTAATATAATGAAAGTTAGCAAAGTAATTAAAAAATTACCTGCTGCAAATAATAATGCAAGATCATTACTCATTAGACACCACCCCCTAACATAGGGATTGTGGCACCAGTAGCCCTTAACTAATTGTACTATTTAATTATAACATAAAGATTGATAGAGAAATGTAATATTGAAGTATAATTTTTGACTATTAAAAATAAGTTTATAAGAAATTATTTGGGAAAGAGAAGAGAGGTATTGTATAATAAATACATAATATCAAAATATTCGATATTATGAAGGGATAGTTTGTTATTCTTTAATAAAAAATATAGATTGGAGGATTAGAAATGACACCTGAGGAAAAAGGGAAATTATTACAGATGAGTTGAAAAAAAATAATCTTGAGATATGCCCATTAAATATGAAAGAGTTTGAGGGATTATCAGATTTAGAATTACTTGCAAAAACTGAAAATGTTATCACAAAAATAAAAAGACGTGAAGCTTATGTAGGTAAAGATAAAATGAAATATAATAATAAAATTATGGGAGATGTAAGAGAGCATATAGGATTAGAAAGAACAGATATAAGTAGGGATTTGGAAATATATCAAATGGATAGGAAAGATGTATTAAATGCTGTATGTATAAAAAATGGTCTTAAAGTACATGGAGATATAATTATTGACTGGATTGAAAATATATATCAAATTAAGTTAGAAGATAAAATTCAATAATGAAAACTATTTTTAATGATAAAGGCTGCAATATAGAAAACTATATTACAGTCTTTATTTAATTAAATAATATTGGTATTAAAAGAATTATTTAATATGTAGTTGTAAAGCAATTCACAAGATAAACCCTGTTGCTCGTTAAATTTTTCTTCCAAAGAATAAAGAAGATATAATTTATCTTCAGGAAGATTTTTTTTGATAAGACTAAGTAAATAAATTAAATCTTGATCAAGTTCTTTGTAAGAATCATCAGAACTTATATAGTCTTGGATTTCAGTTAAAGATTTCATTTTTGAATACATAGTATTATTTCTCCCTTCAATACAATAAATGTTTTATATTCCATAATATTGTATAAAAAGTGGAATAAAACATATATTCAGTAATGAAACTATGATATTATATAAGATGATTATAACAATAAAATAAAAAATGATATAAATTCATATAGATAGGACGGTGAAGACGATATATGAATGAAGGACTAGAGATATTTTCTAGTAATATAAAAAAGTTAAGGAAAATATATAATTTATCGCAAGAAGAATTCTCGAAAAGGACTAATATACCACGATCGACTATCTCATATTATGAAAGTATGAAAAGTGAACCAACATTATCAATGATTCTAAAAATTTCAGATAGTTTTGATATAAAAGTAAAGTATTTAATAGAACAGGAAATAGATATAGATAAGTTAGATGAAGGAAAAAGAGATAAAAATAGAATATATAATTTTAATGTATTTGGTGAGAATTTAAAAAGGCTTAGAAGATATTCAGGAATGATTCAAATTGATTTAGCAAATAAGCTTGATATTTCTTCAGCCAATATTTCCTGCTATGAAAGTATGAAAAGAGAACCCACATTAGTTATACTTTTAAAAATTGCTAAATTTTTTAAAGTTTCTGTAGACGATTTATTATCATATCCAGTGAAAGCTCATATAGAATATGAAAATAATTTATTAAATAATTTTATAAGTGAAATGGATACTAAAATTACTGATAAAGAATATGAGAATTTATTAGAAAATTTATATACTATAAAAGAAGGATATATGAAAGAAAAACATAGACTACAAGAGGTTCTAGAAAAGGTTATTCCACAAAAGATAAAAGATATTGATGATTTAATTGAATATATGAAAAATAAATTTTTAAATTGATTTTTTATGCATTTTGTAAAAAAGGCTATAATTCACCATTATAGCCTTTTTATGATTTTATAATATAATATAGAAATATAAATGTCAATATAGTGTTAAAGAAATATTTACATTATTGACACCGCAAAAAAAGTGCGTTATTATATTATACATAAAATGTGAAAGGAGGGTAAAAAGTGTATAAATGAATGAAAAAGCAAAAACATTAAAGGAATTGCGATTAGAAAAAAAACTTTCGCAGTTAGAAGTTGCGAAAAAAATTGGCAAAAATGAAAGAGGATTTGCCAATTTAGAGAAGGGTATATCTAAATTACAATTATTAGATGCAGCAAAACTGGCTTATGTTTATGGGGTAGACTTAGATACAATTTTTATAGCTAATTTACAAACATTAAAAAATGTACCAGTTGATGCACCCGTTTTTACAAATTTGCCATGCTGCGTCTAATTTTAAGAAGTGGGGGAAGATTAATGTTAAATAAACAGGTTATAGAAAAAATGTATGCTGAAGGGCTATCATATGTAGAAATAGCACAAACACTTAATGTAAAAGATGATAGAGTTAAGTTATGCATACAAAGAAACTTCCAACACTTAAAAGATGTACACTTGAAAAATAAAAAAATAAGAAGGGAGGAGCAATTAACTAAATTAAAAAATGATAACAAGATAGGGCAGTTATATGAAAATGGTTTTTCATATGTAGAAATAGCACAAATGTTAGGAGCTAATGAAAATACTGTTAAATCGTATATTCAAAGAAATCTTCAGAATTTAAAAGAAAACCATTATAAGAATAAAAGAGTTAGAAGGGAATGGTTGAATTCAGTGAAAAATGAAAATAAACAATGGATTAGTGACTTTTCAATAATAAAATTTTATCGACAAAGTTATATTACTAATGGAAATGGTAATTTAGTCTTTGATAAAACAACAAGGGGACAAGCAACAGACGATTTACCTAAAAAATTAATAGTTAAAGTATAAGATAAATTAATGGAAAACATTAATTTATTTTTTTTATCTTATTTTTAGAGGAGGTATAGAAATTGTACAAGATAAAGAAATATAGGAGACTTTCTTTAATATTAATTATGAGTCTTATAATAAACGTATTTCAACTAAAAGCTGTTTTAGCAGCTACAACAGTTGAACGAGTCTATACATCAAAAAATGGGGATATAATTAATATATATTCACAATATGGAAGTGATTTAAATTATAGTTATCATGGGAACTTTGAAGTTAGTTCTAATGCTGAAACAATGTATATTTCAACAAGTAATGATGATGGAACTTCCTATAGTAATACAACTAAAAATTATACTCTTACAGCAAAACCAGGAGAAACAATAACATTAACTGTATATGGAGGCAGTTTAGGTGATAGAAAATCATGGACTGCTGCCTTTGCCAATGAAGGTTCAACATTTATAGATGCTACAGCTACAAAGGGAGGAAACTATATATATAAAACAGAGAATGCTGATGGAGATGGACATTCTGTAAGGGTTTCATTTAAGATGCCAGCAGTAGTTGATAATGGTATAACGATGATGGCATATTTTAAGGGTTCGAGTTCTAAGACTAATTCATGGAACTTTAAGTTAGTTCCTAAAACTACGCCAGATAAAGAAGATATGTCTGAACCGCAAGCAGTGCTAGCACAACAAACATTAAGTAATTTTGATGCTAAAAATACAACAAGTATAAATGACATCCAAAATACGATAAACGGTGTGATTGACACAACAAAGTTTACTGCATTTGTAATGCAAACAAACAAAGTTGATGCAACAGAGTCTAGCTCTGGCTACATAAAAGGAAAAGTGGCTATAACAAGTAAAAGTAATTCAAGTGAGAAAACTGAATTTTCTTATACACTAGTTATATCAAGATTACCTCAATCAGCAGCAACAGTATATACAACTTTAAGTAAGTTCGTAAATAATTATGCTGCAACTAACAGATCAACAGAGAATGATTTTACTTCAGCAGTGACATTAACAAATAATGCTTTATCAATTACAGCTTCAGATTGGAGTTTTACTAAGTCAACCGATACAACGGAAGGAAAATTAACATGTAACTTATATGTTAAAGAAAGCGGAGTTACTAAATATACTATAAACGTTAACAAGACTATAAGTAAACTTGCAACTTCAACTACTACTGCTTGTCAATATGTAGAGCAGATACTTAGAAATTTAACAGCAACTAATGAAATGACAGACACATCATTATTAAGTGCGGTAAGTGTTGGAGTAGATACATCTGCTTTAAATGTTTCTATGTCAAATTTCAAGAAATCATTAGCAAGTGAAAGTGCAACTGGTTTAATAACTGGTACAATTACTATTAATGATAGAAGTACATCAAAAGATGTTCCAGTAAATTTAACTATAAATTTATTACCACAATCGGTTAATACAGTAAAAATATTATACACTAAAGCATTAGAAAATCTAAATCCGACTAATGAAACATATCAGGCAAATATATAGGAATTAGCATATGTAACGAATCCATATATATCTGTAGAGATAGAGAATTATTCTATAACACCATCAACTGAAGAAACTACAGGCTTAATAACTGGAAATATAAAAATTACAGATGGAAGTATAGATGCAATTGTACCAATTAATAAAGCTATAGAGCTACAAACACAATCATTAGAAACAGTGGTTAAACTAATAAATCAGATTAAAGATAATACTACAGCAACAAATGATTTAAGTTTTGATAATTTATTTTATAAATTTAGCTCTGTAATAAGAAATCCTAAAATTTCAATTAGATATGATTTAAATAATCCTCCAGTTAAAACAGAAGCTACACAATTTTCAGATGGAAGTATGAAAGCAAACTTAATAGCAACTGATGGAGTAGATACAAAAGAAATACCAATAGAGTTTACAATTCCAAGACTAAGTCAAACAGCAACAGGAATAAAAGGCGAAATTGAAGCTATTTTAAGAGATATGATAGCTACTAATGAAACTACAGAAGATGACGTTTTAAGTAAAGTAGAAACTACTAATATTGATGGTAAATATAATATTGCATTTGGTACAGAAGTTTCAGAGGAGTTTAATAAAATTTTGGCTACAGAAAATAAACCAGGGAAAATAACAGGTGTAATAAAAGTTACCCAAAGTGGTACAGATGCTTCAGGAGAAATAGGAAAAATAACAAGTCTAATTACTTTAAATGATGAAGATGTAGCTAGTGTAGATGTTAACTTAGATATTGCTAAGCTAAATCAATATGCAAATGACTCTCTTAAAAATAAAATTGAAGCCATTTTAGGAGATATGACAGCAACTAATAGTACTACAGCACAAGATGTATTAGATTATGTAAAAGTAAATACAATTTATGATGAAAAAATATCAATTAGATTTGGTAATGGGGAGGGTGAACCTTTTAATAAGATTAAAGCAACAGTAGTAGAAAATGGATCTATTACAGGGAAAATATATGTATCTGACTCAAGTGAATCAGTAATTGTAGATGTTAAGTTACTAATTAAGAAACTTTCTGAAGAACTAGAAAATGCTAAAGATACAATTATAAATGTTGTAATTCCAAATCTAAAACCTACAAATGATACAACCAAAGAAGACATCATAAAAGAAATTCAAGATGCTATAGGAAATGATATAACAGTAGATATTAAAGATTTTAAAAAGGAAGATGCAACCACTTCTAATGATGGAAAAGTAACTGGAACTATAGTTTTAGAAGATAAAAATGGAAACAAGTTAGAACTAGATTTAGATTTAATAATATCTAAATTACCATCATCTAGTAGCAGTGGCGGCGGTGGAGGTGGTGGCTCATCATCATCTGAAAGAGGGAAAAAGAATGATATTATACTCTTAAAGTTAATTCAAGAAGAACAGCCATTAGATGTATATTCTAAAGAAGTAAATACAGATAAATTAGATGAAACAGAATTAACTAAAGTATTAGATAAAGATAAAGTATTAAATGTTATAAGTCTTGAAAATACTGATACAAATAAAGAAGAAACAGAATCAACTGAATATGTTGAACAAACCAATATAACTACAAATAGTTATAGTTGGGATGCTGTAAATTTAAATAATGGATATGTAACAAAAATCACCAATAATGGAGAAGAAATCGGAAGTTATATATCTGCTGAAAATTTATTATCAGATGCTTTAGAAGTACAAGTAAAGATGAATAAGACAATTAAGCAACCAGAACAGGTTAACATTTACTCTTATAATGATGATTTGGGAAAATATGTATTATCCAAAACAATAGAAGATAATGAAGGCGTTATACAATTTGCAGCAACAAATAAGAAGAAATATTTAGTTCTTAGAGAAGGGACTGAAATAAAAACAGAATTAACAGCTAATCAAGGATGGGTTGATAATAAAGGCAAAAGAGGATATTTGCAGAAAGAGGATCTTGTTAAAAATCGATGGTTAGAAAATCAGAATGATTGGTATTATTTTGATGATAAAGGAGCGATAAAAACAGGATGGATGCAAGAAAATAGAAATTGGTACTATTTACAAAATGATGGAAAAATGAAAACAGGATGGTTTTATGATTCTAACAATAATAATTGGTACTATTTAAATAAAAATGGAACTATGGCTAGCAATGTTTGGATAGATGGTTATTATGTAAATGGAAGTGGAGCTTGGGTAAGATGAAGCCAGAGAACTACAAATTTAAAGAAGATTTAAATTTTGAGCCTAAAGAGAGAGTATCTATTTATATACCTAGTTCAGTAAATGAGGCATTAATAAAAATGGCTAAAGCTGAAGGAATAACTAAGAGCAAAAAGGGATCAAACATAATACAAGAATATGTAAAGAACCAGGAGGGAAAAAATGGCGAAAAATAAAATAGATTCTGAAGCTAAAGAACTAGCAATAGGCATTTTAGCTTCAAAAGGTGTGGAATATGAGGATTGGCTTAACAATCAACATTCAAAAGTTATAACAGAAAATTCAAAATTATTAATTGAATGTCTTAACAATAATAGAAAAGGAGAGTAGAAAAGTGGACGTAATTGAACAAATTGTATCTTTAATAAATGATGGTGTAGGCTGGGGGCAGGCAATCGCAGTTGCTGGCTGTGCTGGAGCATATGCAGTGGGTGGTATAATCCATATTTTTGGAGGACCTGAAGGAGGAAGGAAAGCTAAAGGATGGTATATTGGAGCTACACTTGGGTTAATTGTAGTTTTAGGTGCTAGTTCTTTTGCAGAATTCCTACAATCAAGGATAACATTTTAACAAGGATTTAAGAGTTAGGTATTTAAGCCTAACTCTTTTTTAGAGGTGTTTATGGAAAGAACAGATATAAAAAATAAGGAAATGAAATACTTACAAAAGTTATCATCAGAAAAATTTACAATAATTATTGTAAGTATTGTTCTGATGATAACTACATTGTTGTGCAATTTAATTACAAATACCTTAATATTTTCTTTGGATAAATTCAAAGGTGATAATGCAGAATATAGTTTTTTTATCAACCTTTTTAAATTTAAATTTTTTAGTTTTCCAATAGTTTATTTAATTGCTTATTCATTTGCAGGTGTAGTGTTGGTGAAACTAATTTTTAATTTAAAAGCATCATATTGCACTATTTCAGAGGGTCAAAAAGGCACAAGCAGATTTACAACACGAGAAGAAATAGAACAGCAATATAAAGCAATACCAGAAAAAACATTGATTTATGAGGGAAAAGGTGGTGTACCTATATCAAGATATAAAGACAAAATATTCATTGATGATAGTCCAGTAAATACATTAGTTATTGGAACAACTCGTTCAGGTAAAGGTGAAACTTTTGTTTTTCCAACTATTGATATATATTCAAGAGCTGAAGAAAAAGCATCAATGATAATAAATGATCCAAAAGGTGAGTTGATAGCTGCCAGTAAAGAAACATTAGAAAATAGAGAATATAGAGTTGAAATGTTAAATTTACTTAATCCTTTAAATTCTATGAGTTATAATCCTTTGCAACTTATAATTGATGCATATGAAGGAAAAAGATATAGTGAAGCACAGAGTCTATGTAAAACATTAACTTATACTTTATATTATAAACCTAGTGCTAAAGATCCGTTTTGGCAAAATTCTGCTATGAGTTTGGTAAATGCGTTAATATTAGCTGTAATTGATGAAGTAGAAAAAAGGTGTGAAGAAATAGACAAAGAAATAGCAAGAGAAACACATGAAGGAAGAATAAAGACTCTTTATATAGAAAAAGATAAAGAGAAAGCTAAGAGAACTTTATATACGGTTGCTAATATGCTTTCAGAGCTTGGTTCGAAAGAAGATGAATTTGGTAATAATGAGCTAGATAAATACTTTTCAAATTTAGAAGCTTCATCGCCAGCAAAAATGCAATATGCAACTTCAAAATTTGCTGATGGAAGTACAAGGGGTGGAATTTTTGCTACTGCAATGACGGAATTACAAATATTCACTTTAGATGAAATTGCAAAAATGACATCTATGAATTCAATAAGTTTAAAAGATGTTGGGTTTAGAAATGAAAATGATCCTAGACCAGTTGCTATATTTATGGTCACACCTGATTATGATGCATCTAACCATGTTATTAGTTCCATTTTTGTTAGACAGCTTTATTATGTACTTGCAAAAGAATCATCTCTAAGTGCTAAAGGTAAGTGCGATAGAGAAGTTATTTTCCTTTTAGACGAATTTGGTAATATGCCTGCAATAGAAGGTATGGCTAATATAATTACAGTATGTTTAGGTAGAGGTATTCGCTTTATTATGATTATTCAGGCTTATTCACAGCTAAAAAAATTATATGCTGATGATGATAAGACAATCATAGGTAATTGTGGTAATCAGATTTATATTTTAACTAATGAAGATGAAACAGCAGAAACCTTTTCAAAACTTTTAGGAGATAAAACTATTGAGCTGTATTCAAGAAGTGGTGAAATAATGGATATAACTAAACATCAGACTGAAAGTGTTGATGGAAGAAGATTGCTTACATCGGCTGAATTAAGGAGTCTTAAAGAAGGAGAATCAGTGATAAGTAGAGTTATAAAGAGAGCTGATTTAAATAGAAATAAAATAGTGCCATATCCAATTTTTAATACTGGAGAAACTTGTATGAAATATAGATATGAGTATTTGGGTGAGGATTTTGATAATAGTAAATCTCTTTCAACTATACAGGTAAATTCATTACATAATGATATAAATTTAAAAGAACTTATTATGTTTAATGATGAGAATAAGAATAAGGATGAACTTATAAAACAAGATAAAACACAGGAAGAAAATAAAATTCTATCTCAAGTTTATAGTCCTGATGAGATAGAAGAAATAAAGAGTATTGTTAGAAAATACTTAAATACATCTGTAAGAATTGATATGAATATGTCAATTGAAAAATTTGAAAAATTTGTTTCTGATGAAGATAATGAGAAGCTTAATTCATATTTAAAAGAATGTAAATCGAGGCAGGTGAGCTGATGAATGGAACTTGTGAAGAAATTGCAATAGAGCTTTTTGAAAAAGGAATAACTGAGGTCGCTGATGTTACATCTATTATGCTTAGATGGATAGGTTGGATTATTATAAAGTTTTTAGCAATAGTCGTAAATGCTTTAGAAAAAACAGCAGGAGAAATATATACTTTGATGGGTTTTTTTGATAGTACAGAAATAAATGATTTACTTGATAAGTATAGACCAATTATTTGGGGTATTTTAGCATTATCTTTTGTGATAATTGGAATAAAAATTATATTTGTTAAAATTAAGGATAGAAGCGAATTGCCTGCAAATTTACTTTATGCGATTGTGGCTGTAATGATATTACCTATATGCATGATTAAATTTCAAGAAATTACGACTCTTGCTGCTAATGATTTGAATAATTATAATTTTAGATCGGCCAATGAAATTGTTAAAAGTAATCTTTATGATATTTATTATCTTGCAGAGAATGACTTTAATCTTGATAAAAAAAATGATATTAGTAAAGATGATATTTTATATGTGGATATAAATGAAAAATTAGATACATCCGAAATAGATGATGATTATAAAAAAGTGTTTCAAGAGAAGGTTGTTATGGATTCAGGTGGAGAGCTTAAACTTGTTAAATTAAAAAGTGGATGGTTTATAAAAGAACAATTTTTTAGATATAAGCTTGATTTTGTTATTACTATTTTAACTTTAGTTGCAATTTCTTTAACTTTAGTGTGTATGTGTTTTAAGATTGGTAAATTAATTTTTGAATTAGCATTTAATAAAATTTTTGCGACATTTTATGCATTTGCTGATATAGAGAGTGGAAAAAGATTAAAAGAGATTATAAACCATATAGGAGCAATTTTCTTGGTCTTAATCTCACAAGCTGTTTCATTAAGGTTATATGTGTTATTTAATGCTTACTTATCTAGAACAGATATTGATGATTTTGTAAAAGTAATTGTAATTATAGGTGTATCACTCGGTGTTATTGATGGGCCGAATATTATTGAAAGAATTCTTGGCATAGATGCAGGATTAAAAAATGGTTGGGCTGCTATGATGGGAACTTATGGAGTAGCTAAAAGTGTAGGTTCAGGAATGAAAGGATTAGGAGGATTATTAAAGAAACCAGCTAAAAAATTAGGTAGTTCGGCATGGAATAAAGGAAAACAAGCATTTCAAGAATATAGAGCAAATAAAAAGGAATCATCTTTAGCACAAGAAATGAAGGATTTTAATAATAAAAATCCTCAAAATCAATCAAAGAATAATCCGCTAAATGCTCAAATGTCGGCAGTTAATGGAGATAATAAATCGACAAAAAGTAAATCGACAATGTCTGGTGATGATAAAATCCGAAAAAATCAATCTAGTCTTCAGTCAGAAATGAACGCAGCTGATAAGGCTAAGAATTCTAAGGTACAACAACCTTTAAATGATGCTATTAGAAGTAGTAAAAATAATGATAGTGCTAAGTCTTCAATGAGCAATGCAATGAAAGATAATAATATTAAGGATAATTTAAAGACTGATAAGAGTACAGCATCATTAGGCAATGAAATGCTCGGAAATAAGGGCAATGATAAAGGACAAGCATCGTTGAAAAATGATTTAAGTAATAATTTGCAGAGTAGCAATAGTAATGCTGCATCATTAAGTAATGATATGACATCTAAGGGCAATATACAGTCAAATAATTCTAATGCGACACTTAATAGTGATATGCATGGAGTTAAAGTTGAAGGTAACAGTTCAAATAGTAGTAGTTTAAATAGTGGTATGAAACAGGAGAGAACTGATCAGCCACAAGAAAGAGTAAGCACACAGACAAATAATATTTCACCTAATACAAGTAATACACAAGGCAATTCTAATAATACGGCATCTATGAACCGTGTTATGGCTAATCAGAACGCTAATAAGTATGAAAACACTGGTAGCTTTAGCAAAGCGTTTGAGAGCCCAAAATCAGCTAATGAGCAGATATCACCTAAAGATTTAGATAAGGTGAATTTATCTGCAGATAATACAAAAACATTAGGCAGTGAATTTGATAAGGTTATGAAAGATAACAAGGAAGATTTGAGGAATAATCCATTAAATTCTTCAATGAATTTGGAAAGTCCAAATAAGAATATTAGTGACGTTAATTCTGGTATGAAAAATATAGGAAACCAATCTATTCAGAATATGGAGCATAACCAAAATAGTTCATTGAATAGTCAAATCTTAAATCAAAGTAATAATGTAAATATCGATAGTTCTAAGGTTAATACTCAAAAATTTAATCGAAGAAAAATTTTAGGAATAGGAAGGAAGAAAAAGTAGATGGATCATTTTATAATACCGAAAGAAATTTCATCTGCAATGAAATTTAATAAATTTATATATTTGTTTGATTTATTATTTATAGTTGGTTCTATGGCAATTGCATGGCTACTAGATTCTCTAGTTTATAATAAGTTGGTTTTTTTATATTATATTTTTGTATTTTTCGGAAGTTTATTTTGTGTTTTGACTAACAAACATAATCCACAAAAAAGGAATTTTCAAACTGTCTATTATGCTTTAAGAAGAAACCGAAATGTGTATATGAGGGTGTAAATATGAGAAAATTTGATAATATAAAAATTCCTGAAAGACAGAAAATAAAACTAAGCAAAGAAGATAAATTAAAAATAAAAGAGCAAAAAAAGATAAAAAGGCAAGAAAAGAAAGATTTTAAAAAAGCTAAGAATAGTATATATAAGTATATATTGGAGGTATTACCAATATTAGATTTTGATGAAAAAGGCAGAATTATTACTAAGGATGGATATATGGATATATATCAGATTCATACAACAGATATATATTCGTTCAATGAATATGAAGCCAATTTGCATATATTTACTCTTATAGCCTTTTTGAGAAACTATACAAATGATTTTAAGTTGATAGGAATGAATTTCCCAGTAGATACATCAATACAGCAAGAATATGTGAAGAGAAAAATTAATGAAAGTAAAAACGAAACACATAAAGTTTTTTTGAAGAAAAAACTTGAAGAATTAGCGTTTTTAGAACAGTATAGGACAAATAGAGAATATTATCTTATGATATTTTCAGATAATGAAAAAAAACATCTGATGGAAAATATAATAAAAAATCAAACAAAGATTTTTTGTATAAAACCAATTGATATTGATAAAAAAGTAAAAATATTATTTAAACTAAATAATTTAAATAGCAAAATTATTTAAAGGGGTATCGTTGATACTCCTTTTAGATTGGAGTGAAAAGTATGAAATCATTAGTAATTGCTGAAAAACCTAGTTTGGCCAAAAACGTTATTCAGGCAATTGAAACAAGAGAAAAGTTTGCAAAAAAAAATGGATATTATGAATCTAATAATTATATAGTATCTTGGGCTGTAGGACATTTGTTACAGCTGAAGGATATAGCGGATTATGAGGGTGAAAAAAAGAAATGGAAGGATATAAGCTTACCATTTATTCCTGAAAAATTTGAATTTAAAGTAAAAGATAATGTAAAAGAGCAGTTTAAAATTTTAAAGCAATTAATTAATAGAAATGATGTAGGAGAACTTTTTAATTGTGGTGATCCAGATAGAGAAGGTGAAGTAATTGTAAGATTAATTCTTAATGAAGTGAAAAATGATAAGCCAGTATATAGATTATGGTTGCCGGATCAAGAAATAAAAACTGTACTTAAATCACTTGATAAAAAAGAAAGTGATAAAAATTATGATAATTTATATAATGAAGGATTAGCACGAACATTTCTTGATTGGATTTTAGGAATAAATGAAACAATCTATTTAACTAATAAAAAAGGTACTCTTTTAAGAGCTGGAAGGATTTTAGTTCCAATCGTAAAAAAAATCTATGATAGAGATATGGAAATTAAAAAATTCATACCAGTAACTTACTATCAGCCTGAAAGTGATGTAGATAATATAAAATTAATTTTTAAAGATAAATTTGCTAATAAATCAGATGCAGAAAAAAAGGCAGATGAATTAAATTTAAATCCAACAATAGTTGATAGTATAACTACTAAGGATGTGAAAAAGCAACCATCAAATTTATTCAGTTTAACATCTTTACAGAAATATATGAATAAAAAATATAAAATGTCGGCTTCAAAGGTTTTAGAGCTAGTGCAAAAACTTTATGAAAATAAGTATACAACTTACCCTAGAACAGATAGTGAGTACATGACAATTGATGAAAAAGATAAAGCACAGGAAATAATAACTGCATTAAATGATTGCAACTTAGAATTTAAAGATAAGAAAGGAGTTTTTCAGAATACTGGAGAACCTCATAGTGCGATAACACCTACAACTACTATTCCTGAATTATTATCTAGTGATGAAAAATTGGTATATGATACTATCTGTAATAGATTTAAGGCTAATTTTTGTAAAGAAGATTGTATTATTTCAGAAACAGATATGATAATTAGAAATGGTGAGCATGAATTTAAGTTAAAAGGAAAATCAGTTAAACAACAGGGTTTTTTTATGTACGAACCATTTAATAATGAAAAAATGCTACCTAATCTTAGTGAAAAGCAAGAATTAAAAACTAAATTTGAAGCTGCTGAAAAACAAACTCAGCCACCCAAAAAATTAACTGAAGCGACATTAATTTCATATTTGGAGCAGCCCTTTAAAAAAGATTTGGAAGATGATGATGAGGAAGAAAATGAAAAGATAGATAAGAAAGAAATTGGATTAGGGACACCAGCTACAAGAGCAGGAATAATAAATAATGCTAAAAAAATGGAATATATAATTGAGGAAAAAAATGTACTTTCAATAGGAGATATAGGAATTACACTAATTGAAACTATTGAACAATTAGGAATTAATTTATATGCAGAAAAAACAATTCAATTCTCAAAAGATTTAAAAAGTGTTAATGAAGGATCTTTAACATTAGAACAATGCATTAAAAACGTTACTAATGAAATTGAAGAAATAATATCAAATGGAAATAAAATCATTATTGAGAAAATTAATAAACCTATTCTAGAAAAAGAAGTAATAGGGAAATGCCCTAAGTGCGGAAAAAACATATTTGAAGGAGAAAAATCATATTATTGTGAGGGATATAAGGAGTGTAATTTTAGCATTTGGAAAGATAATAAATTTTTTAAAGCTAGAGGAAAAAAGCTTACTAAATCTATTGTAAAAAATATCTTGAAGGACGGAAAAGCTAAGGTAAAAGGTTTTAAGAAAAAAGATAGTGATAAAACATATGATGCTAATATTATTTTAGATCTTTCTAATGAGAAATTTGTAAATTTTACGATGAGTTTTTAGGAGTGATAATTTGAAACTTTTAAATAAAAAAGAGAAGAAAGAAAAAGTTGAAGTAAATCCTTATTTAATTTCAAAAATACAGCCTATGGGTGGAGTTTACTTTGATGAAAAATATATAAAAAAAGGGGATGGATATGAAACTTGTGTGCATCTATATTATTATCAAACTGATGTTGGCCCATTTTGGTTAGAACAGTTATTATCAATAGAAGGTACTGTTGCAACGGTTGATATAAGTACAGAAGATAAAAGAATTGCATTAGATAAAATAGATAAATCTATAAGTGAAAATCTTACTAGGCTTGCTGAAATAAATAATAATATTGATAAGATAGAAGCAGCAGAAACAGTTGATCAATTGACAAAATTGGTTAGGGAGATTTCAACTAAAGATGAAATGATGAAAGATGTGATGATAAGGTATTTTGTTTCTGCTAAAACTAAAGAAAGTTTAGATGAAAAAGTGAAAAACTTATTAGAAACATTAGAAGGGGTTGGGTATAGGGGAGCAATATTTTTGAATGAACAAGAATATGAATGGAAATCAATTTTTCTGCCTGCAAAAGAGCAACAAAAATTTCGAACTAAGCGTAAAGGAAAGGATATTCCATCACTTTCATTAGGTGGTGGATATCCTTTTCATTTTACTCAATTAAATGATCCAACAGGAAGATTTTACGGAACAACTAAGACTGGTGGGAATGTTATTTTTGATTTATTTACAAAAGACGAAATAAGAAAATCATATAATGCTCTTGTAATTGGAATGATGGGATCAGGAAAAAGTACATTTCTAAAAAAGTTATTAAATGATAATACAATAGTTGGAAACTATGTTAGAATTTTTGATATTGCAGGCGAATTTAAAACTCTTGTACAAGAAGTAAAAGGGAGAGTAATTGCATTAGATGGTTCTGATGGTATTATTAATCCACTACAAGTATTTGCAACAGTAATGGATGAAGATACAAATGAAATATTAGAAGAACAATGTTTCATGCAGCATTTATCTAAATTATCTATGATGTATCAATTTCTATCTCCTGGTGCAGCAGAATCTGAAATAAGAGAATTTGAAAAGTGTGTAAGTAATTTTTATGTTGTATATGGAATTGATAAAAATAAAGCTACTACATATGCCAATGAAGAATATCCATTAATGGAAGAGTTGCTTTCATACATAAAAGAGCAGTTGTATGAAGATGTTGAGCAAGGAATTTTAAGAAAAAATATTACAAATAATAGACAAGAACGATTGGAAAATATAATATTAACATTAGAGGGTACAGTTAGAGATTATGGTAAATTATTCAATGGATATTCTACTATAGAAGATATTACAAATGAGCAAGTAGTTTCTTTTGAGGTAAAAAACCTAGTCCAATTTGATAAAAGAATTTTTAATGCACAGACATTTAATATTTTAACAATGCTTTGGAATAATGCATTAACTCAAGGACTTGTTGAAAAAAAAGCATTTGATGAAGGTAAGAAAACAGTTGCTGAAGCTAGAAAATATTTATTACTAATGGATGAAGCACATAAATTTATAAATTCAAATAATATGATGGCTGTTGATTACTTAATTAATTATGAAAGAGAAGCTAGAAAATATTTTGCAGGTGTAGTTTTTGCTACCCAATCTATTAGAGATGTTGTTCCGGAGAATGTTTCAAATGAAGCTTTATCTAAGATAAAAACTTTATTTGAATTGACTCAATATAAATTTATAATGCAACAAGATAATAATGCTAAGAAGAGTTTAAAAACTATCTTTGATGGACAAATTACAGAGAATGAAATTGAAGCAATACCATATATGAGAACTGGTGAATGTATATTATCAATTAATGGGGGTGATAATATAAAATTTAACATTGAAGCTAGTGACGAAGAATTAAAATTATTTAAGGGAGGGGCTTAAATGAAAAAAAAATTTATTTGTTTAATAGCAGGAATAGTAATAATAGGAATAGCAGCAGGGGGATATTATTTTTTAAATAAACAAGATAAGCCAATAGAAGATAATATAAACACTACTGTTGAAATGGAAGAAAATATAAAGGATGAGAATGTAGAGCAAGTAGATTTAAAATCAGATTTGGATAAAAAATATCCAGTTGAGGATGGATTTTTAACTACAATAAAAGGTGGTTCTACAGATGAAGAAGTTGTAAAAAATAATTTGTTACTTAAAGATAGTAATATTTCAATTGAAGATAGGCTTGAAGCAAAAAGAGTAGCAGAAAATTTTGTACAGACACTAGCAAGTTTTGAAGATGGTAAAAATGAAAAATATAAAAAAATTGCTTCAAGGTATGTAGTTGATGATCTTGATGATTTTATAGAAAATTTATTTTTAGATATATCAAATGATAAAATAAAAAGATTTGAAATCACTGAATTAAGAAGTGAAGAATGCAGGAATGAAGATGAAAATGATTATTTATATTTTAGGGTAGTTGTTTCAAGAAATATGATAGATAAATACGACCAAGGGTTTAAAGCAGAATCTGAATGTGATCTGATAACTTTATTAAAAGTTGATGGAAAATATAAAGTAATAAATTTTAAACCGGATTAATTTATGGGAATAATAAAAAAATTTATAAAGAAAATTTTTTTAGCAGCACTAGCAGTGTTGCTAAATTTTTTACTCATTTTTACTATAATGGCTGCAGCGGTTATTGCAACAACTACAAATAAACAATTAAGTAATATATACGTTGGTTCTATCGAAGGATGTCCTGAAGAGTATATTGAGTACTTTAATGAAGCTTCAATTTTATTTAATATTCCATCGTGGATGTTTGCTGCTATAGCAAAACAAGAAAGTAATTTTGATTATACGGCTGAAGGTGGAGGAGCATATGGGTTAATGCAAATTCAAAAGTATGATACAGATGATAATGATCTATGGAAAGGATTATTAAATGGTGGATTAGATGATGTACTTTTTGAATTAGGATATAGATTTAATGATTCAGAGGAAATTTGGGAAAAGTATTTAGATGATCCAAGATTGCAAATTATTTCAGGTGCATATTATGTTAGACATTATGCTAATTATGTTTTATATAGATTACATTATATAGATAATTTAAATTATAAAAGTAATGAAAATATGAATTTAATTAATTGGAATTCTGATGAGTATGATGAAGAATTTCAAACTATTTTAAAGAGGATATTCGCTTGTTATAATGGCGGACCAGGATATGGAATGTCAGTTGATCTTGATAATGCACAAAATAATTATCCCAATAAAGTTTTTGAATATGCTATGACATATAGAGGTGAGGGAATTGATTATGGTTCAGGCGAATATGATGGAAAGATTGAAAACGTAATCGAAGTAGGAATGGATTTAGTTGGTGTTGGTACTTATGTATTTGGTGGTGGTAGAACGCAGGATGATGTAGATAATAACATTTTTGATTGTTCCTCATTTGTATATCATTGCTTTGAAAAAGCAGGAATTAAATTGGGGGATAGAGGAAGTGTAACAACTTACTCATTAGTTCAAATGGGAATGCCCATTGATGAAGATGAAATGGAAAGAGGGGATATAATTTTCTTTAATACTGATGGAGTTAATAGCCATGTTGGTATTTATCTAGGAGAGAATGAGTTTTTACATGATTCAAGTAGTAAGGGGGTAATAGTAAGTGAATTAACAGGATATTATGCACAAGCATTTAATGGAAATGTACGAAGAATTATAAATTAAAGGAAGGAAAGTATATAATGAAAATTGTTGAGGAATTAAAAGAAAGTGAGTTGAAGATTTATTATGTTATAGCTTTTTTTATTACAATTATTTTACTGTTTTTTTTAAATTCAAATCGGCTACTTAATAGTAAATATGACCTTTTAAATTCTGAAATTAATGCAAAAGTAGGGATACAAGAGTATAGTGTAGTTCTTTTAGATAAAGAGTATAATAAAGAAACTCATCTTATAAAATTTGCTTTGGAAATAGAGAATAAAGATGATAGTTGTGAATTGAAAAGTGAGATAGTAGAAAAATCAAATGTGAAGAAAAAAATAGATTCAGAACTTATAAAAGTTGATGATAATAAGTATGTTGTTTATTCTACATTACCTAATAAATGGAGTGTTATATCATTGAGAATAAAAAAGACAGAAGGAAAATATAAAGCTAGAGCTATAAAACTATATGCGTCTAATATAGAAACTAAACAAAATGATAATTTAGTTAAATTAGATAGAGGAACATTAGCTTGTGAATTTATAGATAAAGACATTAATGTTCTGAATGAACAACTTAATTCACTAGATAAGCAGATTAAAGAGAAGAAAACATCAATACACAAACAAGAAGATATAATTTCATCAATTTCAAAGGATAAAATGTTTGAAACAAAAAAAGAGCAGGATAATACTGATGAAAATATAAAGGGAATACAAAAACAAATAGAATATGTTAAGCTTGATATTACTAATATATTAAAGCAAGAAGATGAAATAAAAGAGAAGATAGGAAAATTAGAATTAAAGAAAAAGTATATGAGTAATCAATAGATTGCTTATATTTTTTTACAAAAAATGAGGGGCAAAACCTGTCCTTAAAGGGGGCAAATGAGGGGCAAATGAGGGGCAAAACCTGTCCTTTTGGAAAATAATTTGTCCCCATGAAAAAGTTAGGCTTTGCCTAACCCCCCAGCTTGTATGGGGGCATTTTCCCCTTATGCTCTTAATTATATAGAACTAGGTTAATTACCAGTTCTATTTTTGGTCAAGCTTTTTAAAGGTTGTGAGTGAGCTTGCGAGGGCAAAGCCCTTAAAAAAGGAGGTGTTGAATTGGAGATTAAAGTTAGAAATTTATCAGCTATTACTGTTAAAAGAATAGATGAACTTGCTAAAAAGCAAGGGTTAAGTAGAGAAGCATATTTAAGAGATCATTTAGAAACATTAGCTTGTCTATACAAAATTAAAGAATCAGAGGATAGATATACGATTCTGGTTAATAGACTAATGAAGGTATTAGAATATAATTCATTAGTATTAAAGCGTTTTTTAGAAGAAAATTTAATTGATATTAATGAATTGTTAGAAAGTGAGCGTAAAAAAGATGTCTAAGATTAGAAAAAAATTTATGTTATCTGATAAGAGTTTAGAATATATCAAGGAATTGAAAGAGAGTAGAGATTTAAAATATGTTAGTGATGCATTAGAAGTAATTATAAACGAACACCGTGAGAGCGGTGATCGTAGCGTTGAATATTTAGTGAAAATAATTTCTGAACAAGTAGCAGAAAAGATAGGAAAAGATTTTTCTAATTTAAAGAAAATATCTAATCATTCAGATAAAAATGTAGCAATTATAATTGAAATGCTAAATGGAATGTTTTTCAAAATGAATTATAAAGAAATTGTTCCTACAAGTGAAGAAATATGTCCAGGATTAAAAATTGCAATTCAAGAAGTAGATAAAAGAATACAAGAAAGCAGAACAAAAAAGTTAGATTCAAATTATTAGTGTGGAGGGAAAGAGCATGAATATAATAATAAAAAAAATAAATCAAGTATCTATAATTTATTTGATAACAACTATATTATTTCTATTAATATATGTTTCGTTAATTGCATCAGGAGGAAAAATTAATGCTTTACCCAATAAGGTAATAGATCAGTTTTCAATTTTTTTCATTATATTAAAGACTGGATATGATATTTTTGCCTTTAAGATATTACAAAAAGAGAGTAATGAAAATATATATACAATTTTAATTGCTATGGTATTAATAGGGTTATTTTCTGTGGTTAATAAGTATAATGTATATGAATATTGTAATAATCAATATAGTTTAGATAATTTAATTATATTGATGTTCAGTATAATTTTTATAAGACTTCTGTTTACTATTGTTTTAAAAGTTATAGAGTATATTAAGTGCAAAATAGATTTTAAATTTTATGTTAGAAAAGATTCTAATAAAAGTGAGTTATAAAAATGGTTGGTGTTATTCATAAGGTAAGATTTATTCAGAGTGGTAGTAAAAAATTTAATGATTATATAAATTATATTGGCAGAGATGAAGCAACAAGAGCAAGTAATTTTGAAAAATTTTCTTTATACAATGACTATATGAGTAATCCTGAAAAGTTAGGTTCACTTTTTACTGAAGACAAAGATTTTTTGAGTAAGGAAGAATCTGATAGCTTGAAGGATATATTTTCATTAGCACAAAAAAACGGGAGTTTAATGTGGCAGGATGTATTTAAGATCGGAAGAGCACACGTCTGAACTCCAGTCACTCCCGAATCTCGTATGC
>ENA-OWOI01000065-OWOI01000065.1-gut-metagenome-genome-assembly--contig:-NODE-65-length-37699-cov-6.398171_pt1 | contig 37699 bp, 35 predicted proteins | sample MGYA00248258_ERZ651800 | MGnify/ENA primary metagenome ERZ651800 (study PRJEB26908, sample SAMEA4031704) | gut metagenome | biome: gut; feature: normal infant; material: stool | place: China | collected 2015 ...
GGTTATTAGTCCTCGGACATTCTTTATCTAACACCAATGTTTCATCTAAATATCGAAACATTGTCTCTGTATTAATTAACACCACTAGAGAGTTATAGGCTTTTAATAAGCGTTCATGTGTAGCTCTTAAATTATCATTACTATCACGTGTCATTTCATTTAGAAACTCTTTAAAAGTCACCCTCCAATTAAATAATCGTTGAATCCATATTTTTGCATCTTCATGTGTTTTTACGATATATAAATCGCTTGCTAAATCTTTTAACATAATGCCTGCTAATGTCTTAGGCCGCCTAGTAGTGTAACGATGTACTTGCCATACGGCATGAACAATACAACGTTGAAGCTTGGCGGTACGCCAAACTTTTTTTAATGCTTTTCTAAGACCAGGTCCACCATCAGAAACGACCACAATGGGGGTCGCTATTCGCTGCATAAGAGCTTGCCATGAGCGAGACTGTTCTGACCTACATAAATACCACCCTAATACATATTCACCATCATAACAGATCAAAATTCAAGCTTTTTTAGCTAAGTAAATACCATCAACGAATACCACATCTCTCGAGGTTTCAATTTTGGGCGGCATAGGCCATATTTGCCAGAAATCAGCTATCTGTCTACGAAATGTACGGCCCTGCCCAGGCATGTCCTGTTATGTTTCTTTACTAAATAACCAATTTAGAAATCGATGAAAACATTTAGTAGTATTATCAATAGTTTGTGTAAAGGTGATGTTACACTGCTTACAATGCCATCGTTGTGATCCAGCTTTAGTTTTCCCATATTTTTGACAAGAAAATCCACAATTTATACATCTTACCAGCATGATTATTCCCTCCACTTAGAACACGATTTTCTAAGAAGATATAACCTTATTGAAGCCAGTAAAATCAAGGATTTTGGGACTTTTTACCAACACATTTTGTCCACCCTCTAAGTTTATCAAAAGAACTTAAAATAGCGATGGAGCCAGTAATTTACTGGCTCCATCGCCTATAAAACCAACACGTTTTGTCCTATAACCCCATTCTCGTTAGTAACTAGCACAATAAAAATAGCAGGGCTGCCACCCTGCTATTTTTTCGTTCATATGAGACTATGTCACATATTGACATCCCTTGTCATATATAGAATAACGCTTCACTATATTGTAGTCAATGTAGCCTCTACTCAAATACTTTTAAAAGCTTATCCACTCTAAATCTCCAAAATCATTTAACATTAATTTTTTCTTTTTTACCACCTGATTAGTTAACTCAATTTGATTATTAGCAAATGAAATGTCTGTATACCATTCCTTTAAACTAGCATATACTTCATCCTCTAAATCAATAAATATAGTTTCAATGGGATCCCAGGTTTTACACTGTACAGACTCGACCATAACTATACTACTACCTATGAAAGTAACATCCCTACCATATATCCAAAACGGCAATGTCTTTCCCTTTATAGTAATGGAATATATGGCATCGCCATGAGGCGGTTCCGTTTCATATTGCGCTTTTATATTGTACTTTTCCATTATCTCATTGCTAGCATTTTCTATATATGACAACTTTGAAACTTTGTACTTTTCTGCGTTCATATAAGCTCCATAATTTTAATATCAAACACAACAAAGAGGACCATACAGCCTTGGTTTATCACCACGATCTGACAAAAAAGCCCTTGCTAGGACCGGCATCCTTTGCAAGGGCGTCTTTAGTGCATTTAATCAACACTTTGCTCTATCGGTATCTTACCATAAAAAGTAAAATATTGTCATTATGAATAACTTCATTTTCATATATAATGTAAAAAATCCCTCGGAGTTGCCGCTCCGAGGGATTTTGTAGTTAATTGCACAACTATCAATTGGCTATCTAGAATATACTACACTCAAAGTATTTTTTCAACATTCACACTCTTAATCATTTCTCTAGCCCGTTTAACAGAAACCGGCTCATTAAATAAGAACACATGGTTCTGCCCCGCATGTTCCCAAGATGCTAAGTAAACAGCGTCATCCACCATTCGATAGGTTACTGTCATACCATTCACAATATCCGTCTTCTGAGGTAAATAATCCTTATAATCGCCTGCAATATTACCAGATAGAGTCGATACGCGATACTTAATATACTGCGGCATATCATCTACACGGTCAAAATATGTTCCTTTTAAAAGCTCATGATAGGCATACACAACTTGTAGTACATCGTGATCCACAATGGATACATGTACGGAACGTAATCCCTCTAAACCACTTGGCAACTGCGGTTTAAAGTTCAAATGTTGCTTAGCCTCATATAGGGTATCAAACACCTCTAGAGATTGACCTTTCCGAGTACTTCTATAATCCTCATCAGTCATAGTGCAACTTCCAAGTCTATCTGGACAAGGAAACTCATTTCGATCACCATAAGGCTGGTCATAAATAGAATTACCATTAAGACGAAGCCGCATCAAATCATCTGCAGAGACAACATTGATAGAACCTATAAAAGCTAATACAACAAGTATACTTAAAAATTTTATCATCGAACTATCCTTTGTATTCTAAAAAGATATATTTAGAATACATAAACTCTTCAATCCACAAGCTCATTAAAATCAGCTAAAATTTGAGCTACATCTTTCCCTAATATGACAAATAGAGATAAAGTATAAATTTTATCATACCAACCTTCGATTACATTATTAGCCATATTTGTAAGTTGTTGCGCCTCATTATTATGACGTATATTAAGTTCATTAAACATTCGAAACAGCTTTTCTAATGCTAAAACCTTGTTATTGTTTCCTAGCTTTAATACATTTTTAAATTCTATATTATTATTCAGATCATCTCTCCAAGGTTCCAATAAAGAAGCAATTTTTATGAGAATTTCTTTCTTTCTTTCAATATTGCCTTTATTAGAAAAATGATTATACTCCAAAATACTTAAAGCATCTTTAACATCAGCAAATTCAGATACCACCTGAGCTGCCTCATTAGCAAAAGCATTATCTTCAACGATAATAATTCTATTATTAGAATACATTAATTTATATCCTATAGAGTTAGAAACGGTTTTAACTTGCTCCAAAAAATATCTTGCTTGCTTATCTAAACTACCACCTCCTGTCATATGCAATGTCGAAAATAAATCTAAATACATTTCCGCCATGATAAAATACCGTTCTTTAATTGGTAATTTTCTACTATTCATAAGTAGATCATTGATTAATTCCTTTATCGTTAGAAAATGTTTTCTATTTCTATAATGCTTAAAGTTAATTTCTAATAACATATATAAAGAACAATTTCCTCTCATATCATCATCCCAAAAAGATTCATGTATGATTTGTTCTAATTTATCAAGTTCTTTACCTAAGTCTAATTTTAAACTAGATTCCTCTAGTATCTCAAAATAGTTTTTTCTCATTTACTAGCCTGCTCCCCTTATAATACTATTTTTCAGCATTCTTATCTGCTACTATCCGCGTAGTGTCTGGTTGTGCTAGATCAAACATCCCATGCATCATCTTATCTGGTAAAGCGCGATGCATGACATTATGTTCTACACGACTATAAATAGCATTTCCAAGAGCATCACGAATATCCTCAAATAGTTTTTTATCTTTTAACAACGCCTTAAAGAACTCTTCATTAGCTCTAAATCTTTTAGCAACGATACTTATGAATTCTTGGTCAAATAGTATTTTAAATGTTTTATACCCATTATTATTGATATAGTCACGCCATTTAGGATCTTTTACAATATCTTGTTCTATTTGCAATATTACTTTATCCATTTCTGTAAACTCAGTACCGTAACGCTTATTAAACTCTTCAATAATCTCGTTAATCGTTGTAATCAAACTGTTTTTACGACCTACTTTGCCGGTAATAGGTTGCAGCCCAGTTTCTTCTGGAGCCAAATCAATGGGTCCATGTGAGCCTTTTTCCAAACGATAGTATTCAAGCATTATCTTATCATCTAAATCGACATGATCCTGATGTTCTTTTGGCAATTGAATAGCAAGGAATTTAGCATAGATACTGAAGGAATGGAGCTCTCTATCAAACAATCTACATACCTGTGTAATAAAGGAATATAAACGATTGAAATGTTGTAGAGTCCCTTTAAAAATATCTCGATCAGCTTCCTCTAAGGATTCAAAGCGTTTGATAGCTGGCATAATATACGATTGAAGCTTCCCTAACTCTCCCATCGTTTGATTTTGGCTTTGATAGAATAATTCTCCAAATTGTTCTATATCATGTACATCATAAACATTGAACTTATCTAAAGTTGACTTAACATCATATAACGTATTAGGATCGGTTTCTTTATCTAACTTAGTTTCTTGATAGAATGGTGCGAAGGCGCTCAAAATATCATCTTCACTATTAACAAAGTCTAATACAAATGTATCTTGTTTCCCTTTCATTGTTCTATTAAGGCGTGATAATGTTTGAACAGCCTTTACCCCAGAGAGTTTCTTATCTACAAACATAGTATGTAATAAAGGCTCATCAAAGCCTGTCTGATATTTCTCTGCAACGATGAGCATGCCATATTCATCGTTATGGAATGTGCTTGGTAAGGCTTTTTCCTTAATGTGATTGCCATCTTTATCTATATTCAAAGACTCTTCCGTATAAGTTCTCCCATTATCATCAATCTCACCAGAAAAGGCTACTAACACTTCCAAATCTGGACGTTCCATTTGCTCTATCTGACGACGAAACTCTTGAACATAGCGAACTGCATGCAGTCTTGATGGTGTAACAACCATGGCCTTTGCACGACCACCAATCTTATGTCTAGTAACATCCATAAAATGGCGTAACATAACTGCTGTTTTTTGCGTAATATTATGTGGATGCAAGGTTTGGAATTTACGAATAGCTTTCATTCCAGCCGCTGAATCCAATTCAATATCAACATCAACGAGACTCGCTATTTTATAGTACGTATTATAGGTCATGTAATTTTTTAGAACATCAAGAATAAAACCTTCATCTATGGCTTGTTGCATAGAGTAGATATGGAATGGATGATATTCACCCATTTCATCACGAGTACCAAATAGTTGCAAAGTCTTTGCTTTAGGAGTTGCAGTAAACGCAAAGAAAGATAGATTATCATGCTGGCCTTGTGCGACTAGCTCCTTAACGAGTTTATCCTCTTCATCTAAAGCATTTTCCTCATCTTCATATGCCCAGTCAGCATATTCTTGAAGGGCCTTTTCTGTATTTGCAAGGGCTTGTTTTAACTTACGTGCAGCGGATCCAGTTTGAGAAGAATGTGCTTCATCTACAATCACAGCAAAGTTACTACTTTGCGCTTTCACCTCTTCATAAATAACAGGGAATTTTTGTAATGTAGTAATGATAATAGGCGTACCACTTTCAATAGCCTCTTTTAACTGTTTAGAGGTCTTATCCACACGTTGTATTACCCCGGGGGTATGGTCAAATTGAGATACTGTATTCTGTAGTTGACTGTCCAACACCTTTCGATCAGTTACAATAATTGTAGACCGAAAAATCTTCTTATCATCCTTATCATGCAAACCAGATAATCGATGAGCTAACCAAGCAATAGAATTGGATTTACCAGAGCCAGCTGAGTGTTGAATTAAGTAATTATGCCCTGCGCCATTCTCTTTTACATGATCTAACAACTTTGTTACTACATCTAATTGGTGAAAGCGAGGGAAAATCAATATTTCATCAGTTATATTACCAGCACTATCTTTCACAACAGATAAATGCATATATTTTTGTAAAATCTCTAATAATCTATCTCGTTGAAGAACAGATTCCCATAAGTAGGATGTATCGTACGTATCGGAATTAGGATTACCAGCACTTCCGACATTACCTGCACCATTAGAACCTTGATTAAATGGAAGGAAGTAGGTGCTACTACCATTTAATTTTGTTGTCATATGCACTTGCGTTAAATCTACTGCAAAATGAACTAATACACGGCGATTAAATTTAAAAATTTGATCTTTATTAGATCTATCAAATTTATATTGAGAAATCGCATTAGTTGTATTCTGCCCTGTGAACTGACATTTCAATTCCATACTAACAACAGGAATACCGTTTAAGAATAAAACAATATCTACACTATTATTATTTGATACAGAATAATGCAACTGCCGAGTGCAATGGAATATATTGGACTCATATTGTGCTCTTGCAGTTTCATTCATGGAAGTTTCTGGTTTCCAATACACAACTCGGAATGTAATGCCTCTATCCTTAAATCCATGGCGTAAAACAGATAGCAAACCATCATGCTCTACAGAGTCATTAAACCGCTTTAAAAATTGCTGTTCACAAGAGTCTCCATATAACTTTGTATACCGCTCCCATTTCTTTGGTTGGCTATGTTTTATAAAAGCCAATAAAGTATCAGTATCAAGAGCCAGTTCCCGATTAAATACCTTTGGATTGCCTTTCACATATCCGCCTGCAGTACATAAGAATGATTCAATATCATCTTCAAATCGCTTTTCTCTTACATCAAATTCAGACATGAGACACCTCTTTTTTACCAGTTACTACCTCATAAATCAGGGATTTTTTGTATTCAGTAAGAGTATCAATAATAGTCAGCTTATGAGAAATTACTCTATCAATAGCGTCACATTTTTGCTCTAAATATGCAACTATTTTTAACTGTTCTTCAATAGGCGGTACTAAACAAGATACAGCCTTGAACATCTTTTGTGTGACACTATACACTTTTGTTCCATTCGCATTTTTTCGCAATTGACTACGCCAAATATCAGTCAAAAACAAAAATGCAAAATACTTTGTACATATACTTTTATCTAAGCAACGCGCAACTAAAGTATGATAACCCGCGTATAATTCGTTTGAAGAATCTATATGAATACAATTACCTACACCCTCAAGATCTTCAGATGTATCAGCAAACACAAAATCTCCTTCTTGTAGTAGTGATTTTTCATCAATTAAATTTTCAGCTACATAACGAATTAATTCATCTTGAAGCGTATAACCGTTATTATTTTTATCATGAACTTGTCCATAACTAACAACACCGGCACCACTATCTACTAAATCAGTTTTTTTAATGTTTAATCCTTTAAAAAATTCAAATGACTTAGTAAGTCTTGTAGTCTTCCAATTTAGAGGAATAGTATCAATCCATTCGACGCCACTAGGAACCATATTTACAGTTGAATCTAATCCACTTGTAACAGTCTCAGTTATAACAGACTGTTTATATTCTTGCAGCTTTTCAATAACTGATTGCTCTTTAGCAATAATAGTATCAATTTGAGCGCATTTATCATCAAGATACTCTACTACTACATTCTGTTCATCTAACTCTGGAAAGAAAAAGTCTTGATTCAAAATTGTTTTAGCTGAAACTCTTTGACGAATTTCTAATATACCATTAGAAAATTGCCTTAAACATTTTTGAAATTCAGTAGTTTGGAAAATGTAGTTAATATACTTTAAATTTCCATTTTTAAAGTTCTTAAATACATAATATACAGGGCTCACACAGCCAAAATACGAACAATATCCAACAGATCCAATCAATATATTCATACTATTAGCCACTATAGTATCTGGATAAGCTAATTTATATTCGTCATATTTTTCTTTAGCGGTATTTCCCTGATTTCCTTTTTCCTCGTATGGTACAACTCCTAATTTATTAGTTAAAGATAGTATATCGGTAGTTTTAACTGGAGAATTTTTTTCACTAACTTCAAAAATATACTGCTTTAACTTTCCTCGTTTCCAGTGGTTTGGTACATTCCCTAACCATGGTATACTGCTATTCTGCATTGCCCGCATTATTTAAACACCTCTTCCAAAGCACCATCCAACTCAATCTCTAAAGCCTTAATCTCAGCCATAATTTCATCAGATGGGCGTGGAGCCACATATTTATAAAAATGACGTGTAAACGGAATTTCATAACCGATCTTATTCTTCTTGGTATCAATCCATGCATCAGGAGCAAATGGTAACACCTCGCGTTCAAAGTATGTTTCTATATCTTCTTTAAGCGGTACAATTTCAGTGTCACGACGTTTTGTATCTGCTTTTGGCTTGCCTTTCACTAATACAGGTTTTCCATTTTCATCAAGTACTGGTCGCTCTACCGTAATTTTTGTATAGCCAAAGTCTTCATTATCAAAAATTTTACTGATTTCAGCTTCCCTAAACTCACCATAAATCTTTGTGATTTCTTGAATAGCACTTTCAGGAATATCATTTCGTTTATTTCCTAATGACTTACGTCGTTTTTCATATAAATCATTAGCATTAATGAGTTGCACTTTCCCTTCTCGAGGTGTATCAGCTTTCTTATTTGAAAGAACCCAAATATAGGTTGCAATGCCTGTATTGTAGAAAATATCATTCGGCAAGGCTATAATTGCTTCCAATAGATCATTTTCTAAAATATATCGTCTAATTTCAGATGGACCACTACCTGCATCACCAGTAAATAGTGGTGACCCATTATGGATAATAGCAATGCGAGAACCTTGCGGATTCATCTTTTTAATGGCATTTTCTAAGAATAGCATTTGTCCATCTGACGTCGATGGCAATCCAGGGCCAAATCGACCGTCAAAACCTAATTTGGCTTCATTTTTAACGATAGCTTCTTCATTTTTCCATTCTCGACCAAATGGCGGATTAGAAATAATATAGTCAAAAGTTTCGCCTGAGAATTGATCATCAGATAGTGTATTACCACTTTTAATTCGTTCTGCATCATTGCCTTTAATGAGCATATCGGCCTTGCAAATGGCAAAGGTCTGATCATTCAATTCTTGACCAAATGAGATCAATTTAGATGTACTATTTAAATTCGCAAGATACTCTTCTGCTACTGAAAGCATCCCACCAGTACCACAAGCACAGTCATAGATTGTACGAGCCACATTTTGCCCACTTAGCACAGCATTATCGTCATGGAATAGAATATTAACCATTAAACGGATTACCTCACGAGGAGTATAATGCTGCCCAGCATCTTCATTATGAGCCTCTGAAAATCGACGAATAATCTCTTCAAATACATAACCCATTTCAAGATTACTGATGTGATCTGGATGCAAATTAGCCTTATCAGTAGTAAATTCTTTTATAACCATATACAAAATATGTTTGTCTGCCATTGTTGTAATATGATTATCGAATTTGAACTTTCTAATGATATCTTGCACATTATCAGAAAATCCATTGATATAATCTCTGAAATTACTTTCAATGTTATCAGGATCATCAAGCAAGGTCTTAAATGTATATTTACTGATATTATAGAATTTATTTCCAGCTACTTCATACAATAAACCATCTAATAAATCTAAGTTCTGATCTTTTAATTTATTATATGTATCAAGTACGGCAGATTTAGTATCAGCCAAAATACAGTCAAAACGTCTTAGCACTGTAAGAGGCAAAATTACCTCGCCATATTCGTGTGGTTTATACACGCCTGTTAATTTATCTGCGATTGCCCAAATAAGGGACGCCTTTTCATTTACACGACTACTTAAACTCATGGTACCTCCGTATTTACTTATCAAGCAGCAATAAAGCCACTACTTTTCTCTTTAGTCAAAATTGCTTTCACGTTACTTTTAGTAATTTTTAACTCACCATTATTCATAGCCCTAACAACCTTAGGAAACTCATCAGATGACTCCATTCTAGTAATAACACTACTATAATCATCTGTTCCTTGAGTAGAATGTGGCATCGGACCAACAATAATAAGTCTATAGTGATGATTATTACGTAAACGCTCAAACTCATATTTTTTCAACGTATTATAATCCAAGCAATATTCTAAACGATCAGCGAAGCCTAATGCCTTAAATGTCGCCTCTAAATGACGAACTGAACAGGAGGAACTACCCAATACTAGAATTTTTCCATTAGGTAAACTAGCATCAAAATAAGGCTCCGCAGTTTTTTCAATTGCTGGATAGTGATATTTTTCGAGTACAGATTCCAACTGATTACATTTAAATGCATTCGTTAATTCATCAGTGATATATTTAATTGCATCACTTAATAATGTGACGTCTTGTAAGTTAGGTGTAAACGCTACCAATTGAATTCCTCCTCTACTAATTTATTAAGCTCTTGATTAACCTCATCAAGTTTCTTTAAAAGATCCATACGCATTTCTATGATTTTATCAGCGTGACCTAAAAATCTACGTTGTTGGTCAATAGATACTTTAGGAATAGCTAAAGATTTCAAATCTTTTATAGATATTGATTTTATAACAGATCCCGATGCTAATCGTTCAATTTGTTCTCGGCCTAACGTGCTATTAAAAAATGCAGCAATATAATCTAACAAATACAGGTTTCTATATTTAGGTGCAATTGTAATAGAAAATAAATTCCCATTAATAATGACACCAGCACCTGGTTGAAGATGTAACATATTACTTTTAAATGGAGATGTTCTAGTTAAAACTAAACTATCTTCTTCTATCACCTGAGATGATTTTCCTAATTTAGATTTATCCACAAAGGGTAGTTGAGACATATCTACTTGTTGAGTATCTAGTGCTTGTGAATATACGTATCTAATACCTGTGTCTTCTAAAGTAGTAATTTCATCTAACTCTTTTGAAGGAATTACAGGGCCTCGACTAATATTACAAATCTCGCCTAAGGGAGTCCCATCATAGGTAATTGGTTCAGCAGTATATCGTTTTGGCAAAAGATTGTATTCTTCCTCATATACTCTTGATTTACTCACAATACAACTGTTTTCAGTATTGTTAATGATTAATGATTTCAAGCCATCTAAATCGATATTTTTATATCGTCGCTCTTGGATATAAGACTCACTGGCATCGACAAACTTTATATCATTATTATTATGAGATAAAACTACTGCATATAAAGGAATTCTAGTAAACTCTGATAAAGAATCTGGTAATTCAACTACAGATTGAATATATCCTCGATCCACGAAATAGCCACGAATTACTTGATTCTGGAAATTTGTTAAAGATGAGTTTGTCATCAATGCAACCATAACCCCATCATCAGCTAGTTGTTCAAAAGCAGCTAGTACCTCTAGCCAGTCAGTATTTGCAGGAATCTTTCCTATCGCATCCATCCGACTCTTAACTATAGGATTGAGTTTTAACGTCTTATCGAGCCTATGATTCCAAATAGGTACACATAAAATACGATCAAACAATTGATTTCTTACTGCAAACGCACCATTTAAAATGTCAGCTTCCATCAATTGAGAATCAAACATTTCAAGTAATAGTACTCGTAGTTGTAATGTAACCATTAATTGACGATCACGGTTATAGGCATAATATCTTTTAAGATTGTAGTTCTTAACCATATCCAATAATATGGTTCCATCACTCAATCCCACTTGCATTAATGAAAAACTATTAAGATCCTCTATTTTTAACAAATATTCCATCGTTTGATTTAAAGACTCGTTACTTTCTATGCTATTATTTGTTCTACTCATTTTATATTCATTATAAAACAAAGCAATTCCAATTAATAATAAATCATCAATATTTAGGTTCTTTTGTAAAAACTCTTGCACATGAGATTTAAAAATATATTTTTTCATTGTATTTTGAAAGTCATGATTGTTTATTTTATTGGAACTAAAATAAGCATCTAAGTCAACAAATGAACCATTATATTTTTTTAATAAATAGATTAATGCAGCCATAACATTTAGGTCGTAATAATCTTCAACTTTACTTAAGTAACGCCCAGCATACCATTCTCGTTCTAATTGTAAAACTTGTTTTTCACTTTTATCATAAACTTCTTTAGCTAACATAATTTTAGATCGCATAATTACCTCCTGGTTTCAAAAAACCAATCTGTTTCATCTTAAAAAAATTACAAACTAATATTCTATTTCATCCATAATGCCATATTAATAAGTTTTAACAAACTAACACAACAAATAAATACAACAGCAATAGATATTTTCTATTATTTATCCACCTTCCTCTATTACCATAACGCCAATGGTTGTGCGTAACCATTTTTACTGATTTTAAAAAAATAAGACAGAATCAACTTTTTTATCTTGCCCATATTATATCACCAAATAATTTTATTGTCAATGGTTATCTCCAACCATTTTTTAATTGTCATTCTTACATTATAACTAATACATAATGCGGGTTTGGATTGGATACACTCCCTGAATCCAATCCTACAATCTATCTCTCTAACTATTTGGATTAATCTATGTTGTTACCAAAGTCTTCTGTATATTTTATAAGCCCGTCATGAGATTCATAATACCGTAAAGCCTCTAAATCTCTTTTTCGTCGTGCAATAGCATAAGAACATTTACTATGACTCTTGAATCTTTTAATATACCAACAATATGTTTCGAAATTCCTACTAATATTTCTATCAAATAGATCACTTAATTTAAATAGAACTGCTAAGCGTTTGGATGCAGGTACACCCTTACGAACAGTATATCCCGCACGAGAATAGATAGTTGTAGAGGCCCAATTCGGCTGAAACTCTGCATCTTCACAAGCTAGCTCAAGCTTAAATTTATAAAAATCATCCATACTTATTTTTAATTCGACTAAAAGCATGTATTCATCATCATAATTACAACGTTCAAGATCCTCTTCATTGTCTTGGATATCCTCATAAGATAGTGTTCTTATAATCTTTTCTAACTGTTTTATTATTGGTTTTATTTGTCGTTCACGTATTAAGCCATCTGAACAATATGTTTTTAATTTATTTTCATAAATATGATTAATAAATTCGTCTTTATCCCCTACAACTATATAGTCATAAGCCTCATGTACGTATATTTCTGAATCTAAAACTATATCAATAGGTAAACCGTCAGAAATAATTACACTACAAGGATTAAACTCATCTGGTTTTAAATCTAGCAAATCTTGACATGAAATAATCCTATTTACAGAAATACACATACTTGGTCCCCACTCCTATTCCAAATATAATAAACATCTTAAAACACTTACACTTTATTATTCTCTATATATCATGAAAATTCCTTCATAATTTATTTGGTAAAATTTTATGTAGGATTTCCCCCAAATCTATCACATTTGATAGTATCTATCGCAAATCATTCTACTATTCAAAATTATTGTAGGTGCTATAATGAACTCAACAAAAGGAACAAGTGCTCATATGATACTAAATGCACTATTCCAAAGCTATAGTTAATAGTTATATAAAGGAGACTATCATGACACATACACAATTAAAAGAACTCGTTCAAGCTTTATTAGATGCACCTACAAGCAACCCTACATTAAAAGAATTCGCTCAATCTTGGATCAATGCTGAAGGCAAACCTGAACAAGAAGAGCTTACCAAACAACTCGTATCTGTAGCGGAACAAAACATTGCTCTTATCGATGAAACAATCGGTTTTGCAGGCTCTGAACTCGCTACACAAATCCTAGGTGCCGAAGGCGCAGCTAACCTATTACAACATGCTAAAGACATCAAAGCTCAAGGTGCAGAACTCTGCGACTGCCCTGGCTGCGTGGCATGTAAACACGTTATCGATTTGAAAGCGGAAATTATATAATTATCATAAAAATAACTCCTTTAAAAGGAGTTATTTTTCTTTTAACCATATTTATATTTCGTATATTTAATACTACTTAGTTATTACTAATATGCTTTTTTATATCTTTAATAATAAAATTCTTTATTTTTTTATAGCTTTCTGGATACTCTCTTGGTTCTAAGGTGTTTAGAACATGTAGAATATTCTCTCGATTTTTTATTGATTTCTTACAATCGCATAACAAGGTTTTCGTTATATTATCAGTCTCTGTTTTATTTAACAATGCTCGATATACATTACATGCATGTTGAGATAAAATCAAATCAACTTCAAGTAAATATTTCATCACTAAAAAACCATCATCAGACAAATCATTCCATAATAGCCGATACTGATTAACATGCAATTCCGCATTCTCTACATTTCTACTTTTCAAAAAATCATTTATGACTTTTCTCTTTTTAGGATCTGTAGTAAATCTATTTTTATACTGTGGGAATCCTTTGTTATCTCTACTTGACTCCAAATCATCATTTTTATAATCAAAGAAAAAATCTTTATCAAGAATAGTAACAAAAGGAATCTTTAAATCCCTAAGTAAATAAATAGCATAATTTAAATTCTTAACGCCTCCAAGATTAATAATAGATACATCTGCTAATTCAACACTTAAAGAGTCTTGAATTAAATATCTTATAACTTTCTCATCAATAGAGCTTTCACATATAATAACATATTTCGAAAAGTAAAATTCACTATTTCGAATATCATAAAAGTTTTTATATCCACTATATGATATGCCACTTTTTTCCCAAAAGTTTTTAGATAAATAGTGAACTTCACTATGAAAATTTCTAATATGATCAGTAACACGTTTTACTATTAAAACTTGCTCAGGTTGTAATTCATCAATTAATACTGTGGAATGAGTTGTAAATAGAGTCTGAACCTCATTATTACCATCTTCAATAGACTCCTTTAAGGACTGTATAAATCTTTTTTGTGCTTGAGGATGAAGATTCATCTCAGGTTCTTCTATACCTAAAATAATACTAGACCCATTAATTTGAGCCAATGCTCTATGCATCGCTATAATTGCCAAACTTTTTGTACCACTTCCCCAATCTCTTATTAAGAAGCTATCACCATTATTAGAAATAGAAATATTTACTTTATCTAATAGTGACAAATAATCTATATTATCATCAAAATTTAATTTATATTCTATAGGCTTGTTTTGTAAGTGAAGTTTATCAAGTTGAATCTCTAATTGCTTTAAAGCATTTTCATATATTTTATTACTTGCTTTTTTCACACTAGAAGAGAGCCTATCTCTACGTTCTGTATGCTTATTCATATATGAAACTAATAATCTTTTAAATAGCGACTCTTCTGCCCAAATAGTATTTGCATCACTTCTATTAGTTGAAATATATACATAATTGAGATATTTATTTAATTCATCTATAAAATCAATTTTTGAATCATCTAATTTTATCTCTCGAGAATTTTTAATTACTATACTTTTCTTTCTATTGCTATATTTATATATAAATTCAACAATTATTTCTCCATTTTTAAAAAAATTTTTTCGCCCTAAAGAATTATACTCATCTAAAATTCTAATTGTTATATATGTGTTTGCTCTAGAAGAGTATTTATGACTTTCATTTTTAAAATATGGCTCTTCATCTGAATAATTAAATACAGCATTTAAAGCTCTCAAAACGCTAGTCTTCCCTGAGTTATTTTCCCCTACTAATGCAGTTATATTATCTATTGTAAATTCCGCCCTTTTTATTGATCGAAAATTTTTGATTGATACACTTTTAATCTTCACTTCTATCAAGCCCTCTCCATATTAATTTAATCAAATTTTATCTTATATATTAATTTCAGTAGGAAGGTATTTTTTTACAGCATTTATATAGGTTACACGTTGATCTAAGTCCCTAAACTTCCGTAAAACAAAATCTTGATAAGACTTGTTATTTAATCCAAAATGATGTCCAACACTACTAATTAAATTTTTATCATTATATATACGTAGCATCTCAGTATAATTAACATTCTCATTATATTTTGAGCTAATACGTTCTTTTATTACATTTATAAACGACGGACTAAAATTATTTAAAATCAACTCTATGAAGTCAATATTTTCAGCTTCATTAAGGTCAATAAGACTTAATTGATACTTTAACTCCGAAGCTAATGCCTTATTTATTTGAGAATTTCTTAATCTAAGATATCGCTCTAACAACTCTTTTTTAACGGCATCAATACTAGTTTTATCAGTATTACTCATCGATTGATTAACACACTCTAAAACTTCCTCAACTATAAATAAATTCTCTACTTCAGCTACCCCAATTGTATATATCCCATCTTTCCGCAATTGTTCAATTTCTTTTTCATCTTTAAAATCTCGATCAATCAACCCCCAGCAATCGAGATGGTGTAAGTCTTTAGAACTGTTCATTGCTCTTGTTTTACTCTTAACAGTTTCACAACTACCACATGCTACAACATAATGATTACTATAAATTTGACTATAGAGTTTTGTATCATAACTGTGTGGTTCGCCTTCTACAAATAAAATAGGTTTTCTAGAGCCTAATAAATTTAACGTTAGTTCTTCAGGAAACGTATCTCCATTTATCCGTTCATAATCCCAACTTTTATTATTATATGATTTAACCCATAGATAATCTGAGTCTTTATGATGAGAAGCAAAGCTGATACTATGGGTAATATATATAAAGAAACAATCGCGTCTTTCTCTTTCCAAAATTTCCCATAGTCTTTCCAATATAGCTTCATGAATATGTAACTCTGGCTCATCAATAACTATAGTCATATTCTCAGGTAAACATAGTACTACTGCTATAAAATATAAGATAACTCTTTCTCCATCACTCATTAACTTACCACTATATTCTTCATTCTCCGCCCCTTTTACTATAATTTTATTATCAGTAATATCTATCTCTCTATGGGGTAATAAAAGGTTCCATATATTCTGTAACCTTTTTCTGGTCATTAAAGGAATACGATCATATGGCTCACCCAAAAGCTCTTTACCCTCACATGTTTTTACAAAAAGTTCTTCCTCTAATCTTTGCTTTGCAATTAACCCACTTAAAACCGCATTATAGTCATTTACCATCTTTATTACATAATTATCTTTATCGAGGTCATATTTAATATCATGACTATTTTGTTTATACTTACTATCAGTCCCATAAATAACTTTACATAGTGAATTTTCATAAGACTCTATAGGAATAATATCTAGCATTTCTAAAGCTCGCTGAGCAACAATTCTATGAGTATTTTTCGGATTTTTTTGCTCAATCCATGCACCTAAACGACTTTTACCCACCCCATTAGCACCAATTATAATAAGAGACTGTGATTCAGTAACGATTTCATAACTCTCTCCTGGCAAACTATATCTATACTCTTTGCTCATCATACACATCTCCACTATTCTCGCAACAAATAATATAATATAATTAGTTTACTCTACCTATATAAACTATATATTTTTCATATACTATTATATTTCTACATATTAATAAAATATCCTACATATATTAGTATTATTAATTTATTTTATAATAATTCTACTTGTAATAAATAAAATTATCTATAGCAATCTAATACTACTTCACTAAATAATAAATATATAATCCATAACAAAAGCTCCTATCCCAAATATAGATTTTTACTTACATATTAACCTCTACAGTACCTATATATGAATGTATAACTTCTTTAAACTACTTTAGGTTATTTTAATGATATATCCAGCCTTAATCACGCTCCTTTCGACTGATACAGTTTGTAATAACTAAGAAATATATAGTGATAGATTATTATATATGTAACTTTTGTAATGGAGCTTGCACGTAAACTATCACCAGTATATCAATGCAGACACTTACTTCAGCATTAGATTTAATATAACTCTTCAAGATAAGGCTAGCAAAATAGCTAATAATTATTGTATGGCAGTAAAAAAGACAGTAGCAAAATACGTTTTTATTGTATTCTGCTACAGCCTCTTATCTTACAAACTCACTTTCACAAGTCGTATATGGGTGTATAGTTTTTAAGTATTGTGATGCTATTATTTAACTAAAAAATTTTACTTACAATCTGTATTTATTTTACGAGGTTATTTACTAACATTATTTACTAATTTAGTTAATGTTTTGTTTTTATTGTTCCGCGTATGGAATTGCTAGTGGGTGGTTATCGTATGTACCTCTGTGTTGATCATAGATGGATTCTGCACCTGGTAGTGGTGGCAAGCCCAAGGAATCAGTACGTGTGAAGGCTTCAAATAGGCCTGGTGTAAGGTGCATATTAGGAACGTGTTCTGGTGTTACTTCGTGAACGATGGTATCACCTTTACCGTCCATAATTTTTTGACCAAATTCAGGATCTACCAAAGTCCCGCGGCCTACAGCGATGATGTCTGTGTAGTTTTCTACCGCATCACGAGCTGCTTCTTCACTGAAGATATTACCTATAATGATAAGTTTTGTTTCATCATCTAGAACAGCTTGAAATAGAGAGCCAAAGGATTCATCAGTACCTTCTGGTTTGGAATCATAGCCACCCCATAAGGATAGGTGGATATAATCTAGATCTTCTTTTACAATAGCTTCCACTAATTGAAGAGATTCTTTATAGGTATAGCCAATATCAGTACCGTGAATTTCTTCTGGGCTCAAACGGTAGCCAATGATGAAGTTCTTCACGCCGGCTTCTTCTACTACACGTTTTACTTCACGTACAACAGCTAATGGGAAGCGCATACGATTTTCTAAAGAGCCACCCCATTTATCTGTACGATGATTTGTTAATACAGAGAAGAATTGTTGTAGTAAGTAATGGTTTGCACCATGAATTTCTACACCATCAAAGCCAGCTTCGATAGCTCGTTTTGTAGCGCGGCCAAAATCAGCAATAATCTCTTCAATTTCACTTTCAGTAAGAGCACGAACAGGGAACTTACGGTGTAAATCGCTAGGTGCTACTACATCTTGGTGATTAATAAAACGACCAATCGCCATGCGTCCACCGTGATGGATTTGCATAACAGCTTTATTACCGTCCTTCTTCAAGGCTTGTGCAATTTTCTTAGCCCCCTCTAAGTGAACATCAGAGTAAATACCCATTTGTCCTGGATAACCTGGCATATACGCTGGACCACCGCTTTCACTAACATAGTGAAACTCGGTAATCAAAAGACCTGCAGCCTTGGAACGATGATTATAATAACGGATTGTATCATTACTTACATAGCCACCCTCTAATGCAGATTGTGTTTGCATTGGAGCCATAGCGATGCGGTTAGGAATTGTCAAACCTCGACGGAATGTAATTGTATCTGTTAAGTTATGTTGTGCCATAATAACCTCTTTCTCCTATTTTCATAGGTACTATTATAAAGATCTGGTTGATTACCGAATTCTTATATTATATTTACATATTGCGAATTTCCGATATGTTAAACCAATAAAAAAGCATTCCTATATAATCACAATCATATTTCTATAACATTATGTGCCACATACTTATGTGCTATATATTCATGCTCTTTTATAATTCAGTTTTTACCAACTTTGCTAATTCTGCAATGGTTTCCTCGTTACGACGGTAATAGGTCCATTTGCCAATCCGTGTAGCAATCACTAGATTTGCCTTTTGTAATACGGACAAATATTGAGATGCTGTCGATTGAGTAACGCCTAGTTTTAGCTGGATTTGACCGACACATACCCCAACCTCTACCATATCTACAGGTTCTTGATGGGTAAAGTACTGTTTAGGATTCTTTAACCAGAATAAAATCTGTAGACGTGATTCATTAGCAAGTGCTTTAAAGATCTCTAATTGATTCATCTTTAATCACCTCTAGAATTATTATATCGTGATTTCGCGATATGTCAATTTATGGTTATATCATATATTGCCTAAATAAAATAAAAACCCCTATCTGATTGATATGTACTCCCCTTACCAGTTATCCAGTAACAATAATATCAATCAAACAGGGGCTTTCGTTTACTCACTTGCTTTTACAAGTGCTTTTGTATAAGGATGTACCGCTTCTTTGAGTCGTTTTGATTCGATAATTTCAACGATGTGTCCGTCTTTCATAACTATGATTCGGTCTGTTACGGCTTGTAAAAGGCCTATATCATGGCTAACGAATACGTAGCCGAAGGGTTGTTCCTGATGTAGTTTTTGTAATAGATTTAATACTAGCTTTTGGTTCACCGCATCAAGGGCTGACGTTGGTTCATCAAAAAGTACTAGTTTTGGATGCATCAACATGATTCGGGCCAGTACAACACGTTGCAACTGACCACCACTTACTTCATGAGGATACTTTTGAACAATTGATCCCGGTAGATCTACATGTTGAATCCATTTGCATATGTCTTCTTTTGCAGAAGCTACATCCATAAGACCATAGTTGATATACGGCTCCAACATAAATGCTTCTAAGTTCATCCGTGGTGGAATGATTGCCAAAGGATTTTGAAACATCATCTGCATGGATTGATAAATATCCCTATGGTTTTGGATAGATGTAACATCCTCTCCGAATAACCGTACAGTACCTGAAGTCGTTTTTTCTAACATTGCAATCAGTCTAAGAAGGGTACTTTTACCAGAACCACTGCCGCCAACAATGCCTACGCGTTCATTCGGCGCTACAGAGAAAGATACGTCATTTACGGCATGAACCGTATGATGGTGGTTCGTATATTGTTTACATACATGCTCAACTTGAATCATACTACACCACTTTCATTACGGAATCTAACAATACATGGGTATACTCAGCTTTTGGCTGGTTTATAACCGCTTCGGTAGGTCCTACCTCAACGAGCTGACCTTTATTCATGACGCCAATGCTATTTGCAATGCGTGCTGCAGCCTTGATGTTATGCGTTACGATGACTACTGTTGCACCAAGGGCTTGCGTCACTTCTCGCAATAGGTCCAACACAGAAGCTTGTACGAGTATATCTAAGGCGCTAGTCGGTTCATCGGCAAATACGATGTTTGGCTTTAGGATAAGGCTCAAAGCTATCGCTAATCGCTGCTGCATACCACCGCTCAACTGGAATGGATAAGACTGTAAGATACGGTCTCCTCCATCGAGATGAACGAGGTTAAGCATATCGATAATGCGGCTAGCATCATAGCTTTCACCATGAGCACGGAACAAATCCTTAAAGTGATTTTCTACGGTCCGATTTGGATTTAGATAAGCACTAGGATTTTGAAATATCATAGAAATCTGTGTGCCTCGGAGCTTACGCCAATCCCCATCACTCAAAGTAGAAATGTCAAGGCCATTTAGCAGGATTTGGCCTGATATATCAGCTTGTTTCAACATACCAAAAGCGGCACGAACCAGTGTAGATTTACCAGACCCGCTTTCACCAACGATAGCAAAAACCTCACCAGTTGGTACGGAGAAGGACACATTACGCACTGCCTCTTCCGCACCATATGCAATTGTTACATTATCAAATACAATGCAATCCGATTTATTCAATAGTAGAATCCTTTGTTAATAAGTAGTAATCGATAGGATGTACTGGCACATTTTTAACCTTAGATGTGGATACTACAGTTGCACTTGGATACAACAAGTAAATATCTGCTACATCATCAACCAAGATTTGTTGTGCTTGTTTAGCAATATTAGAGCGTGCATTTTGGTCAAATGTTACGGACAATTGATCGATTAATGCGTCTACTTGAGGGTTAGAGTAGCCACCAACGTTTGCTTTCGCACCGGATTTATAGAACAAGCTGAGGAACCAATACGGATCATTTGTAGACATAGTAATAACATTACGTTCTACCAAATCAAAACCATCTGTACCAAGTGTATCTACTTCATCAGGGCTTTGTAGTTTTTTAAGAGTTACTGCAATACCAGCTTTTTTCAATTCTTGTTGAATTTCTTCGTACATGCTAGTGTCTTTACCCCATACAGCTAGTGTTAGAGATAATTCTTTACCATCTTTCGCATATACGCCGTTTGCATTTTTAGCATAACCAGCTTGCGTTAAGATTTGGTCAGCCTTCGCTACGTCAGTTGTCGCCTTATTAGCAATTGTGTCATAGCCTAAGTTAGCAGATGGTGGAAATGGTGCCGCACCTGGTGTAGAACCGTTACCGATGATTTTCGCCATAGAATCATAATTAATAATATGAGCAACAGCATTACGTACAGCTTTGTCATGTAATGGAGATGCTGCAGTTTGGTTCATTTTTAACATAAGAACACGTACACCAGCTATATCTTGGATGTTAAAACCATCTTTGAACAAGCTGCGGTTAGCGGAGTCTACTTTTTGAATAACATCTACATCTTTAGATTGTAATGCCATCGCGCGCTTATTGTTGTCTTCAATGTCTTTCACTGTTACAGAATCAAGGCCTGGTTTGCCACCCCAGTAATCTGCAAAGGCTTCTAGTTCAATAGTTTCACCCTTTGTGAAAGATTTAATTTTGTAAGGGCCTGTAAGAACTGGTTTTGTTGCTACGTCTTTAAGATCTGCAGTGTCCATGATGACAAATGCAGGTTCAGTTAGGCTAGACAATAAGGAACCATTAGGTTCTGTTGTTTTGATGATCAAGTTTTGACCATCTACAGTGATGGACTCGATTTTAACAGCTTTCGCAGAACGAGCACTTTGTTTCATTGTGTACTCGATAGACTCTTTTACCTTTTGTGGAGTCATAGGTGTGCCATTTTGGAATTTAACATTCTCACGAATATGGAACTTCCATGTTGTAGGGTCTACATTTTCCCAAGAATCTGCCAATTGTGGGGTAAATTTCATATCTGGTGTTACAGTTGCCAATGTTTCACCGGCACCGATACGCGTTAATGTCCATGCATCCCACTCGTGAGTTGGATCTAATGTTTCACCAAACCAATACAGGCCAACATTCATGTGTTTTCCTTGTTTGCCTTGTTGAGCGGTATTACTGCCACAACCTGTCAAGAGGGCTACCATAGACAACATGGCTAAACATACTAATAACCAACGTTTCATAATTTCTCCTTTAAAAATACAGCACCTACTAGGGCTTTCACAATAAAAATCTATACACAGCGCGGTTACTGAGAGACATCGAGTGCATCGCGTAACGCATCGCCAATATAGTTAAATAAGACAACGGTAATGAAAATGGCAAACCCTGGATATATGAGTAGCCACGGCGCCGTTTGTAAAAAATCTCGAGAACTTAATAAAATTGTACCCCACTCTGGATCTGGTGGTTGCACGCCGATACCAATGAGTGAGAAACTTGCAACCAAGATGATAGCGTCTCCGAGATGTTGAATAATAACAATCAAGAGCGGTGGCAGTACATTTGGTAACATATAGCGCCACAGGATACGCAGATTAGATGCGCCCGACATGCGAGCAAAGGTAATATACTCCGCATGACGCTCGATTTGTACGAGGCCTCGTGTGATGCGCGCATATTCCGCCCATTTTGTAATACATAGTGAAATAATAACATTCATAATACTTGGTCCCATGATACCGATGAACGCAATAGCAATCACCATATTCGGGAATCCTAGGACCAAATCGATTAAGCGAGATAGCCAGCGGTCGATACGAGGCGTAGAAAATCCTGCAAGGCCACCGATGACGATGCCGATAGCACCGCTAATACCAATAATAGTGAAAGCAATCCCTAAGGATGCTTTACCACCATAGAGAATACGAGACCACACATCACGGCCCAATTGGTCAGTCCCCAATAAATGGGTACTACTGATATCTTGTAAACGGTCGGGGATACTAGTTGTTTCAGGGTCAAAGGGTGCTATATAGGGAGCGCATAAAAATAATACAATCCATAGAGTAGCTAAGCACAACATAATATATAAGGTATACGGCTTTTGTCTATTCATAAGAGCCTCCTTGTATAACGGCCCTGCGTTTTGGATTTAGCCAATAACTCAATGCATCAATGATGATATTGATAATAATAAACACCATCGTAATCCAAATGATATAGCCTTGCATCAATACAAAGTCGCGAGCCATAATACCTTGTACCATCATATAGCCAATGCCCTTAATGGCGAATACGGTTTCAATAACGGCAGAGCCTCCAAGCATAGCCCCCATCGTTACGCCCATCATAGGAAGAAGCATAAGTCCTACATGAGGAAAGATATATCGGGTATAGACCATCCACTCCGGCAAGCCCAGGGCACGTGCACCTTGTACAAAGGGACGACGAGATACCTCCAAAATAGCGTTGCGCAAGCGACGGATATATAACCCACATAGCCATAATGCTAAGGTCACAGCAGGCAAAACGTAGGCAGAGAATCCTATTGTATTCGTCACAGATACAAGCTGCAATTTAACACCAAATAAGTACAACAATAATAGGCCCACCCAGAAGCTAGGTATGGCCAAGGCTAAAAACGTCAATAGCCGTACGCCATGATCCACCCAAGAATTTTGATACGTTGCAGACAGCATCCCTAGAGGAATAGTTACAATAACCCCCATAATAAGTGACAATGAGACGAGACCCAATGTATTAGGCAACGCCCCTGATAGCAAGGTTGCTACAGGCATCGAATATAGGATAGATTCCCCAAAATCACCACGTATAATTTGACTAAGCCAACGCATATATTGTTGCCACCACGGATCATTGAGGCCTAACTGTTCCCGTAATTGAGCGACTAGTACAGGATCAGGCGTAGCCCCCACGAGGTTAAACTTCATCGACACAGGATCGATGGGCGATAATTTAATCAATACGAATGTACCGATGGTAACAACTAATAAAATACCAACTATACTCACCAAACGCTGTAGTAGTAATCGATACAATCCATCACCTGCCTTCTTATCATAAAATAACTATATTTCTATTCTATCAATGCTCTGTATATATATGTATACCCATAGAGGTATATTAGACTGATTATCATTATGAAAGTTTTGCATACCAACAAAAACGGCCCCTCATATGAGGAGCCGTTTCTTATATAACCCTTACAAAGTCCATGCGAGTGCTTCACTACATCTCGCATGCCTATCCCACTAGGTTGGACATTTTATTTTGTATGTAGTCTAGGTGCTACAGTATTAGCAATGATTGCTTTCGCCATATCGCGAGTTACAGGGCGTTCGAAATACATCGCATGGTTTTGACCATCTTTAGCCCAACCAGCAAGGTAAACCATTTTTTCGCCACCTTTGAAAGTAACCTTTGTACCGTTTACTTTTTCTGTAGCTGTTACACGATAATCGTTATGATCACCACTAATATCACCTTTTGTAGTTCCTACGCGATACACGATACGTTTACCTGCCGCTTGGTTACGAGTCGCATCCTCACCAGCTTGGTATACATAAACTACTTGTAATACATCTTTTTCGATAGTGCTGACAGACTCAATATTGTAGCCTACAGGCAATACCTTAGGCAATTGAGGTGTAATATTCATATATTTAGCAGCTTCATCAATAGTGCTAAACTCATGAATAGGATTTGGCATGCCAACCATAGGCGCTGACTGTTCTGCTACCATAGGTTTAGCTGGATCTGGTTTTACATCAAGAGTACCTTGTGCACCAGCAACAGTGTAAGAACCTACACAAGCACAAGCAACTGCCATTAATACAAATTTTTTAACCATGGGTATAATCTCCCTTCACGTAACATAAAAATTATTAAAAACACATTTATTTTGTATGTGATTTTTCTTCAACAATATTACGAATCATAGCCTTCGCCATATCTCGTGTAACAGGACGATAAAAATCTAAAGAGTGGTTTTGTCCATCTTTCATCCACGATGCAAGATTGACCATTTTGTCACTGCCTTTGAATGTAACCTTTGTTCCATCTACACGTTCAGTTTCTATCACCTTATGAATCTTACGGTCACCACTAATATCACCGGTTAACTTAGATGAGCGATATATAATCAGTGCACCACCAGCTTTGTTGTAATATGGCTCCGCACCAGGTTCATAGACATAAACAACTTGTAATATATCTTTCTCTAAGGTTATGACAGATTGAATATTAAAGCCTACAGGTAACAGCTTTGGCATCTGTGGTGTTATATTCATATAGTCTGCTGCTTCTTTAACTGTGGTAAACACATGTACAGGACTTGGCATAATAAAATTAGGTTCTGCAGGTTCAACTGAGATTCCACCAGTCATAGGCGCAGAACTGCCCCTACCAGACAGCTCATGAGCACTAATAATGCTATAGGAACCAATAGTTGCCCATGCTAAAGAAGCCACTAATAATATCTTTATCCTTGTTGTCATAACAACGATCTCCGAAAATAAGTTTTGTAAAATTATATTTATCAAAACGCACTCAACAAGTACACCCTAAATAATATAGGATTTCAAGTAACTATTTCTTATGCACCATAAAGCCTGCCGCTTGTTGATTTGCCATAATTGTTACATCAGAGATTTGTAAGCGTTTAGGTTGATTGGTTACATATAATACAACATCAGCTACGTCCTCTGGTTGAACTGCCTCAATACCAGCATATACAGATTTTGCTCGTTCCGCATCACCGTGGAAACGTACTTCACTAAATGGAGTTTCTACGATACCCGGTTGGATAGTTGTCACCTTAATATCTGTAGCAATCGTATCCATGCGAATACCATCGCTCAATGTCTTAACGGCGGCCTTTGTAGCGCAGTAAACAGCGCCGCCTGGATATGCATAAATACCTGCGGTGGAACCCATATTTACGATATGGCCTTCATTTTTATCAATCATGAAAGGTAGTACTGCTTTTGTTACATATAAAAGGCCTTTCACATTAGTATCAATCATAGTCACCGCATCATCAACGGAACTATCTTGGAACGGATCAAGCCCTTGTGCAAGCCCCGCATTATTTACAAGCACATCAACGCCACCAAAAGCCTCGATAGCTGCAGGAACCTTGCTTTCAACATCCTCACGACTACGTACATCAAGAACTAACGTCTCAACACGTACGCCATAATCCTTGGACAAACGAGCCTGCACCTCAGATAGCAACTCAGCGCGACGACCAGAAATCAACACATTATCCCCATGCTTGGCATACGCCTCAGCAATACAAAGACCAATACCAGACGTTGCACCAGTGACAAAAACATTACGAGCCATAAAAGCCTCCTCATCATCAATCCGTTCTATTCTAATAAATTCATTATACCATTATAAAAAACAAAAAACGCTACCCTACCACCTATAAACAACAAAAATAGTGTATACATAAGCGCAGAATATATTTAAAAGAATACATAAAGTGGCTGGTGGATTTAGGGATATGATAATAAAAAGAGGATACCCTTTCCGGAAGCGACTTAGGTCACTATGGAGACTTTCGCTAATCCCTAGAATGATATGCTGACGTATCTAGTATGTAAGGCAAAGATATTTGAGCTCTACTGTAGCTAGAAAATAAATAGGGATACCTATTCGAAGCCGCCTTGGGCGCTACGCGTACCACTCTTTCCATTCCCCCAAATGATATATTGACGCATCTGAAGGAAAAGCGCATAGAAATGAAAAAGGATTACCGTTCCGGAAGCGACTTAGGTCACTATGGAGCCTTTCGGGACGGTAATCCTTTGTAATCAGTTATATAGCTTTATTTCAGATGCGCCAACATATCATTTAACACTTCCATGCAATCCCCCACGATACCATAGTTAGCGTGTTGGAAGATTTCTGCGTTTGGATCGTTGTTGATAGCCACGATTGTGTCAGCGCCGGAGATGCCGCTCACGTGTTGGATAGCGCCGGAGATACCAAATGCCAAGTATAGTTTAGGGCTTACAGTTTTACCTGTTTGGCCTACTTGGTATGGCAATTCAATCCAGCCTTTTTCAACGAGTGGACGTGTAGCACCTACAACGCCACCGATAGCATCGGCTAGTTCATAAAGTTTATCGAAGTTTTCTTTAGAGCCCATGCCACGGCCACCAGCTACGATGATATCCGCCTCTTGGATGTTGTAACCATCTTTACTGAACGGAATGAAGTCGAGACGCTTCATACGAATGTCTTCGGGCTTGAGGTCAAATTGTTCAATTTGAATACGGCCCCAGCTATCTGCAATACGTTCAGGCTTTTTGAATACGTTAGGACGTACGGAGCCCATTTGAGGGCGATGGTTTGGAGAAATAATTTCTGCCAAGATATTGCCACCCAAGGCAGGACGTGTCCATTCAACAAGGCCTTCATTGGTATCTACCGTCAAGATCGTACAGTCCGCTACTACGCCGTTTTGCATGCGACCAGACATGCGAGGCGCCAAGTCACGACCGTTGTTAGTAGCACCAATCAAGAGGATATTCGGCTTATGATCTTCAAAGAAGTCTGTTAACACCTTTGTGTATCCATCTGTTGTGTAGTATTTCAAAAGCGGGCTTTCAAAAACGTGAACGATATCGGCACCATGTGCTACGAGTTCCTCTGCTTCGGTTTGAACATTCTCGCCCAATAGCATAACTTGAACGAGCTGGCCCAATTCCTTAGCGATACGGCGAGCTTGGCCGATCAGTTCATACGTAACCGGATGCACCACGTCATCGATGGTATCGGCTACGACAAAGACGTCTCTATATTCATCAAAATTTGTCACGGCCATTACCGGTCACCTCCTTTAGAACCTTCATCACCTTTAGCAGCTGCTACCGCCTTAAATTCACTAGGGGATACGCTTTCAACAGACGCAGCCCGTTGCACAGGGTCTTTTACATCTACACCCTCATCATTGTCCTCAGCCACCTCAACAGGCGCATCATTTGGCACTAATAGATGGGCAAATTTATCTGGTTTAATATGGTAAGCCAATTCGAGAACCTTTTTAGCCCCTTCCTCTATGGATGGCAACATTTCTACCTTACCGCGGAGAGGTGGTTGGTACACCTTGCGCACACGCGTAGGGGAACCGTTAAGACCGATACGGCTTTCATCAATATGCGGCATATCGCGCAATGTAACGTGAGTAATGGTATAACGTTTCGCATAAATAGAGCTCCAAAGGCCTGGTTGGCGTGGCTCGTTGAGCTCAGCTGTGGCTGTAACCAATAACGGCAATGGAACCTCTACGATTTCATAGCCATTTTCATGTTGTCGTTTTACAACTGCTTTTTGAGCTGCTTGATCTACAGATAGTTCACAAGCATAGGTAGCTTGCGCCATACCGAGTTCCTCTGCAATTTGAGGGCCTACTTGTGCCGTATCGCCGTCGATAGCCTGCTTACCACAGAAAATGATTTGGAACTGGCGGTTCATAGTCCGTTGAATATGACGGATCGCAGATGCAATGGTATAGCTTGTAGCCAATGTATCGGCACCACCAAACGCACGGTCTGTAACGAGTACCGCATCATCAGCACCGAGAGCTAAACATTGACGAAGTGCTTCTTCTGCCTGTGGAGGCCCCATGCTGACAACTGTAACACGACTACCTTCATATTGATCTTTTACCGCCAGAGCCGCCTCTAACGCATGCATATCGTCAGGGTTTACAATGCTAGGCAAGCCTGTGCGGATGAGATTATTTGTTTCCGGATCCAGCTTAATCTCAGATGTATCTGGAACCTGTTTGATACATACTAATAACTCCATACACTCACCCCTGTCTAAATTCTACGCCCTTAGCGTTACGCGGATATTTCCAAGTTTTTACGATTGTTTCACCACAAAGAACACGGCATGTACCGCATTCTAAGCAACCGGCGAAATCAAAGGCTAAATCGCCGTTTTCTTGCAATGTATATAGACCGGCAGGACAACCATTGACGAGCTTCATTTTCTCTTCAAGGCTAAAACCAGTGCCATCCACCAAGATATGAGGAGACGTTTCATCTACATAATATTTATTGGCGCCCAAACGCTCTTCTAGTTTCATAGGGAACGCACCCCTTTCCAAGCATCACGAATCAAGGTAAATAGGCCAATGTCTCCGACACGGCGCATAATTTTTTTCATCATTGGTACTGCACCATCACCATTTACAGTGAATACGTCGCGCATCAAATTATTAACAAATGCTGGGTATTCATTGAAAATACGCGGATGGGTAGCGAGGAATTTAGGCATATTTTTGTAACGCTTCAAGTCCTTCAGTAACCAAGAACTCTTGATTTGACGTTCATACAATTTAGCTACGCGATCCATGTTTTCATCGCGCAAGGCTACGTTAACTGCATCTGCTGCGCACATACCGGACTCGATAGCAAGGTCCATACCACGAATAGTATACCCAAGGTTCATACACATACGTGCCGCATCACCAACGATAATGTAACCATTACCGCCCAATTTAGGCATCGATTTATAGCCCCCTTCAGGTACGAGGTGGGCACTATGCTCTTTTAATTGGCCATTTTTTAACAATGGTGCAATTCTTGGATGGCTTGTGAAAGCTGAAAGCATGTCGTCTACAGAACGATCCGCTTTACCGATGTCTTCAAGGCCCACAACCATGCCCACAGAAAGGCTATCTTTATTTGTATAAATAAAGCCGCCCCCCAATAAGCCAGAGGTCATATCGCCCAACGTAAGCCATGCCATGCCATCATCACCAGACAGCATGAGGCGATTTTCGAGGTCCTCTTTTTTGAGTTTGTATACCTCTTTTACACCTACCGCCATAGTGCTTGGATCGGTAGGAGCTGTGAGGCCTGCTTTTTCTAATAATAGTGTATTAGAGCCTTCTGCGATGATAACGAGCTTTGCATATACTTCATCATCGTGGCAACGAACGCCCACAACGCGTTGTTTCTTACCTTCACCTTCAGTAATAAGGTCTGTTACTTGTACATTGGATACGAGAAGAGCACCCTTTTTCTCAGCCTCTTCAGCGAGCCATTTATCGAATTTAGCGCGTAATACTACGTAGGATTCTTCATTCGGTTGTCCATCTTCGTAGCTGTATTCAATAGTCGTCATTTCATTGCCAGAGCCAATAGAAATGCGTTCTTTTGTTACCTTACGTTCCAATGGGGCACGGTCTCTAAAGTCCGGTACTAACCGTTCTAAAGAATGCGTATAAATACGTCCACCCATCATATTTTTAGCGCCTGGTGCGGTACCGCGTTCAATGAGTAAAACCTTTACCCGTTGTTCTGCGAGACGTAAAGCCGTCGCAGCACCCGCTGGCCCTGCACCAACAACGATAACGTCAAATGTTTCATTGCGATCAATTGCCATATACTCAGCTCCTTTAAATCAAAGCTTAGACTTACATAAGTTCATATAGTATATATATTTCTCTATTAAGAACTAAAATACCTTTAAAAATTACCACAGAAAAATGAATATATTCTATATTATTTAACATTGTCTTGTAAATAGCTCTATAGGATGTATATATACTCATTATAAGCTTATACTATTGCATACTATTCATTACCAATAGGTGCAACAAAATTCATCAATTCGTGAAATTTATAAGTTTATCTAGCTTTCACAGTGAAAGTAGCGTATGATAAAAGTAGGAAAAACCCTATACGGAGCAACACGCGTATAATACGACCGCATAATGCAAGACCACGGTCAAGGTTAGGCACTCATTATTTTGGAATTACCAGAGGAGGCCATATGGACCCGTTAAGAATCTTGAAAGCATTATCAAATCCACATCGGTTAGATATTATATTGTGGCTAAAGCACCCAGAGAAAGAATTCGGTGTACAAGTACACACTAAAACTCTTATCGATTTCCCTAACAGTGTAAGCGTTAAGAGTATTCAAAAGCGCTGTGGTGTATCTCAATCTTCCATCTCTACATTTATGAGCATCTTAGAAAATGCAGAACTTGTAGAATCCCGTAAGATTGACCAATATACCTATTTCCGTCGTAACGAAAAGGTAATTTATGAGTTCGGCGAGTGGTATAACAAAGAGGTATCCATCCAATCGGATGATATCGATAAATTATTAGAAACGGTTAACTTAGAAGACACTTCGTATCCTACGACAGAACTAACAGAGGAAACTTCTGTGCTTAGCGAACAACTCGCGGTCGAAATCAATACTAAGGGATCCGATCATGATGAAAACAGGAAATAACATTCTCCCTCACTCACCATACTTAGGGATAAAAAGAAAAGAGCTATAATACACATGCGATTATAGCTCTTTTTTATTTTTAATCATTCAATATATTTTGTAAATCTCGCCGATTATAGTAAATATGACGAACCTCCATTACATCTTCAATTACTACATAAAAGATATAAAAGTTACGTACTATAATTTTATAATATGGATACTCACGTTGTTTCTTACTCGGATATACGGCAAAAGATTCTGGACAACTTAATCTTGTGTATATAGCAGCCTCAATATCTGTAATTAGTTGATGAGCGGCTTCTCTATTATGCAGAACATAAGTTATATAATCAACAATATGATTAAGCTCCTCTTCAAATAATGGTAAAATCGTAAGTTTATATTTCCGCTCCATCGATTCTCTCCCTTACGCGACGAAATACATCGGCACCAGAGTATCGAATTTTACTTTCTTTTGCTGCAGAATCAGCTTCATCCAAGGCGTACTCAATAGGATCTGTTAATGCTGAATATTGTTCAATACTCATTAACACCATAGTTCCATATCCATTCTTAGTTAAAAATACAGGCGAATTTGTTGTAATAACGGTTTCTTCAACTTCAGGAAATTTATTACGCAAGTCTGATACAGGTCTAATATTAATCAATATATACACCTCCTTATATCATAATTCTATCATTATTTTATTAATTTTACTAACAATATTATGGCAATCAATAGTTCAACTAAAAATGCCCTCCAACAGGAGGGCATCTATTATATTAGAATTATACTTCTTCTATCGTTGTGCTTCATAGGCTCTGAATAGTTTAGATAATAATTCAGGTGCCAAGCGCAATAGGTCTGGGTTTTCACAGAAGGATACGCGTAATTGTGTTCTGCCTGGATTATCTTCACCTTTTTTACCGCTATAGAAACCATTGAGTGGAGCCATGAGGAGTGTGTATTCTTTACCATCATCAAGACTAATAGCACCGTGTTCAGCACACCAAGAGGCAAATTCTACACCATCAAAGCCCGGTTTCGCTACCTTCCGTACGTCGATAACAAAGTAAATAGACGCTTCTGGACGAGATACGATGAAATCAGGTTCGACTGCTTTGAAACCTTCGTGAAGTTCAAAGATCATCTTACGGTAGTAATCGCGTTGTTGTTCATACCAGTTATGAAGCTCTGCATGGCTTTCATGAGCCAAAGCACCAAAGATATATTGACCTAATGTATTAGCACTAAGGTTCGCTGTATATTCGGCTACCGATTTTTCATAGCATAATTTGTTATCCGTAATGATGGCACCAATGCGTAGGCCACAAGCGTTCCATACCTTACTAGCTGTTTCAAGGCTGATACGACGGCCTTCAATGCCAGGCACATCCTTATCAGTTAACGCCCAGATACTAGATGTTTCTTTCCCTTTTTCGTAAGCCAATTCGCGATAGGCTTCGTCAGAGATAATCCACAAATTATGTTTAACACATAATTTTGTATATTCGATCAATGTTTCTTTACTGAATAATTGACCTGTAGGGTTATCGTAAGGAATGATGAGCAACGCACCTGGTTTTGTATCAATGATACGTTGTTCTACTGTTTCAACGGATGGCAATTCAAATTCGCCGTTTTCATTAAGTTCACGCTCAACAGTAACTGTTTTACGACCGATACGAAGACCTACCGCATCATAGTTTGTATAAGATGGGTTGAACATTAAAAGAGGGCGTTCCTCTTCGCCAGCACCACCACATACGCCAAGCATAATGATTTCCATCGCCATAGATGCACCATCTGTTACGAGTACATTAAGGCCTGTTGTATCAAAGCCTTGGCTGCGCAAAATGTGAAGGAATGCTTCGCGGCATTCATCGGTACCTGTCGTTGGTACATACGGTACAATGCCTGTATGGAACGGGCTATCCACACCGCCCAAATCGAACAACCGACGCTGCATGGCGGGATGCATAGGACGCATTACATTACCAATAGAACCATTCACCAAAATTGGTGGGTTCTTACGTTCCAAGAATTTAATTTGTCCTAGGCGAATGCCAGATGGCTTTCGAGCCATCATATACGGCGACAATTCTGGTTGTTTCATTCAGATCCAACTCCTCTAAAAAAGAAACTGCCTCAGCAGGGAGGCTATATTAACTGTAAAAGTAACAAAACCACTACATACAGCCGCAGTTCTATTCTTTACAAAGATAAAGTACTAATATATTGATATATATAGATACCTAATATTATAGTGCTTTTACTATAGAAAATCTACTAAAAACTATAAAAATAAGCCTATCAGTACATAAAGAAAAGACCGAGCCCATTGGAGCTCGGTCTTATATGCTACATAAACAATCAAACAATTAAATCATCAAATTATCTATCAATAGATTTTCGTCCATGATCGTTGCTGTTCGCATTCTTTGTAGCTTTAGCTGTATGTTTTGTTGTAGAAGCTTTAGTCACAGGTTTTACTTCTTTACCTTTAGCAGGTTTAGCTTGTTCTGCTTTCACAGGTTTAGCCTTTTCTTGTTTTACCTTTTTAGGTTTCTCTTGTTTCACTTTCACAGGTTTTTTAGCATTAACTGCTGCACCTGCTGGTTTAACAAAGGCATTATTAAGGTTTGTCGCCACTTGTAATGCTACGTCAGAGTTTGGCGTAGATACGATGGATTGACCGGCTACTGTTACAGTACCACCACTGTAGGATGCAGAGCCTGGTGTAATTTGGTTGTTATGGTACAACCGTGCCAATTTGCCAGCCATGTAATACGCCCGTTCTTCCCCTGTATAGCGGCCGCTACCTGCTGGGCTATAGATATTATCGCCATTGACGTAAACGGCGCCATTAGACACGTTTACGTGATTTCCAGAGTATGTGTACATGCGGGAAATATTGTTATTTACACGATCAGACAACTTAGGATGGTTATTAGGTGCCACTACTTGTGAAAGCCCTTCACGATAGTGTTCCCCAACCTTGTTGCGTAGAACCGCCATAGAGCCAGCTGCACCGCCCACATTATATGGAGATTCGCTTAAAATCTTGAAGCCTAGTTCATCGGCTGCTTTTTCTTGGCTCATTGTAAATACTTGGTTAGACAAGTAGTTGCCTGCTACGTTAGATAATAACGCAGCCCCTTCGCTACCACCCGCCGCAATACCTACAGCTGTAGAAAGGCCGATTTGCTTTTTAGCGCCATTGATAATATCTTTATGCTCACCATGAGCAATTTCATGGGCCATTACATAGGCCAATTGATCATCATCAAGGGTATCCAAAGCACCTTTATTAACAGACATAACGCGACCAAGCGTTGCAAAGGCATTAAACTCTGTATCAGGGTTGACATAAACAACGTAAGAACGTTTTACGCTAGGAGAAGCCTCTAAGGTTTTCAGGATGCGTTGTACGCGTGCTTGCGCTGCACTATCATTCAAGTAACCTGTTTTCTCCTTAGTACGCGCCAAGCTTTCTTGTTGGCCTTGTTCGGAGTTATCCATTTTATTTAATGCAGTAGATACATACGCCATGGCAACAGCGCCACCAGCCAATGTTTGTACTGCACTAGATGCAGCATTCACAGGTGCTGTTTGCATAATAGCAGGTGCCATAGTCGCTGCCATAGCTACAGATAACGTAGCTACTGTAAGTTTCTTGTTCATTCTCTCAACCTCTCGAATTGATTAACCATATAGTAATAAAACAAATTATCACACTAGATTTACACACTATGTATATAGTATCTCTTCATGGTAAATATAGAATGAATAATGGAACAATCATTCATCTATCAGCCATCAGTAAGCTATAAACAATTGCGTGATAGTTCTAAATAATTGATCTATCACAACTAATACACGTAATACAGCTGATTCATCTATAACAAGTGAACTAAATGTTGCAAACTATTCATCAGATGTTGCTGGTTTAGATGAAAGTATAACAGCTTCTTTACCATCTTTAGAAACAGCACCACCATGCGTATAGCCAACTACATCAAAGCCCGCTTCTGCACACTGCTCTGCGATGCTTTCATAATTTTCATTCTTACCACGTGTACACGTAGAAAGATGAACCGTAGTAACACCTTTTTTCTTGAAAGACTCAATCTTCTTAGCTAGATCGCCACCACTGTGCGTGAAACCGACCAACTCAATATCCTCGTCTGCATAACGCTCAAAGGAATCTGCTTTATTCATAAATGCTTTTAAACAACCGCCACAAGAACAGCGCTGCATTGTATCCTCATTGACGAGAACTGCAATTTTTTTAGTCATAAAACCTCCTATTAAAGTATAGTTTGAACTTTAGTATAACATATGTATTGAGAAATGATGTATCTTAAAGCACATAAGTGAATATAAGATATATAACTATATATGTATTATCAATAAACATGATATAACTTAAAATTCTAGTTGAATGCTCTTAAAAGATAGGCAAATCAACATGAACTTGAATAGTAATTACAAAGATGTTAAATCATCCCCATTAATTCTTTAAGCTACCAAAAACCATTCACGTATCTATATAGTAAAGATAAGAATTTAGAGTATATAAAACTATTTAAAATTGAAGGTTGATAGCATATATGCTATCATTAAAGAAAGAAGGATTTGGATGGAGAAACCTAAGTTTATATCTTATACTAGACCAAATGGTCGTAACGAGTTTGAAGAGTTTTATAACTCACTCCCTACAAAAGATAGAAATAAACTACGTGCCACCATTGATATGATTGAAAAAGCAGGCATACAACCAGCAATACAACTTGAATGGGTAAAAAAATTAAATTCTGAAATATACGAGATACGATCAAAAATATCTTCGAATATACAAAGAGCTTTATATTTTCACATAAAAAATAATCAATATATAATTACACATGGATTTACTAAGAAAACCCAAAAAACACCGACGAAAGAAATAATAAAAGCTAAACAGATAAAACAAGAATTTGAGGAGGAATATTATGCCACTAAAAACTTTAGATAAGATATTTGAAAAAGATAGAAATAATCCTACTTTAACAGAAAGTTATTTAGAGGAAAAAGCTAAATTAGAAAATGCCTTAGCTGTTTTAAAAGCACGAGAGGCTGCAGGACTAACACAACGTGATTTAGCGAAAAAATCTGGAGTTCCACAGTCTACAATCGCCCGTATAGAAAAAGGTGCCAATACAAGTTTAAGCACTATGTGTAAAATTGCATTTGCTTTAGATAAACAAGTGAAGATTAGTTTAGTATAAAAAGAACCCCTATGAGCTGGTTTAAAGTGGCTTATAGGGGGTTTTATGTATATTCTAGTATTAAATTATAATTACATAATTTAAAGTAACTCAAATAGTTTACGATTCATTGGCTCAGTATATCTACATAAAATCATTAATTTACATGTATTTGGACTTACTCAACGGCTTTACGGTTCGGTAACATTGGCACGTTGTGCCGCGTTACCGTTTTGTAAAGTTCTTATCTACCACTAGCCGCGACTTCCTATCAATCCTCACTGTGGATTTCCCTTCCCTGCTTCGCAGCTTGGTAAATCTTACGTTCGGAAGCACTCATATAGCTCCTCTGCGTCGCTTAGCTCTAAGCCCTCTTCGGTTGCCCTACTTGCTTCCTCACTGTGGATTTCCCTTCCCTGCTTCGCAGTTCGGTAAATCTTACGTTCGGAAGAAAGCGATGCAGTGAATCTGTCGTCGTTTCACTCCTCCATCTTCTACTGCCCTGCTTTTCCCAGGGCCGTCTTACACGGACACTTAGATAGATAATACCTCTACAACCTTGCCTGGAGGCGGCTCTAGTAGGGTTAGCTAGTCGAAGACTAGCAAAAAGAAAAAGGCCTACCTTTAGGTAGACCTTTTTCTTTTCGTTAATCAGCGGCTTCCTATCCTCCCAGGCCGTCTCCAGCCAAGTACTTTCGGCGTTTATGAGCTTAACTACTGTGTTCG
>ENA-OWOI01000071-OWOI01000071.1-gut-metagenome-genome-assembly--contig:-NODE-71-length-34722-cov-31.517246_pt1 | contig 34722 bp, 40 predicted proteins | sample MGYA00248258_ERZ651800 | MGnify/ENA primary metagenome ERZ651800 (study PRJEB26908, sample SAMEA4031704) | gut metagenome | biome: gut; feature: normal infant; material: stool | place: China | collected 2015...
CCGTGTATCACGGGATTACCGTCCGTGTCCGTCAGCGGGGTTTTGTTCACCAGAATACTCTGCAGTCCCTTCACCGGGCCTTCCACCGGTCCCTCACCGATGGCATCAATCACGCTCATCATCTGCGTGGATTTGAGATTATCCTTCGCCTCACGCGGTGTGTGCGCCTTGCCGCCGCCTTTGCCCACGGAATCCCCCTTCATCGTCCGCTGCCGGACACTGTTGATGTATAAAAACAACAGGCACCCCGGAGAGTGCCTGCATCATGACGGAATAAAAATTCTGAATATCTTCACATTTTCACAAACTGACTGTGGCGCTGATAATTTCGCTGCGTTAGTGTTTTTTTGCCGTGACATAAAAAACAACTCCTTAACACTAATCTTCATTTGTCTGAATCTCCCGCAGCTCCGCGATCACTGCGGGATTTTTTTATTCTTTTTACCCCTGCCGTCCGATAACCACCACTTTCCCGTCACCGCCTTCATCACGGGTGCTGATGTCCTGGGATATCCGTCGTGAACCAACCAGCATTTCACCGTAAGGCACCGGCATCGGGTTCCCCTGGGCAATCATGTTATCCAGCGAGGAAAAGTACGTGTTCTGTCTGCCGTTATCCGTTGCGCGGTAATCCGGTGTTTTTGCCTTCGGGGCCAGCATCTGGGCCACACCGCCCAGAATCATGCTGGCACCCAGTGAAAACAGCATCGTGGTGGCAGAAAAACCACCGGCTGCCAGGGCTGAACCCCATAACGCCATCGTGGCTCCGGCCGTGAAGAACGACCCCACGATGGCCGCCGCCCCCAGCACAATCTGCAGTCCGCCCTTTCCGGCACCGGCCAGTCGCGGCACAATGTGGATGACCGTTCCCTCACCCAGCTGTTCGTGAAGGCGGGCATACACCGCCTCCGGTGCCGTGTCCTCACCGGCAATACGTATCTGGTACCAGCCTTCGTTCATCTGACGGCGAAAGCCCGGCACCTGCATCGACAGTGCGCGGATGGCTTCCGCTGCCGTGTTCACATACAGGCTGAGGCGGCGGCCAAATCGTTGTAAATCCCCGTGAAGGCAGATGCGTGCCAGTGGCGGTGACGCCAGACTGAATGCGTTCGTCGTTGCCATTTTTCGGAATACCTCTCCCGTTTACTCAGTTGTTCAGGCAGATGGTGAAGCAGTTCACCGTTGCCGCAGTAAATGGCGGCATGGTTGGCCACCGATGCGCCAAAGCAGCACAGCAGAATATCGCCCGCCTGTGCAGAGGACAGGGGCACCCGGTAAAAGCCCGTGGCCTCCATATTGTCCAGGTACAGGTTCTGGCCGTTGCGCCACCACTCATCCTCGCGGTGAAAATCCGGCATTTCAGTCCCCGCCAGATGGTATGCATCCCGGAACAGCGTGTAACAGTCCGTCACCCCGTGCGCAAAGCGCCGTCCGGTCAGGTGCGGAACGCAGCGGAATTTGTGAATGTCACCCCGGCAGACCAGCCACCAGGGCAGGGCACTTTTTATCTGCAGTCGCCGGTCTGCCTCACTCAGCCAGGGCAGACCACCGGGATGACTGTGGACCAGCGCCACAATCTCACCCTGCATCTCCGCCCGCAGCCAGTCTTCCGGGGCAATACGAAAATACGCCTCCGGCGCTGCGGAGATATTCACACAGGGCAGGTACCGCTCGCCCTCCGTCGTGGTTATCACGAAGCCGCACGACTCCGCAGGCGCACACCGCCGGGCATGCGCCAATATATTGCTATAGAGCATGAGAACTCCTGATAAAAAACCCAGCCGAAGCTGGGTTTGTTAAGTTGTCAATTGTCAGTAGCGATGCAGTGAAGGCGGCAACTCTTTGTTCTTAAGCCTTTCCCATGCCAGAAGGTTCGTCGGCCCGTCAGGCTCATAAATATCTATATCCCGCGTGTGATTAATTAAAACGCCCCTCGCCCTCCCGATGGTATACGAGAACTCATAGCCGTAGTCGTGGCATATGCCGGAATAGCCAGACTGAATCAGTTTTAATGCGGGATACAACTCACGGAACAATGCCTGTGAGCGGTTAGCATAATCCCATAGCCATACAAGGCTGTCTGTTTCTTTTGCGGAAAGCTCGTTGGTGCTCTTCTCTTGTTTGCCGATTAACTCTCCTTCAAGCGGAACGCGAGCAGCAAGTGACAGAGCTTCGGTAAACTGCTCCTCGCTGATTTCTTTGTACGAACATCCAAAATGTGATTTCAGTGACGACCACATGGTGATCATCGCCTTCGCCTGTTTTTCCTTTGGCAGAGACTGACCGCGACTCATGACGAGTTGTTTAATGGCTTCCTGCTGTTCAGTAGTGATTTTCCCCGGCAACGCCTTTTTAGCTTTCAGTGTATTTCCGTAAGACCCCGTTTTACGAATGGATGGCAAAACTTCAGCTGTCACCCATTTGCGGAATTTGTGCGGGACTGAACCTTTATTGACGGCATCGCGGCAACGCAGAACCAATGTATACATACCTGATTCGCTCACAATGCTTAAATTCTGCTCACCACCAAGGGTGTAACTTAAAGTTACTCCCTTTTCATCGTCATCAAGTGCAGTAAGCGCCTTGCGTGAGTTAGTCAGATTTAAAGCATCACAAACATCTTTTGCTACAAACCACGGCTCACCGCACTTGTTGATGACGCGGATTTCACTGTCGCCGAATTTGAAGATGGTGAAATCGTTTTGTGCCTTTGCTATACTTTTCATGTCAATATTTCCTAATCCGATTTGTTGATACCGAAGCCCTGACTGTTACAGCAGTTGGGGCTTCAACTTTTTAGGCTGCGAATAAGACGCTGCACTATTTCTGAATTTAAAGACCTGCCCTCCTCCTTAGCCTTTTCCTTCAATTTTTCTTTAATCTCTGGCGGGATACGAATCCCTAATGGAGCGATATCTCTAACTTTCATTTCTTTCCCAATTGCTACACCGTGATAACTAAATACTACACCGTGCTTATTTAAAGTCAAAGTTTTTTTGCCTACACTGTGTAGCAATGCTACAGCGTGCAGGAGGAAAAATGAAAGGTGCAAGAGATATCAGTCCCTTGGGAATTAGGATTCCAGACTATTTAAAGAAACGCATTCAGCAGGAAGCGGATAAAAACGGCAGATCAATGAACTCAGAGATTGTGCTTATCCTTCAAAAACATGTTGATAATCTTGATGGCCCTCGCTCACTTGAAGGATTCGCTAACCAAGAAGCTGACAAATTCAAAGAGGCGCTGCTTGAGACGCTAAAGACCATGTATGGTAAGGATGAAAAATAATGCTGCACACAATTCATTTCTTATGCCCCGTTAACACTGCCACTGTTGGGCAACTTCAGAACCACTGTCTCACCGCATTATCTCAAGGCGCAACTGAATTAAATATCCATATATCAAGTCAGGGAGGGGAAACTGCCGCTGGCTTTACTGCGTATAACTTTCTTAAGTCACTCCCTGTTACCGTTAGAACTCACAACATAAGCAATGTTGAATCCATAGCTAATATCGTTTTCCTGGCTGGCTCAGAACGTTTCGCAAACCCATTATCAAGATTCCTGTTACATCCTCTATTATGGGTCTTTGCCACCCCAGCCGCCGACCATGCCAGATTGAGAGAGTACGGGAAATGCCTCGATAACGATCTTGATCGCTTCGTTGAGACGTTCAATATCGACATCGGAACCCATATTAGGTGGGCATCCCTGATAGCAGACTCGACCATTTTGGATGCTAACAAGGCTCTTGAGCATGGCATAATTAATTCCATAAAAACTGCAAGGCTGGCATCCAATCAGGCAAACTGGTGGGTTGTTTGATGGGTAAATCATGATTACTCCTTATAAAAAACCCACCTGACGGTGGGCATAATCCATTACTGCGAAAGTTTATTAATGGAAAGGAAACCGCCAAAATTGCCGACATTCCTGCGCAGTTCACACCCGCGCATGCACTTGCTGCATCTGTCCTTACGGATATCCGTGGTGGGTTTATCGAACTCATCCGCCACAGCCCCGCCCGTGTAACCACACTCATCAGAGCGGTAAGTCCACATACAGGTATTCGCCAGCATAATGCGACCGGGAAACAGCGCACCGTCCGTCTCCGTCGGTGTCGCCAGCACAAACGAGGCCGTCATGGCCGTCAGCGCTGATAACTGCTCCACCACCCACCGGTCCGTCAGCTCCTGCTCCGGGTCTGCCTCCGGATTCCCCGCCACAAAGTTCACCGCATCAAGAAAACGCGCATACACCCGGCGGCGGACCACCGTGGCACCCACCAGGCTCTGCAAATCCTCCGCCATCCCGGTGACAAGGCCGAAAAGATTGGACACCGTCAGCGACGGGCGGGCACTGCTGCCCTTTCCGTTCATCTCAAAGCCGCTGCCCTCAATCGGGTACGCCTGATATTCACGCCCCTGCCAGGTCACCGGCTCCCCTTTTTCATTCAGCTCATTACAGAAAAAATACCGCTCACCACCCTGCACCGTCAGGTCAATTTCCCAGAGTACCACCCGCGGTGACTGCTCTGATTTAACCGACTCATTCAGGCTTTCTTCGTTGATCTCCTGCATAAACATCCACCCATAAAAAAAGGGGCGCAATGCGCCCCTGATAAAATAGTTCAATTAAAAAATCAAAAACGATGAAGGTAATAAAATGAAAATTAAATCAGCTAATAGCTGATCGCAGTGACCAGTGGAAATATAACTTCCACTGATACAGGCCATCTGTGAGGGCAGATGGCCTGTATTTATTTACCAGTAATCATCAGAACTGATAAGTCATACCAACAGCAACGATATCATCCGTTGCAATGCCCGCATCCCTGGTAAACTTATTCTCATCAACCAGATTGATTTTATAATCAACATAGGTGGACATATTTTTATTGAAGTAATATTTCGCACCTACGTCAACATACTTAACCAAATCCTGGTCACCATAGTTTTTACCACCTACAATGACATCCTGAGCACGAGACTGCAGGAATGCCAGAGATGGACGCAGACCGAAATCAAACTGATACTGCAGTACCGCTTCAAAGTTTTGCGCTTTATCTGCAACTCCTTTATCACCAAAGGTCGTCAGATTCTGAGTTTCGGAATATGTTGTAGCCAGGTAAAGGTTGTCAGCATCGTATTTTAGTCCGACTCCCCACATCTCAGCGTGTTTACCTTTTGCAACACTACCGGAATCAACAACGATCTGCTTTTCAGTCACTTTACCGGTTAAAGGATCAGTTTGTTCAATCGTCAGAGTACCATTCAGACCTTTTTCCTGATTATTGGTTCGGTCCGCATTAATATATGCGGCAACGATACCAAAACCTTCATATTCATAACTGGCTGAGAAACCGTGACCATCACCATTAGCTTCCCGGAGATCACCCCGATCATTTTTACCCTGGTACTGTGCCGCAAAATTCAGGCCATCGACAAGCCCAAAGAAATCTGTATTACGATAGGTTAATACCCCGGAAGTACGGGCTGTCATGAAGTTATCGGTCTGGGTCCAGCCATCACCGCCAAACTCTGGTAATACGTCAGTATAAGAACCAACATCGTACGCAATACCATAGTTACGACCATAATCAATGGTGCCAAACTCACCAAACTTCAGACCTGCAAATGCAAGACGGGTTTTATTACCCGCAGCACCCTCTGATTCAGCTTTATTACCAGAGAACTGATATTCCCACTGACCAAAACCAGTCAACTGGTCATTAATCTGAGTTTCACCTTTAAAGCCCAGACGTGCGTATGTCTTATCTCCATCATCCCCCTTATCACTGGAGAAATAATGGAGTGCAGTTGCACGCCCATACACATCAAGTTTATTGCCATCTTTATTGTATACTTCTGCAGCCTGCGCCCCCGCTGCAAAAATTACAGCTGCTGCCACAGCTGAAAGTGCCACTGTCATTTTTTTCATGATTTAATCCTTATTTAAACTGAACTATTCATGCATAGAGATGTCATGAACAAAACTCAAAATATTGTAAATTAAATTACGGGTTCAATTTTTATTTTGTTTCAAAATGTAAAAAAACAACTTTGATAGCACTTTATGTCAAGACAAAACAAAAATAACAAGCAAGCAAATTAATAAACGATGCTTTTAGGTTTTTTCTCAAAAACTTATCTTATTACCTGTTCCATCATACAACTGAAATCGCTGTACCTGGCGTTATCCGTAATACTCCACTCCCGGCACACCACCCTGACCGTCCGGTTATGTTTCGGGGGTTTCCACAAAAAGGCACGGTAACCACCATGCCACGATAAAAATTCATCCAGCCAGCGCCGGGTCGCCTCATCCGTCACCCGGAACACTGCCTGAAATGTCTTCAGTCGGGCATTCAGTCCCGTCGGTCGGCGCTGTTCATAACCGTCACCAAACCGGACCCTCACCACCGACGGTTTCTCACTCACCTGCATCCCTTCACGCGGGACCAGATGCAGCGTTTTTATCTCAGCCACTCAGCATTCCTCCGTCTCGTCGCATGGACAGCATCACCGCCTGCACCCGCTGGTCAATCAGCTGAACAAGGCTGCCTGCCGCCTCCGGCCCTATCTGACCGTTGGCCCCGTCATTCTGAATGGCGATGTGGTAGACCGGGGAATACACCAGACCCGCACTGCCGTTCATGCGGCCCACCGCACGCACGCCGAGTGAACCATCCGCTGCCCGGGTCAGGGGCATGATGGCTTCAGGTCCGGCTTCCCCCATCAGCCCTGCCCCTTTTGCAAAGGCAAAGTACGTGGGCGTGTCCACAATACTGTTACTGTATGCACTCAGGTTTGCCGAGGTATAAACGCCGCCTTTTGCATTTGCCACCGCGCCACCCAGCCAGTTGCCTATACTGCCGAAAAATCCTCCTGCACCGGACATACTGTTTGCCGCCATCTTAATGCCGTTGACAATGGCCGCATTCATAAGAACTTTTGATATTTCCTGCAGGATTGATGCAGCCCAGTTGCGCCATTCCACTTTATTTCCGTTCAGCATCTCCGTGATGTTATTCACCATCCCTGAGATACCGTCTGTCGCAAGCTGTGCTGCCTGTGAAGCGTAATCTGATGCGCTGTCCACCCAGTTACTTAGCCCTTCCTGCAGCCCTTTCTGCCAGTCAGCACGCTGCGCATCCGATTCGGCATAAAAAGCCTCCTGGTCTTTAAGGCGTTCACTCAGATACTGCGCATTCTGCGCCAGCGCCTGTCTGTAAAAATCCTCACTGATATCCCCGGTCTGATACTGAGACTGAAGGTCCGCATCCTTCTGGCGGAAGCTGTCGCGGATCTGCTGCAACTCCCGCATGCGTTCCCTGGCTCGTTCTCCCTGCCCGTACCCCAGCAGTTCGGCTTCATTTGATGCACGCGCAGCCACATTATCATTCTTCAGGGTCTCTTCCCGGGATCGCAACTGTTCCCGGATTTTTTGCTGGTCAATCAGGGCCGCGTTACGCAGCAGTTCCTGCTTCTGCATCTCCGTCAGGGTTTTCAGTTCGCCCTGCGCAGTCTGGTACTTCAGCTTCGCCAGCTCTGTATTCTGACCCGCCAGTGCCAGTTGCTCTTTCTGCTGCTTCAGTAGCCGGGAAAAACTGTCTTCCGCTTTTTCCGTCTCTGATTTTCCACCCCGGGATTTAGGTTTGTTCGCCTCGTTATTACGCCAGGCTTCCAGAGCATTACTGATATAACGCTGTCTCGCCTCCTGATACGAATCCCCCACAAAACCAAGGTCATCCGCCGCATACCCCAGCCGGGCACGCTCTTTTTCCTCCCCCTTCAGTCGGGACAGGGCCAGCTCACGTTCTGTTTTTGTCAGGGCGCTCTGCTGTTTATCATCCAGGGTGGCCTGCGGCAGCCGTAACGGTACATTCACCAGTCCCTGACGCTGCTGAAGCAGTTCATTCCCCAGCCCCAGCAGACGGTTGAATTCCGTATGCTGACCGTTCATAACCAGCATGGACTGGTACACCTTATTCTGCTCTGCCGCCTGCTGACGAATTAACGCCACACGACGGTCTTCCAGCCCGGCAAGCACATCCTGAATGGACTGCGCTTTTTCCTGCATCTGTGCCAGACGGGACTGCTCAACGGCAAGCTGCTCTGTTGCCTGAGAAAGCCCTTCCGTTACGGTCTTCACCGATGTCAGATGGTTTATCATGAATCCGTCACCGGTTGTCCAGCCAGGGTTAGCCAGCACATACTGATATCCAGCGATTTTTTCCTGCAGGGATTTCACCCGGCTGGCCTGTTCATCAATCAGCCGGTTCTGCTCTGCCAGCGCCGCCCGTGTTCGTCCTTCATTATCTGAGGCTTCAGGCAAAGACATTGACGGCGTTTTATGCGCGATTTCATCTATCGTCAGTGCATACTGGCGCGCTGACTCCCTGGCCTGCTCCTGATTCTGGTACAGCGTATACCATGCTGCTGCCCCCAGCATCACCAGTCCGGGTACGCCACCAACCAGTCCCAACGCACCAGTCATCAGACGTGAGCCCACCGCCGTTGTACTGTTCAGCGCATTCTGGGCTGCGGTTCTGGCAGCAATATTTCTGTTCAGGCGTTCCTGTGTGGCCGCCAGACGGGCTTCTGCAGCAATCTGCATCTCCGTCCCGCGGGCTGCCGCCACAGCCTGCTGTGCACGGTACACGGCTGCCCTTGCCCGCGCCGTGGCAATCTGCGTCCCCCTGAGCTGTGCTTCCGCCAGTGCCACTTCATTACGTGCTGCCGTCACAAGTCCTGCCGTGGCAGACACCGCTCCGGAGGCCATATTGCCAAAGTACCGGGCAACCCCGACGGCAACCAGCGCCCCCGCGGCTGTTGCCACATTATCAATATTACCGGCAACACCGTTCAGCACGCCGGAGAGCGTTTTCGTCGCTCCGCTGGCTTCATTCGCGCCACCCACCCAGGCCATAAAGGCGTTTTCCACCTTTGTGATCCCGTCAGAGACCGTTTCCGGCATGGCGGCATATTCATCACGCAATACCCCCAGCTGGCTGATTAACGCAGGAACGACTTTATCCGCCGTCAGTTTTCCGTCGTCCGCCATCGCCTTAAGGTCTTTACGGGCCACGCCCATACCCGCAGCCAGTGCACGTACGATCCGGTCTCCGCTTTCATTGACCGAATTAAATTCCTCACCGCGTAACACACCCTGTGCCAGCGCCTGGCTGAACTGGGTGATCACCGAGCCCGCCTCTGCCGTACTGGCACCGGAGATTTTCAGCCCCGTGGAAATGGCCTCCGTCACCTTCAGTACATCACCTGCACTGTAGCCATATTCACGCATTGAGGCTGCCGAGCGGGCAAACAGGGCCGCATTATCTGAAAATGCCGTGCCCGTACGCTGGCTGATATCCATCAGCACTTTCTGTGATGACGAAAATTCATCGGATGACTGCGACGCCTGTTTCAGTCGGGCATTCACGGAACTCCATTCATCGGCCAGAGAAATCAGGTGTCCGGTGGCAAAGGCACCTGCAAATGCCCCCGCCGTTCCGGCAGCTGAAGCGCGGATTTCCGTCAACTGGCTGTTCAGCTCAGCCAGGGCGCGTCGCTGCTCCCGGGCGACTGCGGCAGCCTGACGCCCGCCATTCTGCAGGGTCCGGTAATATTCACTGCCCATGCGGGAAGCCCGCTGGATCTCCGACTGGAATGACTGCGAATTTGCCGAAATTTTGATAATCAGTTCACGTAACGTCGCCATTCACCTTTCTCCGGGCGTAAAAAAACCGCCTCAGCGGTTCTCATCATTCATGACTGTGCTGCAAAGCTCAGCGCGTCTTCCAGCGCCGCAAACGGATCCACCTCCGGCTTATCCTCATCCTCGCCCCAGCAGAGCATGGCGTCCTTCAGTGCAACATTCATCCCCTGTGCCCCAAAAACCGCTTTCACGATCTGTGCATTACGGATATCCCCGCGCTCATCACCCAGCGGGGATACCCTGTCGAACTCCATCCACATCATCGCCTCGCTCGCACTCAGGCTGTGCTGCAGTTCGGATAAGGTGCGCCCCAGACGGAGCGCAAGTCGCATCAGAAAGCGAATTTCCGGGCGGGCTACTTTTTTCTGGCCGACTCTGCATCAGCGATCAGTTCCAGTGCCTGACGCAGCAACCGGGCATGTACCGGACCATAGACGGCCAGCACCTGCTCACGGTCGTCCGGAGTGAACACCCGCTGCAGATCCGTATCACACAGGACATCGCAGAACAGCGTCACATCCGCTTCCAGGTTACGGCGGGTTTTCGCCACCACCGACAGGGTATCGTCATCCTCTCCATCACCATTGAGCACTTCCTGCCACAGATACCAGGCCTCTGCCGAAGGCTCCCGCAGCACCACGCTGACATTTCTCCATTCCGGCACCTTCACCGTTTTATGACGGAACCCCGACAGTCTGGCCAGCGCCAGTGTTTTCAGATCTTTTGCCATAAGCCTTATCCGCCCGCACCATTAACCGTTACTGTACACGCATCAGAGGTAATGCTCTGCGGCTGTTCTGCAGAATCCGTTACCTCGCAGGTATAAGCCCCCTTATCACCTGACTGCGTATTGGCTTTACTGAAAGTGTCTGTAGTCTGTCCCTCTACCGGCTGACCATCCTTCTTCCAGGCGTGTTTATAAGGCGGCGTTCCCCCGTTGACACTGACTGACATTGTCAGCAGCGCACCGGTATTCACGGTAAGTGTTTTATCCAGATTTTTCACAAACGCCAGCGGTACCACATAGGACACCGGTTTACCCTTCAGGCGAAGTGAAAACGTTGCAGCCACCACGCCGTTGGTACCGGATGACCAGGTGTGCTGACGCACTTCCGCCAGGAACTTAAAGCCCTTACCGGACGGAAACTGCACCTTAAACGCATACACCGTGTCATTGTCATAGGCATCACGCAGGGCGTTCTGGGCCTGATTCAGATAAAAATTACCCGACATGGAAATCTCGGACGACGCCCCCAGACCGTTGATGTTCTCCTGCTCTGTGGAGCAGAGCGTGGTCACATCAATATCCTGTTTCTGACCGGCGGTGAACTGGACTTCCTTGATGGTGCAGTCCAGGCGCAGATATTCCGCCTTATCCATAGTTTCAGCAGTCGCCGGGGCAGATGAAATCATCACCTGCGTCAGCTGTGAGCGTTCATACAAAGCAGACATTCTGCCTCCTGATAATAAAAAACCCGCACGCGGCGGGGTATGGGTTTTGTAGAAAAAAAGAAAAAGTCACACCGTGACCTGAAACTCCAGGGTTGCACGGTAACAGCGGTTTTCCGGAATATAGTCCTGCATTTCACTGACGGATCCCGGGGCCAGCAGCATTATGGCTTCACGGGCGTCCTGACGTATCTGACGCGCCTGCGTCACAGTCCCGGCATAAACGTCTATCTGCACCGACACTGAGGACTCCGCCTGCCCGCCCATCACGTCCGCAGACACCGATGAAATCAGGCTGAAAACCACCCACGGAAGCGCCACCGACGGCCTGCCATCCAGCAGGGGGACCACATACGGGTACACCTGCCCGCCGGCAAGATGCGCCAGATGAGGATACAAATCCGCCTCCGTCATCGTCTCAGTACCTCATCAATGGCCCGGTTCATCCGCGCAATCGCCACCTGAGCTGCCTGTTCACTGCGCACATCAAACGCCGGGCGCACAAACGGGTGCGGTGGCATATTCACGGTCCCCATTTCCACAAACCGCCAGTAGAAAGCATTGCGCGGGTTATCCGCCTTCATGGTGTTATCGCTGTTACCGGTGTCCGGATTAACACCACGGATATGGACACCGGATTCCATCCCGCCATCGCGGGAGCGCCGGGAAAGGACCACCACATTGCGGCGCAGTTTTCCCCTGCGTACCGGTGCCCGTGACACCACTTCTTCTTTCAGCACATTCGCACCCGCACGGGTTGCCTCACGCAGCACCCGGTTATTTTCCGCACCACTCAGAAGCTGCAAATCGCGGCTGATGTCCTCCAGCCCCGAAAAATCCAGCAGGGTTTCGATCATTTTTCCCCTCCCAGCCGACAGAGAATTTCCAGGCGCCCGCCGGTCGCATCCGGCACGGGCACCCCGACAACATTCAGGATACAGTCACGCCAGGGACCACTCAGCACATGAAGTCGTGACGCCGCCGTGATTTCCCGACCGGACTGACCGCGCACCCAGATGCGGATTTCCGCCTGCGTCATTTCCGCACCGGACTGCATCCGCTCCCGGCTGCTCCTGCCCCGGATATCCGCATGAATTTTCCCGCATGACACCCATTCTTCCGTCATTTCTCCGGCAGCATTACGGGTTAACACCGGGTTCAGAACACTTATCATCTGTGTCAGACGACCTGCAGATATTGCCATTCCCCCTCCTCATAACACCGTCGGACAACGCAAATCGTAAATCAGCACGGACACAGAAAACGGCAGTTCCCCCTGCACGAGGTCTTCCCGCTCAGCAAGATCCGGATTCCGGTACAACATCCCGGTCAGGCGCATGGCAGCCCCCTTCATCCGGGTTAATGCCTCGCCCGGGATCAGTTCACCGTCCTCACGGATTACCTTATCCCGGCTGCCCTGAATGTAGGCCAGCAGCACAGCTGTAGCCTGACGAACCTTGTCCATCAGCATCTCATCATCCGCGTCATGGTCAACACGCAGATGAGCCTTGATTTCTTCCAGTGTCAGTAATGCTGTCACTTTCCACCTCCTGCATCCCGCCCACGTTTTGCAGCCAGGGTCCAGGCTGATGAATGAGCTTCTCCGGGTTTATCTTCGGTCATACTGTTGCAGTGCCACAGCGAGCCCCCCCACGTCACCGTATCGCCGGGGTGGTAGGTTTCACCGGCTCTGAACACACCGCGGTAGAGCATCACCGGAAGGGAAAATGTTTTTTCCGTACGCTGGCCACTGCTCTGCCGGACCACCACAGAGAACAACCGTTCACCCGTCATGCTGACGTCAATATCCGCCACCCCGTCAACCAGGCATTCCCATCCCCGCATCCCGTGCGTTTTTTCATACGCCCGCCAGAGTCCGCCCTGGTGTGTGGCATACGTGCCCCGGGGAAAGGATTTTTGATCGTCAATGGCAGGGAGTATTTCCAGTGCCGTGGCATCACGCCCGTCCTGCGGAGCCGGCAGGGCATTCACCGCCTCCAGAACCGCCTTCCGCAGTACTTCCGGATCGTAATCACGACCATCACGCGGAGCAGGGATATGACTTACGGCCTCTTTCACCATCTGCTCAAGCATCGGACGCACATCATCGGGGGTAATACTTTTACCGTCCGCCGGTACAGGAATATTTGCGACCGCATCATTCACCGCCTTCTGCAATACTTCCGGATCGTAGTCACGACCATCACGCGGAACAGGAATATGGCTTACCGCCTCCTTCACCATCTGTTCAAGCATCGGACGCACATCATCCGGGGTAATACTTTTGCCGTCCGCCGGTACAGGAATATTTGCGACCGCATCATTCACCGCCTGCTGCAGTACATCCGGATCATAATCACGACCATCACGCGGTACCGGAATGGCCCCCACAGCCTCATCCACCATCGCCTGCAGAACCGGACGCACCTCATCCACCGTCACATGCTTCTGTAATACCGCCGACAGGGAAATCAGTTTCTCTTCAAACGCTTGTGCCTGCGAGGCCATCTTCCCCTCAAATGTGCGCTGTAAATCCGCCAGCACTGTGGAGAATTCTTCACCCAGCGCACGGATAATGGACAGTTCACGTTCATTCATTTTCGCAGTATCCCCCTGAACATCGCCTTCACCGCATCACGCTCTGTTTCGCTTATGGCCTTATTACCGTCAGACGCGCCCTCCTGGCGTGTGCCTGACGACGTTTTCCCGGAAGACGCGAACGGATCTTCACGGACATCACGGCGGGACAACGCTTCCAGACTGTAGTTCTGCTGCTGAAGATACAGTGCATCGCCTCCTGCCAGGGGCGGCAGGTTCTCCCGTTTACGGGCTTCATTGGGCGTGAGAAGCGTATTTTTCACCGCATCCCCCAGCGTTTTCATGCGCCGCTCACTGTCCATTCTCAGCAGCGTGGTGACATCAAATTCCGTACTCTCGTTTTCCCCCGTTTCCAGCGCCTCATCCAGTAACAGCTCAATGGACTCAATCAGTGTCTGCAGGCACTGGGAATAATACTGCTGCTCCAGCGCCTCCACGTTGTCACTGGAAGGCGGTTGTCCCACGCCAATCTTGTAGGCCGGGACACGGAACACCGAACAGACAATTTCAGCGGTCATCTTCAGTTGTTCCACCGTCTGCGCATCCACCGGTGAAAACGTCGTGGGGTTGTATTTTGCCCCGTTGCTCAGAATGGCCGTTTTCCCCGCATTTTCGCCTGTATACCCGCTGTCCCAGTTGCTCTTCAGTTTTTTCGCATTTTCTTCCGTAATACTGCCGGGGATCTCAATCACCCCGGACGGCCTGCCGCCATTTCTGAAAAAATACGTCGAATTTTCCTGAATATGATGCCCCTGCGTGGCGGCCAGCCCGGCGGCATACACCGGCGGCAACCCTATAAGCGGATGAAAAAAACAGTTAAACCGGTCGTGGATCACTTCCCGGGCAGGCACCGTCACCGCCTCAGTGATCCCGCAGTTCCGGTCCGGCGTGATGCGGTAGAACACTTCGCCGTCATCCGCCACCAGTGGTTCAACCCGGCTCCAGTCCAGAATGCGCAGTTCTTTGATCTGCCCCCGGGCGTTACGGATTTTCAGCACCACCGTATTGCCGTGACGTAGTTTGGCGTTCAGCCACAGTTCAAAAAACTGGATACGGTTCTGCTGGGCGTTGGGACGACGACAGAGGCAGGCAATATCCCCCCGGCGCGTTTCCCTGCGTATCCCATGCGCATCCGTCTGCATAAGACGTAGCCGCATTTTGGCGATATCCTGGGATATCAGCGAAATACATGCAAACACCGCATGAAAGGAGAGGACGGCTTCAGGATCGGCTTTCACGCCCTGCTGCCAGGCACCGGAAAAGGGCTCAGCCACCGCCTGAAACAGGCTGGTCCAGCCCGCCTCTCTTACGTCACGTCCTGATTTCTGGTTTTTTCGGGTTCGCCGTAAAAGGTTCCACATTCGCCATGCTCCGCATCACGTTTCTTTTTCTGACCTGCCGGACGTCGCACCGTGATGTACTCCGCCTTTCCCAGGCGAACCAGCACCTCCGCACACGGCTGTGCCACATCACGGATATCCCCGGCCCGGGCATCATGCGTGCCCTGCAGATATCGGATCTTTGCCATAACCTGTTACGGGAGGCGCACGCCTCCCGTCCTCCTTATCAGACTCAGCCGCCGGACGCACTGCCGTAGTTCACTCCGGTGATCACCGCCACCGCCGCGGTACGGCGACGACGCCAGTTGATCCAGCGCTCCGCACGGATGGCCACGCTGCCTGTCTGGAACATGGAAACCAGCTCCACCGGCGACGGCGTGGTACTGTCGCCGGTCGGCTCAGACTGCATTTCCAGTGATGCCTCGCGGGACATATCCACTGCCACTCCGCCGTCATCCGCCAGATAAATATCCGGGGCATTCACCAGCACCAGCTGGTCACCCACGTACTGAGAGACAATCACCGGCAGCCCCTGGAAGGTCCCCCCCAGCAGGGTCATGTCCGGATATTCCTTCTGACCCAGCGCATTTTTACGCATGGACAGTGCCAGGGCATTTGTGCTGGACATCAGCCAGACCGCACCGGTGGGCTGCAGGTTTGCTGCCACAAACTGTCCAAACGCCGCCTCTGCATCCGCATCCGGGTTACCGCTTGATGCCGTGCCCTTCACATCATGGGTGATGGACGCCGGGGAGACATCTGCCACTGCGGCTTTTTTCGGGTCCACAAAGTCTGTATCCAGACGCGCCACCACCGCTTCCGCCAGCGCATTACGGACCAGTGCATCAGCAGCCGGACTGGAAAAACGGATCAATTCTTCCGTCAGTACCGCAATGGCCGACACCTTCGCATGACTGAAGGTGATGGATTCAAAATCAAACTTCGTCAGGGGTTTTGCCTTACCCTCCCCCACCCAGCCGGCAGCACCGCCGGACACCTGGGCGTGCACACGGATATTGAACGGCACCTGACGAAGTGCAGGGATCCCGCCCTGACCAAATCGCCCGATAATGGTCTGAGGACGCAGGTAATCAATAAAGTCCTGTGCATATTCCTGATATTCAGACAGGCTGCCTGCCCACTGCGGATCCGTGGTGGTCCCCGCGCCCACTGCCGATTTCAGGACATGATGCAGACGACTGTCATCAGGATACTGACGACGGGCCACTTCCAGGGCTTCAGAGCGGACACCTTTAGCCGCAGCCAGTGATTTGGCAAAGCGGGCGAAGCCAATCCCCTTATCCAGTTTCTGCTCCACACGGATCACCGGCGCAGAAGCCACCGCGGCCACATTCCCGTTACCGGCCTGTTTCACCGGCTGCGCCGTGGCGGCCTTACCGGCTTCCAGTTCACGCAGGCGCTTCAGGTGCGCATCCACCTGACGGATTTCCGCTGCGGTGTTGTCGTAATGCTCCTCCTCCTCCACATCCAGCGTGCGCCCTTCCTCTGCGGCTTTGGTCATGACCTCCTCAAGGGAGGCTGCCAGCGCTGCACGCTTGTTTTCAAAACTTTTAATCTGTTCGCCAATATTCATTATGGTCTTTTCCTTATGAAAAACGGTTGTTGACTGTGCCGCAGCGCCGGCAGAAGATGCGATTTTCACCACCGGTTTCCGGTTGCCGGACGCGGCAGAAAACGGGCGGTCGTAAGATTTAATGGTCCGGATGGTGCATTCCGCATTCGCGGGCACGGTAACGGCAGACACCTCCATCAGTTCCCAGCGCAGAAAATGCAGTCCACCTCCGTCCAGAAAGGTGTATTCATGGGGACGGAAGCCCACGGACAGCCCCCTGACCAGCCCGGTCTTAATGGCCGCCCAGACCTCATCCAGCCGGGCAGCCAGTTGCGACGGCATATCCGGTACGGGCTTCACCAGTGTTGCCGTGATTTCCAGCCCTTCGCTGACCCGGCGCACCGTACACTGCCCCACCGGGCGGGAATGGTCATGCTGCCAGAGAAACGGGATCGCACTGCCAAACTCCGCGCCCTCCGGCTCCAGGATGTCACCATCCCGATCCGGAGAAGGCGTTGACGCAATCCCGGTGATCACCCGCTCATCCTCACTGAAGGATTTCACCGTCAGCAGGGAGCAGGCCCGTTTAAGAGTCACATCAGCCTCCTGAAAATAAAAAAACCGCCGCAGCGGTCCATGATGGTTACAGGGTGAACAGGGTTATATGAAAAAAACCGCATATTCTTTCTTTTTGGGCTCCGGATTCAGGGACATCAGGGATACCGCATTGAACAGCGCCATCAGCGGGTCAATTTTCCCCCGTCCGCTGGCCTGTTTGGTAATAAGGATGGCGTTACCTTTAGGCTCCACCCGGGCATTGCCAACGCACCAGGCCATCAGTGGCTGACCACCATGCACCAGCACTCCCTCAGCCAGTTTGCGCTCGGTGGTTTTGATGGCCCCGCCCAGCTTCCAGCCCTGGCTTATCCCCACAACAATTCCGTCGGGGATCCCGGCTTCCGCCAGTGAATCCAGAATCTGCCCCACACCTGACGGGTCAATACCGATATGATCCAGTAACTCAGCCTCATGAATACGACGCACATACTCCGCCACTTCCGCCGTGTCATCCCCGACCCGACGGACAATCGTCATGTCTCCACAGGCCACAAAATCCTGAAAACGGGATGCCTCACTCTTCCGTCTGACCACCGCGGTTTCATGCGCCCAGGCATGGCCCCAGCCCAGCCATTCGCGGGTTTCCCTGTCACGGCCAATCACGTACATTCCCAGCAGATCATCCAGGCCCCCGCCGTCAATCCCCACCGTCACCACATCAGCGCGCTGCAGGATATCGTCCAGGCTGACGCGCCTGCCCTGCTGCTCCCAGAAATCCGCACCCGCCCAGCGGTCAGAACGCAGGGCAAGACCAATTTCCACATTGGCGTGTTTTGACATGAACCCCCGGAATGTATCTTCACCGGCTTCCCTGGCTTTACGGTACTCCCGGCACAGAAAAGCCTCATCCACTGAATAGCCGAGATTCGGATTGACCATGGCGAGGTTTTCCATCAGCAGGTGAGCTCCGCTTTCCACCATTTCAGGAGGGTGTTCAAATATCACCGGCAGAAAGTGCGGATCATGAATTTTGCCGTCGCGGACATCCCGGGCGTACTGCAGTTTCTGTCTGAACACCCCGGCGGGCGGTTCATTCGACTGGGTGGTCGTATACACCACAAATCCTTCCGGACGGGAGGCAAGCCCGCCGATGGCTTCACGTAACATGTCTTCCGCTTTGTACTGCTTGCCAAACAGCCACAGTTCATCAATCAGTGTCCCCACGGACTTGATACCGGACACCGTATTCGGATCGGCTGCCACCACCTTCAGGGTGGTGTCCGTCACCCGATGGGTGATGGTCCGGATATGTGTCTGCACCTGACAGAGGTCATCCAGATCATCGTCCCGTCGAACCATATCCCTGGCAGGGTTGAAGGCGTTAGCCGCCACCTCCACGGTCGGGGCCAGAATGGTGTAGCCCGCCGCCTGCCGCCAGTTCAGTAACAGCGCCGTCATCATGATCCCGGCAGCCAGCGTGGACTTGCTGTTTTTCTTGGGGATAAGGATAAAAACTTCCTTGATATGGCGTACACCGGTCTGCGCATCGTAGGAGCCAAACAGGGCCGCCACCAGGTCAAACACCCACGGTGCACAGGACTCCCCGAACGTAGGGCTACCAGGTGCATCCACTATCCGCAGTTGTTTAAAAATCGCCAGGGCATGTGCGGCCTCGTCCGGATAAATCGGATCCGGAATAATCGACAGCCCCTTTTTCAGGCGCTCTGCCCAGTCCGGGCAGGCTGTGCTCCATACAGGTATCATCCGTTTCCCTCATTATCGTTATTCACCACCAGTCGGGGTGGCGGTGGCACAGCAAAACGGTTAGCCGCTTTTTTCGCGGCATCACCTTTTGCCGATTTTTTCCCGGTATCCCCTTTTTTATGGTGCGTGAACTGCGCCAGACGCCAGGCCGCATCCAGTGCCAGTTTCGGATCAATGCAGAGGTTTTCCACCAGGATCCGCCCCATGGCTTTCACCGGATCGGGAAGACCATCCTCCATATATTCAATACCAGGAGACATCACCGCGGACGGTGGCATCTCCGGATTGTTTTCGTCCGGCTGTGGTATTGCAGCCGCCTCACGGCGACGGGGTTTATCCTCCTGCTCTGATTTTTTCTGCCGGTAAACAGGAACCTCATCCACCTCCACCGTCTCGCATTGTTTACGGGCTATAAACGCAAGCACCTCCGGATCTTTTGCCAGCTGTGAGCCTTTAACCCTGGCGGTCTTCGCCGAATAACCGGCGGCAATGGCTGACGCTGTTTTGTTTTTCCCGGACATGAGCGCCAGCGCAAATTTTCGTTTTTGCGTTGTCAGCACAGCCTCCTCCCGGGTCCAGAACGCACTCAGCCGGGTATGGTTCAGCCCATTTTTCCCGGCGTCTCATGCCGCAAATGTTAACTGCTGCCTGGTTAACATTTGCTGAAAAAGCCAGTTAACATTTTTTCCGCACAACAAACTGAATAATAAAGATAAAAACCGCAAAAATGCCCGGGCAGCCAGTTAACATGTTAACTGCCCTGAAACGGGAATTTTTTCTCTGCGTGAGAGGGGGCGCGGTGTCCAAAGCGATCGTTTTTTACGCCGGATGATCCCCCCCCCCCGGGTCGGGTTACAGTCCGATGATGTCGTCCGCTCTGCCACTACCTCCGGACACCTCCGGCAGCGTCGGGTCCGGCATACCACCCGCCGCTTCACGAGCAGACTTTTGTCGATGGCATTCGGTACAGAGCGTCCAGAGATTCGTCTCCTCATTACCACCACCGAACTGAAGTGCAATTCGGTGATCGAGTTCACTGTCACAGAGGTCAACCACACGACCACAGATACAGCACTGCCCGGCGTCCCTCAGCCAGATATGACGCTTGAGGGAAACACGTGCACTGCCACTGACACGACGCTGTTCCCCCTTCAGAATATTCACCCGTCGGGTATTCAGTGTTTTGATTCTGCTCTGGAGTGTACGAAGCTCAGCCATGTAAAATCCCCGTCATATGGCAATCAGTAAAGGAAATAAATATGTCATCGAAAAACCGGACCCGCAGAACCACAACCCGCAATATCCGTTTCCCCAATCACATAATTGAACAAATCAACATAGCCCTTGAGCATAAAGGGTCCGGTAACTTTTCAGCGTGGGTTATTGAAGCCTGCAGGAGAAGGCTGGCAACAGATGCAACGCATCTGCGCCCGACCAGCATGACAAATAACGAGAAATGAACGTTCGGTTTCTTCCACCATCGCACCGGACAGGCGACTATGAGGGGACAACGCCGCGCTCCGTTAACGCGGTAAATCCCGGTGTGTATCGTTTTTGATTATTTCCGCACACTCGCGCAGAGGAGTTCCCCGTCGGGCTGCGGTCTCTGTTAATGCAGGAATACGGCGACGATACAGCGCATGATGTGTCAGGCTTGAATACCTTTATCCTTTAAAAGGGATATCAGTTAAGTTATCCCGTGTAGGGTATAAGCCATTGTCGAGACCACTCATTGAATGGCCTCTGCAATAACCGATGTCTTTCCATCAGTCCGCCACCACAAAGAATCTTTTTTGCCTTAAGGCAGGAGCTTCATCTTTCAGTGGCTGCCAGTGTTATTTCCCCACTTACTGGCTTGGGTTGTTTCGTGGTACTGCCGTAACTGGTTGCCAAGAATAAATTCCGGTTTCATTATCAAGCCCACCCGTAGATGGGCTTTGTAATGGATAGCCGTTGCTCAGTTCTCGTAATGCTTTGATTTTTCCGATAACGCAGTTTTGCGTTTGCCATCAGCACGCGATATCGAGAGTCAACTGCAGTTGCTCGCGCCAGTACTCAACATTTGCTTCAATAACCGGCTTATCCCATCGCCAGCGAGCCATCTCTCTTGCCCCATTGCTGGCTTTTGATTTCCGGTCATCGCGAATGCGACATGCTTGCTCATATTTCTGCTGCTCAGTCAGTTCACCGCGAAGCAGACTATCAATGTGCAGGTCGCACCACACAGCAAAACGAGCATCACACCAACGGGCAAATGCAACTGAAAGTTTTGGATGTAGCCACGTACCACCACCCCTGTCCTTTCGTGCCTTGCTGGTTTTTACATACCTCGATTGTGAGGGATGTAAAATTTGAGATTCTTTCCCGGTCAACGCTTCGTCTAAAGCACGAACGTATTCAAGCGTTTCTGCCAAACGCATCCAGTTATCAATGCGTTTTCCAAATCTCTCAGCAACACCTGTGACGTTGATCCAACCATCAGTGTTGAAACTGACAATTTCACCTTTGTAATTAAGTGGCACGATATTCATAACGTTTACCTACCATTTGAAATGAACCTTTGCCGCATAGGAAACCAGCCCACCGAGGCTCGCCAGCACTAACTGGTATCCTCAAAGGCCCATTCCAAAGGGGCAGGTTCGGTGTAAAAAACATGCGTTGCGGTACGCATTTATTGCAAAAAGCCCCGCATCGCGAGGCTCATTAAATTGACTTTGTGATTTGCAAAAAAATTATTTCAGGCATTGCGTCCTGATGTACTCCTGCAGGTAGTTAACCTGCGCGGTTATCTTGTCGATTCCACTTCGGAGACGGTAATAATTGAGTTCAGCATCTGCTGTAAGTCTTGGGCTTTCTCCATCGCCCATGCTGCTGGCTCCGGTCGTTGACTTTGCACAGGTGGCGGCGACTTGCAGGCGCTTACGACCAGCAGAAACATCAGCACGCAGAGTTTCATTTTCAGCTCTCGCATCGGCTAATTCCCTCGAGTATTTTGCATCGAGCGCAGCAACATCGCGCTGGCGCACCTGCATATCAGTAATGGTGGCGTTTGCCAGCTCCAGCTCTCTGGCTTTTTTATCGCGCTGCGCTTTGTAGGTGATGGCGTTATCGCGGTAATGGTCTGTTGCCAGCCACAGCGCACCACAGCCACCCGCCAGGACAATAATCACCACACACAGAACACGGCTCATCTCTCTTTCACCCCACCAGTCCCGATAACGTCAGGACTCGCCAGGCGGTGGAAAAGAAAATGGCAACCAGCATTAGTGAAAATGAAATGCCGACAATTACACAGAGGATCTTCGCCAGCGTTATGAGTTTGTCTGACATGCTTAATCCTCCCTTCACGATTTCAACGCAATGACCAGTTTTGCCAGCCCATACAGCATCGGGGACACAGCAACACCGACCGCCACCCACTTAATGGCAAAAGCCAGTGCTCTGCTGATGTCATCAGTTACAGGCGCTTTCAGTTCAAGGCCGTTTTTCATAGTCAACCTCAACAGAATTCGTTTATACTTTTCCATGTTCTCCCTTGCCTTATCCAAGGTCAGAAACACAAAACCCCGCTTGCAGCCAACAAACGGGGTTTTTACTTTTATTCACTTAGTTTTTGTCAGTTCGCAGGATTTCGTGTTATCCGCCCGTGCGAGCAAACCGCATTTTTCAGCAAAATATTCTGCTTATCTGTCAATTCCCCAGCACGCCAGCGCACTCTCCTGGTCGCGACGGGATACCTGACCGTAACAGTTGTTTGAGCGAATACGGCAGTCTCTGCCACCGTCCTTAATCCACCAGCGAATCGCCTCACACGCCCCCCTGCGATCGCCTGCATTAATTCGTTTATAAAACGTCGACGGGAAACACTTACCGGGACCAATGTTGTACGGACAGAATGACGCGATCCCCGCTTTCTGGGGTTCGGTCAGCGGCACTCTGATGTTTTTCTCCACCCACGCCAGCGCTTTATCACGCTCAATGGCGTTAACCTGGTCGCATTTTTCCTTCGACAACTTCATGCCCGGAACGACAGGTTTGCCATCCACCATGATGGCACCACGGCAGATGGTCCAGATACCTGCACCATCACGGTATGCCGTTGTGTGGTTACCCTCTTTTTCGTCCAGAAACTGGTCAAGTATCTGAGGAGCAGACGCGCCTGCAGCAATCAGCGCCAGAACAGCAGCTGACAGGCCGTATTTGATTTTTGCGCTCATGGATATTTATCAGGATTTATCGGTTCCGAATCCCTGGATATGTTAAGTCTTCAGCCCGCCAGTGGTGGGCACTGGCGTAAACTCAACAATGCGAGATGGCTGCCTCGCAAAGATAATCAAAGCAATGGATGCACTAAGTAAAAATAACGCTGTGTCAGATTACCTGATCGCCGAAATGGAACATCTAATTAAAGAAATACCAAAGACAGTTGCTCGTGATGATAAAAGATTCCTCAAGGCTGCTGAAGATGCTCTTTCAACAGTGAAGCGCAGCTTAGATGCGCCGCGCGATCAAGAATAGTTTCTTTCATTTCATCTGCTGCAAGCACCTCATTTTTTGTTGGGGTGCTTTTTTTCAATTCAGCGATATAGCACTCCAGTTTTTCAATGCGTGATTCAATATCATCGTTTTCTGACCGCAATGCCGTCGGTGGCGTCTTCAGAGAACCAGTAATTATTCCCGGTAGTTTTCCTCTGTAGGTTATCAACACATCCTGCGCCTCTAAAATTATGGGGCGCTTTTCCGGCGACTGCTCATCCCCTTCACATAAAGCGGCAGCAATATCCATGAAAAACTGCTTCGCCTGTTTTTTCGCCTCAGCTTCGTAAAATTCCAGCGTGGCACCTTCAGTACGGTCAAGACTAATCGCCACATATGGCGACAACAACGACGGCTGCCCACCAATTTCCAGTGCCACAGTAACAGTAATCTTATCCGGGTAATTATTTATCCCTTTAACAACCAGTTTGTATTGTTTATTCATCGCCTTACTCTCCCCGCGCTGCCTTACGACGGTCCTCTCTGATTTTGAAATACAGGTTAGTCAGATATGTCAGCAGCCCAAACAGCAGACTCCCCAGCACGCCTATTGCCGCCCACTGAGACGGGGAAACCCTGTCCAGCAACTGCAGGAACCAGTAGCCCGTTCCCACCGCTGACGTGGTGTATGACACACCTGTTGTGATTTTTTCCATCTGGTACATACCCCGTCTCCCGTACTCGGAAGCTCACAACAACAAAAGGGCCACCAGCTCTTTACTGATGACCCTGACTCACCGTTACAGCATTGTGCCCGATTCTGGCTGTGTGTCTGTCATATCCGTCACCGGTGGCTCCGGCTGAATATCACCATTTTCCGTGGTGACATCTTCCGCCTGTGGTTCCGGAAGCAGTTCCGGGGATGGTTCCGGCTGTGCACCAAGCAATTCATCCAGAATGGCATCCACTTCTGCATCAAGACGCGCCTCAAGGTTCTGCCGAAGTTGCTGTTTCAGTGCGCTCCGGACTTCTTCAGAGCGCAGGACTTCCTTCACTGCCTCAGCAGTGACCAGCGATTTTATTTCTGACATAGGATTTTCTCGTTGAAAGGGGTTATTAAGAAGGTTGTTCCGGAATGAGTGTGGCTTCTGTTTTTGCTCCGGCTGACTGACTGGCGCTGATTTTCTCTGCGGCCCTTTTATCAATCTGCCTGCGCCAGAAATCGCGCACTGCCCTGTACCCACCCGAAAGAAGATACAGCACGCATACCACCGTACAGAAGTACAGCATCACCTGATGAACAAATGTCATAGTTTCTTACCGTTATGGTTGACTCTGGAAGCAGTTTTCGTTTAAAAAATACCAGTGACGAAAGTGATATCATCTTTCCCTGATTCTCACCATGAATCTCACACCGCCAGGGGTTTCAGGCCAGCTGGCGGTTTTTTTTGCCGGTTATGCTGATTCCCGGTTTTCGTTAACTTTGACTGTGACCGTATCAAGCAGTACCGGATACGTCGCTTTTGCCCCCGTGATATCTGTCAGCGTCAGCGTATCTGCTGTAAAGCCATCATTTGTCCACATCACAAGGTCAAACGCCGTCTGCTCTGTACCATCAATCACCGGAACGACTCTTTCGCTGTTATTTCCCGCAAAGCGGAAAACAACCGTATGCCAGTTATGGTCAAACGCACCAAATGTACCCAGTTGTGCATTCGACGTGCCCTTGTGGTGCATAAGATTCAGATTTGATGCATCCGTCTGAAGGAAGAATGATGCCAGCATACTGTTTGCTGCCGCGCCTGACGCCCACTGCGACACCGGCCAGTACAGACCAAAGACAAACTGACCGTTAACCAGTTCGACACCCTCCGGGATCTTAAACCGCACGGCAATTTCACCTCCCTTACTGAGAAGATTTTTTGCCTCCTCCACCGCAACAGTACGGAACATCTTCCAGGAGGTCAGTTTACCCGGCTGTTTTTCCAGTCGCAGCGCCTTCCTGCCACTGTCATCCGTCACAGTGCCTTTACCACCGGACGCATTCCACTGCTGCTCTGTCCATACACCACTGCCACTGTTCGCATCATATCCGGCCACCATTCTTGTTACGGCTTCAGTATGACCGCCTGCAGAAGTACCTGCACCCTGCTGTTGCGTCGGACCCGCAGAGCCAGACTGTGCATCCCCCGTGGAGGCTGGCGTGGTCGCCAGCGGTGCAGACTGCCCGCTCAGGAACGGCAGCAAACGCCCGGCTCGCACCAGTATCTCTCCTGCCAGCCGATCTGAAACAATGCCTCTTCGCGCCCAGGAGCTGAAGTGCGTTTTACGATCGGCTGTCGTCCAGTTACCATTACTGCGTGACGCGGCACCATAGTATCCCGCCGTGATAATGTCCGGATCTTCTGACGGCTCGTTTGTCGGCACATTCGCACCATGCTCATCCGTCATCAACGGCACAAAGTGAATATTCTGCGCCGCCTTGCCTTTATAGCCTCCGTAAACCGCCTCATACTGCACTGCATACTTCGCCTTCCAGTCGTACGTGGTGTCACCGCAAATCCACGGGACGCCGGACGTTGTCCCGCCAATACACTGGTCTGCAATATCTGCCAGGTCTGCACGGTATTTATTTACCATGGCAAGAAAAAGTGCATTGTGCTCTGCATGTCTCCCCGAACTGACATCTTTTTCCCCCTGCATCCAGATCACCGACAACAGCACGTTTTTCGGATTTTTCTTCAGGGCTGCACGCGTTCTGCTGACCAGGTCACGATACAACGGTTTATCCACCCCCCACAGGGAAGAGCCCGCTGTCGCACCCGACGCCTCATTAAACGCGCCCTCTGCTCCCGCAGTAAATCCCGAATCGCCACGTCCACACGGGACAAGAAGGATCCCCGCACGGGCAGGCATAAACGGCAGCAGTTTTTTGGCCACATGCAGGGCATGCCCCACACAGCCATACTGCCCTTTATTGAGGTCTGCTTTCGGGTGATTCAGATTACTCACGTCCTGCACATCATGCAGACAATGGTCTGCAGGAATAATGTCGTTATATGCACAGGCCGCACCGCCCGGTGTCACCGTGCTGCGACGCGCCAGTTGCTTAATACGCGGGTCAGGACGATCATACGTATCCGGCAGCGGCAGCCCCTCGCCAAAAGACATCGAGTTGGACTGCCCGGCCAGCGCAATGACAAAGTAATATTCCGGTTCGCTGGTGGTGCTGATAACAGCGCCACCATCACCCGACGGTTGCACCACCACCGGTGTGGTGACATCACCTTCCGCCGCAATGGCCTGCATCAGGGTATAGGGCGTGATGGCCACCGGACTGCCAAATGGCTGCCACCCCTCCTTCAGTTTTTGAGTCAGTCGCTCCGCAAGGTCTGACGGCGACGCCGCCCTGACCACGTCATAGTGTTTAAATGTCATGAATCCTCCCGGTCGGGATAATGTTGTGAGTCAGATGAGGGAACGGGCTGAAGTCCGGAAGTTACAGGACAATGGCAGGAGGAAGACTACAGCCCGCAATACGAAAAAGGCCGCGCTATTGCGCAGAGTGATTACTGTCGGATATTATTCGCCAGCTGAAATATTACTTCACGTTTTGTTGTTTATTCCTTGCCGCCCGCGTCTCCCAGCGCGGGCTTTTTTTGTCCATAAGAAAGCCCCTCCGGAGAGGGGCTGGAGAGTGGCGCTATGTGCCATTGCATGGTGCCGGGTGCCTCCCGGTGAGTTCAGTATCAGCACCTGAACCCGCACAGAAAGGATAAGGGTCGGTGACAAAACACCAGTTGCTGATTGCCCCTCCGCACAGGGGGATTCACCATGCCAGTTTCTTTTAACAAACTCCCCGCAAACCAGACAACAGTCAACCGCCTGAATTGTGAGGTATTTAAAAATTTCAACGGGTAACTGATACCCTGCTAATCGCCTGATGCTTTCTTTTTCAGCAACGGGAAAGCAACAACCACCACACCCGCCACCAGCACACCGTCAGCCAGCACTGACATTATCCGGCTGCTGAAGTCCACCATCACCACCAGAAACAGCAGGAGCGCAACCACAGCCAGACGCATTTTTACCGTCACAGATGATTCTCCAGACGAAGGCCCAGAACACCGGCAATCTCTTCCAGCACCTTGCGCTCTTCCGGCTCTATTTCGCCGTCTGCTTCGGCAATGGCCACCGCCACATCCAGCACGTCTTCCGCTTCACGCGTATCGTGTTTCACATCCTCGATCTCACGTAACGCCGCACGACGACCAATTTTAAAGTTCGTATCCAGCTGACCGATAATGGTTGCGCTAATCGCATTAATTTCTGACGTAAACGCGGACAAGGTGGGCTGGTTACGTAATACCTGTTCGATCTTCGCTTTCTCGGAAGCCTCACATTCACCATCGGCATAAGCCACCAGGTATGCAGCGTTAATCACTGCCTGTGCCAGATCGCGTTTTTCAAACTTTTTAATTTCCGCAGCCGCTCTGCGGGTTTTCTTTTTGAAGATTCCAAGCATTGTGACGTTCCTTTGGGTGGGTGAGCCAACGCCCGGGAGCGATCTGCCCACAGAGAAAGTCACACTGACCACTCCGTAAGCTCACCCCCGAAAGGCTCTGTGGTTGATATGCGCCGGGCGTGGCGCGGAGACAAAAAAGGCCCGCAAAAGCGAGCCGGGAAAAATAAGTCTGGCGCGTTGTACTGGATTCGAACCAGTGACCGGTTGCTTAGAAGGCAATTGCTCTGTCCGGCTGAGCTAACAACGCAGGGTACAGATAATGGACCGCCATCGAGGACTCGAACCCCGCGCAACCAGCTTCGAAGGCTGGCGCTCTATCCTGATGAGCTAATGGCGGTATGTAATGGTGGCCCTTGCTGGATTTGAACCAGCGACCTGGCGATTATGAGTCGCTCGCTCTCACCACTGAGCCAAAGGGCCGGGAGCCGCATAATAACGACGCGTAATTAATTCTTCAATATCATCCGTTCTGGCTGACTAAATCCTGAACTTCCCTGACCGTCTGCTCAAAACGTTCAGTCTCCAGCTCAACACCAGTTGCACGACGTCCCAGCGCCATCGCTGCTTTGACTGTCGAACCCGACCCCATGAAGAAATCTGCAACCAGGTCACCCGGACGACTGCTCGCGCTGATTATCTGCTGCAGCATTTCTGCCGGTTTTTCGCACGGATGTTTCCCGGGATAGAACTGCACCAGTTTATGCGTCCAGACATCGGTATACGGCACCTGCGCCGTCACGCCAAAATACCGCCGCAGTCGGCATTCACAACCACCAGCGCATTTAACGTTCAGCCATAAAAAAACCCGCTCGCGGCGGGTTTAAGCTGTGTGGCGAAGTAACCACTCTTAACAGATTACAATGATTTTTGCGTACGCGTTAGCATTTTCGTAAAATACATTACCTTGCAACCATTTCAGTATAAAAAATGAGCACAGAATTAAAACTAAAGAAAATTATGGCATCGTCTAAAATTGAGCCATTTATTAGACATATTCGTTTTCCTTTTTTTAAAAACCTTGCAGAGGGTAGCAAGATTGATTTTGAGTATCCAATTACAGCATTAGTTGGTCAAAACGGAACCAATAAAAGTTCTGTTTTAAGAGCCCTATTCGGTTCTCCAAACAACTATTCTCTGGGTAGCTTATGGTTTTCTACAGATGTAGATGAGATTAAAGATGGTGGTCGTTCTAGATTTATTTATGGATATTATGACAAAGCTACTGATTCAATTGTTGAAGTAATTAAAACTCGAATCTCTAAAGAAAATGATCCTGATTACTGGGAACCATCCAGACCATTAAAATCCGACAACATGGCTCCAATGCCTAGCACAAAAATCTCAACCAATCAACTAAGGACTAGGTGGAAAGCTATTGACAAAAATGTAATATATTTAGATTTCAGAGCAACTATCAGTGCATTTGATAAGTTCTTTTATCATTCTGATTTTCATACATACCCTAAGAAAGATTATCTTAGAAAACGCAGTCAGATGCTAAAAGACATTATAGATAACGATCTTAAAAAATATCAACCTCATAAAGGAAAAAAAGACAAGCTATTTGTTAACACTTTATTAGAAAAAAGTAAGGTAGAGGCAATCAGCAAGATTTTAGGTCGCAAATACACAAGCATCCGCCTTATTGAACATAGCTTATTCACTAATGACAAAGCTCCCACAATTATTCTTCAATCAGAAAACTTAAAATATTCTGAAGCTTTCGCAGGCAGTGGGGAATTTGCTGTATCTATATTAGTGCATAAACTAATGGATAGCCCTGATGCATCTTTAATTCTGCTAGATGAACCTGAAGTATCACTTCACCCTTCTGCTCAATGTCAATTGATGGAATTTTTATCAGAACAAGCACTTAAAAAGAAACATCAAATTGTCATATCCACACATTCATCAACAATAGTAAAAGACTTGCCTAAAAATGCCATAAAATTATTCTGTCTGAATGATAAAATAGGAAAGGTTGATGTTCTTCAAAATGTCAGTCCAGAAGAATCTTTCTTTATTCTTGGTGAACGCATTGATAAAAGAACCGTTATTGTAGAAGATCGGTTAGCGAAGAGGTTTGTAGAAAAGGCGCTTAAAGCGGGTGGTGAAGCATTATTAAACTCCTTCGAAGTAAAACATGTTCCTGGAGGAGCGGGAAGTATTCTTCAAACTTTGGCTGTGCCTTTATGTGTTGCCAATGTTAAAAACGTTATTTTCTTATTAGATGGTGACCAATCGAGAACTGATGATTATCCAACTTCTGATTCCATACCAGAAAATCAAAACACAAACCTTCAAAACATCATAAAAGAAATAACCAATCAAGATATAAAATTTAGTTGTGATGGTTCTAATGGCTCATCAAATAACAATCAAAAATACAAAATGCAAAGAAATTTTATCGATTTCATCCACGATAAAATTGCTTTTCTTCCTGTTTATACTCCTGAAGCATTTCTTATTGAGAATGTTCATGGTGATTATAAAGAATATAAAGATCAAATCCCCAAAAACATTCAAGATGCTAAAGAAATCACCAAAGAACTTTGTAAGTTAGACACAGGGTTGGAGAACGTTACCAGTGACGATATCTTTGAAACACAAATCAGAATTCTTAATAAAATACCAAATAATCATGAAGTGTTAACAAAAACTCGAGAGTTGCTGCAAATCTTTTTAGATAATGATACTATCAGACCAAGAGTGAGGTAGATAATGGCTAAAAAGATACACGTTTACGATTTCTTTTCCGGCTGCGGCGGAACCAGTGTAGGCCTAAAAGCGGTGGGAATGGAAATTATTTTCGGTTTAGATATTGATCTAGATTCCGCTAACACCTTTAAAATGAATAATCCATTTGCACATTTTATCAATGGTGATATCAAAGATACACACGTTGAGGAAATTAAGCATCTGGTTTGTGCGTCAACACAAAGCAAAGCTCTAACCCTATTTTGTGGTTGTGCTCCATGTCAACCATTCTCGAAACAAAATAAAATACGGAACGAGGATGATCCGAGAAAAGATCTGCTTACTGAGTTTGCACGGTTTGTCTCTTATTATACGCCAGACTTTGTACTGGTAGAGAATGTACCAGGAATCCAAAATGTCGATATTAACAATGGAAATTTCCAGAAATTTCTTGAGGTTTTAGCACATCATCACTACAACGTTGATTTTGGTGTGATTCCTGCGTTGTGGTTCGGGGTTCCTCAAACACGTGAACGTTTTGTTTTACTGGCGTCAAAACACACGAATATTAAGCTTCCATCACAAACTCATGATGGGTTAAAAACTCCGTATGCAACTGTCAGAGACTGGATCGGCGGATTACCTCCTATTGCTGCCGGTGAAACTCATAAAGATGTTATGGATCATACAGCAGCCAAACTATCTGATCTAAATATTAAACGTATTAAAGCGACTCCTGAGGGAAAAGGTAGAGAATCTTGGCCTGAAGAACTTATACTAAAATGCCATAAAAAATATAAAGGGCATACTGATGTTTATGGACGGCTTTCTTGGGACAAACCAGCAAGTGGCTTAACAACTAGATGTATAAGCTATTCGAATGGACGTTTCGGACATCCAGAGCAAGATAGGGCTATTTCTGTTAGAGAGGCTGCGTTATTACAGACTTTCCCATTAGACTATTCCTTCACAGGCTCTTTAGTCTCGAAAGCCAAACAGATAGGGAATGCAGTCCCTCCCAAGATGGCTGAAGCTCTTGGAAGGGCTATCATCGCATCACTTTAAAAGCGGAGCCCTAGAGGGCTTCGCCTAACAATAATAGAATACCTGATATAAACCCTATAGCTCCCTGAAGCTCTTTTCTAATTGCTCCATCAGAGCATTTTCTTTTCTTAGCAATGGTGCGTAATGAGATACCAATCACAAAATGAGCAATGATCAGCTCATATTCTTCTGGTTTATACTTCCGCAGGCGGGCGACACAGCCATCAATCATGATGCCTTCATCATCATCGCACTGAATCCGGGACTTTCTGCCATGAGGTAAAAGCCCCTTGAAGCCAGCGGCTACCGGTTGCCAATCCACACCACTGTTCTCTGCCGCAGCCCACGCTCCCCAACGGTCTAATACTTCATACATATCACACATCAACTTTCTCCACCAAATCAGGCTAGCACACCAATTGCCAACGCACGGTCGATAAAACGAAATATCAGCTCCAGCTGGGAGCCATACTTCTCTTCGAATGCCACATTATCCGCATGCAGCTCGTCGTGATGCTTTCTGCACAAAGGCAACACAAAGAGGTCATGCGCTTTTGTCCCCATTCCACCCTGACCGTGGCCTATCAGGTGGTGGGGATCATCAGCAGGTTTTCCACAACATGCGCACGGCTGCGTCTTAACCCATCGCGTGTACTTTTCATTAACCCAGCGGCGACGTTTTGGGCGTAACATAAAAGAGTCCGGCGACTCCGGATCCACTTTCAGCGCCAGCACCTTTTTCGCTTTATCCCGGATAATACTGGTGGCGGGAACCGAAGGCACAAGGTCACTTTCCCGGGTGACAGACGGCACAACCGTCTTCGGTAATCTCAGTACCTTACGGGCTGCACTTTCCGGTAAGGCATCCGCCAGGTCATTACGAATCAGCCACCAGCACAGTTCCGGCATTGTCACAACGTGACTGTCATCAAAACCGAGATCCCGACGCACAACAGACAACACCCAGCGGGCACAGTTATCCGTTGCCATTGATTCCAGCCGTTCCGTGAACTGATCGCGCAGCTGGTTATCGCAGTGCCAGCACAGACGGATTGCGCCCGGAGCGTGTCGCATTGTGGTCATGTTCTCGCTGTGCCATCCGGAATGAGGCCACTGGCAGCCTTTTTCACGAAGTAACCAGCTTTCAATACATTCCACGCCACCAGCACGACGGATCACTGCCTCATGGCGGAACACGGCCCGAACGGCAGGATCATCCGCCAGCGGTTGTGATGCCGCCGGAACGGCACCACTGGCGAAAGATGAATAACGCTCCGGCTCAGGCTCCAGCAGGACACGCCCCTGCATAAACAGGGGCATCAGCTCTGAACCTGGCCTGAACAATACGATCCCCATACGCGGGGCAATTTCAGGGGTCAGTAGTGCTCTCACAGTCACCTCAATGAACGGTATCGAGCAGCTTTAACAGCTCAGGGAATCGGGATTCGAAGAAATGCGGCTGCGTCTCGCGCGGATTTGCAGGACTGGTGATGTTCTTGCCGAACATGCAGCCTTTCGCTGTCAGCGACCAGAATTTTTTGATGTTGTTAATCGCGGTACGGCTGTATCGTTCGCGCTGCTCGACGATCCCCAGTTTCACCATCTGGTGATATGCCTGATTAGCCGTCAGGCGGATACCATACTGTTTCAGCAGTGCACTCAGCGACAGCGTAGGGCGGCTTGAACCATCTGGCGCATCAGCAGGTGCATCAATGGCATAGATCGGCATAAGTTCAGGAAGACCAGCTACCTTTGATAATTTCTGGTATGCACCAAGTTTCGAGGAGTTTGACAGATTTAGAGTCTTTGCTGCTGATTCAAGCAGAATGACCCCGGATTTAATTTTGTCGGATGTGGTTTCTTCTGGTGATGAATTATGAAGCGCATCAAAAGTACGTATCACTTTTAAGCTGAATGCAGGGCTGATCCACATTGCATATGCATAGACCAGCTCTTTACAGACATACGTCCCACCATTGCGCCCCTGAATGGTGATGACAGGAATACTACGGGAATCTCCCGTAGTTTCTTCTTCCAATAATTCCACAAGAGCCTTCGTTTCAGGACGACGCATAAACTCGTGAACTTCCAGCGAACGGGAGGAGCGATTCTCACCAGCGGCAAGAAGAGCAGCTTTCTGAAGGTCGTTAAGACAGTAGTTAGATTCGAAGTACTGGCGCACAGAAACGCCATCAATTACAAGCAACTGATTCATTGGTTTCTCCACAAATTTTTATCCACGAGCGGGACTGCACTCCCTTTTCGTTGATGCAGGATGAACTTACTGCGATTTTTAATAGTTATCAAGGATACACTGTTCATAAATACAGTATCTTTAACGAGGTAATACCCAAATTTAGGGTGTTGCTCAATTCCGTTACCGAGTTGCTAATTTGCAACTCGCTTTTTCGTACTTACTGATAGTGATCTCGACCTTCCCCTCCGGGATAACCGGTCCCCACTCCACCAGCATTCTTTTCACCTGACTGTCGTCTTCCCACACACCCGCGTAGGTCAGGGCGTCAAACAGCGCCTTGTTATAGTTGTCCAGATCGCGGATCCGGTTATCCGGAGGAAACAACACGATCTCCACTGAAGCAGGTGCCGACGTTGGTTTCGGCAGACGACGTAACTGCTCAACTATTGCTGCACACGCCGCGCTCTGGAATTTTCGCCCCGCCGCGCTTATCAGGCTCTTACCAGCAAACGCCCCTTTGTTGGGGTGTCGCCAGTACGTGTTCACGCTGGGCGGAAAAGGCAGTATTAGCTTCATACTTTCAGGCCCCTCTCATGTAACCAGTGGGTTGCACGCAGCCTTGCGTTTTCCTCACCGGCAAGCAGTGCGCGGATAATCCCGACCGCCTCGCTGTCGTCGTCCTTCATCGCAGTATGAAGCGTTATCCCCCGGGCCACGCCACGCTTTATCGTGATGACGCCTTTTTTCTCCAGTGCGCGAAGATGCTCCACCGCTGCATTCAC
>ENA-OWOI01000072-OWOI01000072.1-gut-metagenome-genome-assembly--contig:-NODE-72-length-34328-cov-6.362267_pt1 | contig 34328 bp, 40 predicted proteins | sample MGYA00248258_ERZ651800 | MGnify/ENA primary metagenome ERZ651800 (study PRJEB26908, sample SAMEA4031704) | gut metagenome | biome: gut; feature: normal infant; material: stool | place: China | collected 2015 ...
CCTTTCTTTTGCATATAATGCGGCTTGAACACCTACATTATACTTAAGCAAGGTGATTTTTTTGTATAACTTTCGTTTCCGCACCCGCATAGCGGGTGGTTTAATGATTCGCGACTACGTCGCGAACCAGTCTAAAGACAATAATAAAAAGAGGTATTGTATTTTCATATACAATACCTCTTTTAGTTTGTACCTTATGATTTTCTAAGATTTTATAAGGTTTATAGTCATTAATACGACAAAGGATATGATAAAAACCATCTGTTTCGTAGTTAACAGTTCATAGGTCTCGTTAAATGTATCATTATTGAATGCCTGTATTATCAGTACTTCTTGTTTACTGAGTTCCAGGTATAGATCTAAATGGCATCCAATTGCCACTAGTATTGCTATTTTAAGATATCCTTTATATATATCCGCTGTCATATCGTAGAGTAGAGAGATATCAAATAGCACAAGTAGAATGGTACATATAAGAAATTTATGGATAAAGGATTTACTATACATGATTGTATCCCTATAAGGAGCGTAACTTATGACCTAAGCCACTCCATCAAAGAATGTAATGACTGTAATTTCTCGTGGGCAGTTGATACGAATTGGGAACCAGTGGCCTGTACCATTGTTGACGTAGCACACGCTTTGTTCTTCAACGTAGCGCCCTTTTGTATATGGAGTGCCCGTTGGTACTACAGGAACACCCATAAAGACGATTTGACCACCATGAGTATGACCAGAGAGAGTCAACGGAATTTTACGTTCAATGGCTTCTTCAAAGAATTCAGGGTGATGAGCCAATAAAATAACAAAGGCATAGTCTGGAATACCAGATAAAGCCTTATCAATCATAGCTTCACGTTTTTCTTTTTCTCGATCATTGTCGTACGCAACACCTGCAATATATACAGGTTGTTTACCGCCCATAATTTGAATATTGCTATTCACAAGAATATTCATCGGTGTATTGTGCTTCAATTCCTCTAACACCTTATTCACATCGTGATGGTATTCGTGATTGCCTAAGATGAAATCTACACCGTCAGGGATTTGTTTTGCAAAGGTTGTTAATCTTTCACAAACCTGTGGCAACCAAGCCAGTTTATCGATTAAATCACCAGTGATAACAACGCGATTAGGCTTTTCTACAAGGGCGAGCTTTAAAATTTCATCAAGATCATCTAAGTCGATGCTTGGCCCTACATGAATATCGCTGAGTTGAACGATTTTATAGTCCTTTAACCCAGGCGGTAAGTTTGTATAACCGAAGCTTTCATGAGTGACCTCAATCTCATGTTGACCTACATAGGCAGCATAACTAGAACCACCGATTGTGGCTAACGGCACCACTGTGGCTGCCGTTCTAAAGAATGCGCGACGGCCCGTTCTATTTTCCTCTGGCGTTTTGCTCCAAATTTTATTAACCGCCCAGTATAGTAAACCTAGGACGATGAATACAGGAATAGCCAAGAATAAGCCAAAGAGGAAACCGTAACTTTCAGTACGGAATAGATTCATCAACGGATAATACATCGTTCCGTATAGATCTACTTGATTGAGTATATAGTATCGGATGGCGGCAAACCACGCACCGATGATAATTAGATAACCTACCCAAGCAGGCCATTTCTTTTTAGGCTTCCACAAGTTGAGGAATAGCGCCCAAAAGCCTACCAAACCTAATACTAGGATGGCAGAGAATATAATATTAAATAGAATTCTCATTCATTGCTCCTATAAATTATTTTGCCATCTCCGTCAATTTACCGTGAGGGCCTGCCCAAGCATAATCGGCGAACTCATCGCGCTTGATGACCATCCAGTCCTTTGGCAATTGCTTTTGGATAGCTCCGATTGTTATATTCTTAGCATCTCCTGCATACGTTAAATCACCGCGAAATGCTTTCATAAACCATTTTCGATGAGAGAAAATATGTGTTATTTCTTTTACTAATACAGGTTGCAAGGATAGTTCAAAACCTAGGTCCTTAACTAATTCTTCAAGGCCTCGTTCACCCTCGTCAAAGGCAGATACCATTTCCACCGAAGGGAACTCCCACATGGATCGTAACAACCCACGATTAGGTCGTTTATGCAATAGGTAGTAATCTTCGTATTGCAAGATACCTACAAATACAGGCACCTCTACAACCTTCGTTTTCTTGATGCGCACAGGTAATTTGTCAGTATCCTTATGTTGATATGCTTCGCACATGTTTACAATAGGACACTCCTCACAGCGCGGAGTTTTTGGAATGCACACAGCAGACCCAAAGTCCATCAAGGCTTGATTAAAATCACCAGGTCGATCGTGAGGCAATGTTTCCTCTACGATGGCAGTTATGGCCTTCTTACCTTTAGTGCTCAATATATCATCAAAGATGCGATATAAACGAGCGTAAATGCGCAGCACATTGCCGTCTACAGCTACCTCTGGTTCATTGTACGCCATAGATAGCACAGCTCCAGCCGTATAAGAGCCGACGCCCTTCAAGGACTCCATCGTCTTGCGGTCACGGGGCACAATACCACCGTAATTTTCAACTACGTCCTTCACGCCAAGGCGCAAGTTGCGAGCACGGCTATAGTAACCAAGCCCCTGCCAAGCGTGAACAACTTCATCCTCAGACGCCTTTGCCAAATCCTCTAAAGTTGGGAATAAACGCATCCAATTGTCATAATAGGGCTTCATCGCCTCAATGCGCGTCTGTTGGCTCATCACCTCGGACACCCAAATCTTATAAGGATCTCCACAATCGCGCCATGGCAACTCCCGTTTATGCACATCATACCACGCCAATAGCTGTGGCACCCACTTAGGGTTCTTTTTATCAGTCATATTACCTCAATATATTATAAATTTAGGACTCTAGTACCACTTTCGTAACTACATAGCTCCTTTTTTGTACTTTAATATCCACTAACCTTATCTTGATGTAAGCTAATAAGGTCCAACTTATCCGTTAATATATAGATCAATGCGCGCCAAGTGTTCACTTTCAAGAACGGTATCCACAGTGGTCAAATTCATCTTATCTACCGTACTGTTATCTCGGCCAAATACGATAGGCCCTTTTAACTTCTTGCCTTCTAGCAGCATTGGCAACCATTGGCGGTCACCATCCCACATGTGCTCGTAAGGAATTTCGTCTACTGTTAGCCAATGAGGTTCCATTTCGTCCGTTTCCTCTACATTGCCTGTGAAAGCACGCAAAAAGTACACATAACCTACATGTGTTAAGCTTTCATCAAAAGGAAATTGAAAATCAAAGGCAGCCACACATTCTAAATCTTCAGGGCGACCATGAAGTCCAGATTCCTCAAATAATTCGCGAATAGCACAGTCTCGGAAGCTTTCACCAGCCTCGAGTTTACCGCCAAATCCATTATATTTATCAGCCCCGAAACCACGTTTCTTACGACCTAGCAATATGCGATTTTGTTCATCAATGGGAAATACGAGCGTCGTCGGTTTCATAAGGCCTCCTTTATCATTAAAATAATACCCTATTATTATACCATTATTTCATGTACGAATGGGCTAATTATGGTATGATTAAGAGTATAGATTTTCTTATACGGAAGGAGGCACATGATGAATAAACCACTACGATTTAACATCGCACTAGGGCGCACAAAGCCTGTTAATATTCGCAACGAAGAAGTGCACTGCCCCTTCTGTGATCGTTCAAAATTAACGGACATTCTAGATACTTCAGGTCATATCATATGGCTCATGAACAAATATCCTGTATTAGATAAAACATGGCCAACGGTTATCATCGAAACAGAAACGGACGAAGGTGAATTTTCTACATTGCCTGCCGATGAAGCGGCTCGTATTCTTCAATTTGGCCTAGATAAATGGCGTGAAACACGAGAACGGAAAGAGTTTAAATCTGTACTCTTCTTCAAAAATCACGGATACATGTCTGGCGGTTCTATCCGTCATCCGCATAGCCAAATTATAGGCCTTGAGGATTACGATTACCACGAAGATATTACGGCCCAAAATATGGAAGGCTGGCTCTTGCACGAAGATCAAGATGTGCGCATCACCTTATCTACACAGCCTATAATTGGATTCTTTGAATACAATATTCGCTTCAAGCCAGATGCACCGGTTCGCTCCGTTGCATTGCGTTTACAACAGGTATTGCGGTATGTATTGCGCAGCATCGCCAATTACAGCCAGTCCTATAACTATTTTGTATATAATCTTGAAGACGGCTACGACTACATCAAGGTAGTAGCCCGTTATGTCACAACACCACTTTACGTAGGTTACAAAATTCCTCAAACTTGCGACGAGGAACGAGCTGCAAAAATCATTCAAGACATTGCGCCGTACTTCCACGCCTCTAAATAGTTTAATATACAAATTGTATCTAAATAATTTTGATGATATATTTGAAAGGATGTTTATGAAAGTATTTGCCATCGGCGACCTCCATCTATCTGGCAATCCTCCCACAAAGCCGATGGATATTTTTGGTCCTCACTGGGATAATCACTGGAACCGCATCAAAGAGGATTGGATGGCCCGTGTGACAGATGATGATATCGTCTTTCTCGTAGGTGACATGAGTTGGGCCCTTCGCCTGGATAAAGCAGCTTGCGATTTACAAGAAATTGCATCCATGCCCGGCAAAAAGTATATGATTCGCGGTAACCACGACTACTGGTGGGCCTCCGCCAACAAGATGAGAAACCTCATGGGTGATGCTATCACCTTTTTACAAGGCCATGGTACAGCAGAACTCATTCAAACAGAAGAAGGCCCTCACATTATTGCCTTTGGTGGAACACGGGCCTACCTCTGCCCTGGCGACTCCCATTTCACACCAGAAACAGACCAATCCATTTACGATAGAGAATTGATACGTACCGAATCAGCGCTGCAAGAAATGGATGCAGCTGTAGAAACACTTATACAACAGCTCACAACTGAAACAAAGCTGGAAACAACAGGGTCTAAAACATCAGAGCCCTTAACAATAGATATACACAACACACCGGTAACAAAACTGTTATTGTTACACTACCCTCCGTTCAATGAGTCCAACGCTCCTTCAGGCTTTACAGCACTCATGGAGACATACAATGTAGATACTTGTATCTTTGGACATTTACACGATCAAATCTCCTTTAAGCGCATTCCAAAGGAATTTGGTTCTACTAAATTAGAGCTAGTGTCTGCAGATTACCTAGACTTTAGACTGAAAAAAATTATGTAAGGAGAGACCATGAGTCGCATTCATAAAGAACATTTACAAGCAGGCTATATTTTTGGTGATACTATCAACCAAGAATATATTTACTTGCCCTCTGGCGAGGTAGGTACTGACCATCCTTTGGCTGTCCTCGAAACACCGACAAAGCGTGAGGATATCACATTGGATGAAGCGGTCCACATGATTGATACATTAACACTAAAACGTTGTAGTCACCCTACACTAGGGAAAAAATCATTTTAATAACAAATAGATTATAAAAGCACATTAATAACAAGAAGCGGATAGATATAAAATCTATCCGCTTTTTGTATAGACTTATATAGTTTTTCGATCTTCTATAAAAGGATTAGCCTAAGAATCCGCCATGTCCCATGCGAATGCAGTCTTCTTTAGTAATTTCATCATTTGCTACGAGGCGTGGCAAGATTTCATCAAATGCCGTTGGTTTGCTGAACAATACGCCACCTGGAACGCCAAGAATCGGTGTACCATCAGCACAGTAAGCAATACAAACCATAGAACCTGGCAATACAGGTAATCCGTATGTCACTACGCGATCTGCATAACGTTTAATGGCCCCTGGGGTTAAATCGTCAGGGTCAACGCTCATGCCGCCGGTACAAAAAATAATATCAGCACCAGCTGCTTTTACCTTATCGATAGCCGCCACAATATCGTCTGTATTATCCGTTACGATTTCATGGGCTACTTTATTTACACCAAACTCTGCACAACGTTCCTCAATGATTGGGGTGAAAGCATCTTTAATACGGCCTTCAAATACTTCGGAACCTGTAGTAACAATGCCCATTGTTGTGCGTACGAATGGTTTTACATTAAGTAAAGGCTTGCCATTAGCAATTTTCTTTGCATCCTCCACTTGTTGTTCCTCTAATAACAATGGAATACAACGCATGCCCGCTAATTTATCGCCTACTTTCACCGGTGTATTATTAAATCTCGTTACGATAGTAAGCTCGCCAATGCTATTAATAGCATGTAAGCGATCTACATCAACTTTAAAGAGACCGTCTACGTCCGCAATAGCTTCGATTTTACCTTGCGCCATAGGTCCATCGTGCATATTTTCGCCACCTGCCATATTGTACAAAGTACGTGCCACGTCCTCTTCGTGCAAGAACCCTTCATCCTCAGGTTCCATCACAAAGATATGCTCTTTACCAAGGTCTAGTAATTTCGGAATATCCTCTTCCGTAATAACATGGCCACGACGGAATGGCGTATCTTTCACCTCGCCGATGACAATGCGTACCAAATCATGTATTAATGCATGCCCTACGGCATCTTGTGTTCTAATGGATTTCATAATATCTCCCTTTATAATCTAGAACTCTATGTAATGTATTATACTCAAAATTTTCTTCAAACTTTAAATTCTGAACTCTATACAATGTAAATTCTAACAATTCTATGTATCTTACCAAATAATCATATAAAAATAGATGTATTTATGCTGTAACTCAAGTCACCTTATTCGGTAAGATCAGATTGCACCGAGTATACGCGCAAGTAGTACACCAACCCAGCAAAGGATTAAGCCCCCTACAACTTGTACAAAGCCATAGAAAAAAGCCTGTACATAAGACTCTGTCATCATAAGTTGTAACATTTCAAAGGCAAAGGTTGAAAATGTTGTAAATGCACCGAGTCCACCAACAACGAGGAAGAACCTCACCAACGGCGATAAATCTGGCTTTTGCATATATAGACCTAGTACAAGGCCAATAATAAGGCAACCAATGAGGTTTACTACAATCGTTCCATATGGAAAGGAACTCACCTTTGTCATAACCCATTCGCCAAGAGCCATACGACACAAAGCACCAACTGCGCCACCAATGGCAACTGCAATGTATTTTTCCATATTGCCTCCTATACTTACAGTAGTATCCTACGATTTTCACAATCCGTGTAATTATCTGAAATAACCGATAAATATCTAGTTTTCTATATTAGTCAACGACCAATAGTCTCAGTATACTATATTTAGAGAGCAGGGAAAAGAAAGGAATCCCTATGAAGCCTGCAACAACACCGTTAACTGAGCTACGAATAAATACCTACGAAGACCCATTTTTACAACATCAATATGTATGTTTAGGTCATAAAATTGCCAACATTCGCATATCTCTAAATATGTCTCAACACGAGCTAGCACGCCATGTTGGTATTAGCCGCAGTTATTTGAGCAAGCTAGAGTGTGGCACAGGCATATCCGGCATGTCTTTAGAAATTTTATTTAAAATCGCTCAAGCATTCCAAATTGATGTAGCTCAGCTTGTAAGGTTGCGCATCATAGATTATAAAAGTTGCAATGCTCATCTGACGTCACACTATAAACGATTAGAATTTCTAAGTCATACGAGGAACAGCGCGCTAACTAAAGTTAAGCCAAAGCTAAGTTAAGCTAATCAAATACAGTATTAACGCTCGTACAGAAAAAGCCCCGCCAACGGCGGAGCCTTTCATAAGCATGCCAACAATAGGCATTATACTTCATTAAGTTTTTTGTGTTGTACTTCAGCATTTGCTTTTTTGAAGATAAATGCATTATTAATATGCTGACGCATAGCAGTTTCTGCTGCCACTTCATCATGACGCTCAATAGCATCTACGATATGATCATGTTCATCATCGCAATCATGGGTACGCACTGCATTAAAAGAGCTAATGTACATGTCGCGGTTAACGCGTTCACGGAAGCTTGCTAAGTATTCTACAACGCGTTCATTACCAGAATAATGAGCAATCATAGTATGGAAACGACTGTTTACTTCAACGCGTTCTGTAGCTTCTTCAATTTCATGCATTTCTTTACAAATTTCACGCAACTCTTTAATTTGTTCATCAGTTGCATGACGGGCACAAAGTCGCGCACCAAGGCCTTCCATTACTTCACGCACTTGATACAGTGCAATAATCTCTTCAGGAGTATCCGCCTTTACAGTAACACCCTTCCAAGGAACAATAACTACGAGATTATCTTTAGCCAATTTACGGAATGCTTCGCGAACAGGTGTAGCACTCACTTGCAATTGTTCTGCAATTTTTACTTCGTTAAGCTTTTCTTGTGGCATCAATTCGCCTGTTAAGATAGCTGTTTTTAATGTTAAATAAACTTGTTCACTAAGTGGTAATCTTTCAATGGAGTCCACAGCGGACAATTTGTATTTATCTTTAGAATCTTGTCGTCCCATTAATATCCCCTAATCTTATATCCCCTCAACTCATTCGTACTTTCAAAGAACGGCTAAAATGAGTATAATATATTGTACGATATATTTTGTATTTTGAATAAATATGTTATATGTGATTTAGTACATATAGTATAATTATAGAGCTCACATCTAAGACTGTCAATTTAACGATAGATAATAGCTATATCTCATTTTTGAAAGTAAGGAAGTTGTACCATGAGCCGTTGTTTAGTTATCATAAATCCTGTATCAGGTGGCGGTGCGGCACGTCGCTATGCCCTCGATTTACAATGGAAATTGAGCACCTTGTTTGAAACGATTGAGGTCAAATTCACTACTGGTGAAGGCGATGCTACACGTTTCGCAAAGGATGCTTGCGAACGCGGATTCGATGCTGTATTCTGCATGGGCGGTGACGGCACCGTAAATGAAACCGTTAACGGTATTGCCCAAGGTGGCTTTAAATCTACCTTTGGTTTCATTCCTGTTGGTACTGTAAACGATATGTCTCGTGCCCTTGGTATTCATCAGAATCCAACACAGGCGATCAAACGTATTGATATCAACCAAACACGTACCATTGATATCGGTCGTTGTAACGACAGATATTTCTGCAATAATATCGCAGCCGGTGTTATTCCAAAGGTAATCGAAGAGGTTACCCCAAAGGAAAAGAGCATCTTAGGCCCTCTAGCCTACTTCTTACGCGCAGGGCAAGCCTTATTTACAACAAAGGACTACACATACCGCATCAAAACAGAGAATGACGATTTTATCTGTAAATCCCCACTCGTTCTTGCATTGCTCACCAATGTAGTATCTAGCTTTGAACGCTTCATGCCGGAAGCATCTGTAGATGATGGTTATATGCGCATCATAATATTCAAGGAATACTTCATCCTCGATATCCTAAGCGTATTGCCGCTTATCATTAGTGGTGCCATCTACAACTCCCGTTATACAACAACACTAACCGTGAAAAAGGCTCATATTGAGTTATTATCTAATATCGGTGATTTACCTACTAATATGGATGGCGACCAAGGCCCATCCATGCCAGTAGATATCGAAGTATTGCCACGGGTTCTAAAAGTATTTGCCCCAGCAAAACACAAAAAGAAAAAGGCTTTGAATTTGCCTATACTACCACATATTTAATAAATTGTAGAGAAATCTACAGGACAAAACTATATAACAATCTATAACATAAAAGCTCTCTATTCAAGAATAGAGAGCTTTTTTATGTTCATTACCTTATAAGAAATACCTACCTAGTCCCTGCATATTTCTCATGCATAGCACTAAGTTAAGCATATACTTACAAGGCTAGTCTATGCTGATAGCATCATGCAAACGGAAGCTATAGATATAACATGCTTTCACAGGCATCCCTGTCAATCGCTGCAAGGCCTCTTTATAGAGATCCATTTGTATTTTATAACGCTTGATGAGGTCTTCCCCAGATTTGACGCGATCCGTCTTGTAATCTACAAGAACCCACTCACCATCTTCTTCAAAGGCAGTATCGATAATACCTTGGAGGAATAGATTTTCGCCGTCCTCTAAGGTATCATATACGCGTTTCCCTTCAAAAAGCATACTAAACGGCATTTCACGTTCTATGCGCTTCGCATTGATAAGACGCTTCCCAAGGTCAGAACTAAAGAATTTATATAGACTTGTATCGCTTAATAGATTTCGTTCTTCCTCTGTGAAAGTCCCTTTCGTTACAAGTGCATCAAGCTCTTTTGTTAAAGAAGCCTGAGTGTACTTTGCAAGAGGAAGCCATTGCATAGCCTCATGCATCAAGGTACCCCATTGAGCCCCCGTCAACACATCCTCTTCGGACTGCAGTGCTTGCGGCTTACGACCAAATACAGAATTCGCTAAATCATCAGCGGAAACTGTAATAGTTGGTTCTACCGTTACAATCGGTTCGTTCAAGGTATCAATAGTGCCTGCTTCAATTTCACGTTCTTGGAATCGTCGTTTCAATTCACTGACGGAAATCTTAGCCGTGCGCCGCGTAGCGTCGCTATACGGATAACTATAGTTGAACCGGTCTTCGATTTCCTGTGGCAATTCCACAGCATTAACAGCTTGTAATTCACGTACTTTATTGATGGTAGTTTCATCGATATCTGCCTTGTAATCGAGGTCACCGTAGAGAGAACCATCGTGGATTTCAACTTTAATGCGACATTTTTTATCTGGTAAGTCAAAATAGGTCGGCCCTTCGTACTCAATGGCTACGCGCAATGGGTTACCACCGTCCAAATGACGTGTAAAGCCCATAATTAACCATTCTAGATACGTATTAGCTTGGGTGATAATATCCGTTGGCAATTTCTGACCTTCTACTGACGCTGCATGTTTTATGAGCTCACCTAGGCTAGATAGTTTACCTTCAGAATGCTTGAAACCCTTTACAAAGCCCGTTAGGAACAGTTTATCTCGAGCCCGTGTTAACGCCACATAGAGAATACGCTGTTCCTCTGCTTTAAGGGCCGCTTCTTTGACGTCTTTCACGTAGAACCACGGCATAGTTGGGAAAGACACCCGAATATCTGGGAAGTATCCCTTTAAGCCAAGACCTGCATTTTTATCGATGAGGAGCTCTGAGCGAAGGTCCATCATATTGAACCGTTTTTGAACGCCAGATAAGAACACCACAGGGAATTCAAGGCCCTTACTCTTATGGATGGTCATGAGGCGTACCACATTGTCCGCTTCACTTACCACATTAGCTAGTGGCATATCTTGGTTGCTATCGCGCAAGCTTTCAACAAATCGCAAGAATCTAAAGAGTCCACGGAAGCCAGAGGCCTCATAGCCCTTTGCTCGATCGTATAAGGCGAGCACGTTCGCGCGACGCACGAGACCATTCGGCATAGCACCTACATAGTTTACATAGTCTTGGGATTCGTAAATATCCCATAACAAATCGGTCACACCGTGACGGCGCGACAAGGTACGCCAACGCTCCATATGACTAATAAAAGCTAATAAGCGTTCATCTTGAGCCTCTTCAGCATAGGCGGGCATGAGAGACCACAGAGAGTCCTCACCAGATAGGCGCAGTGCACCTAGTTCGTTTGCATCAAGGCCTACGAGGCCAGAGTGCAATACCGCTGCCATCGGCAAGTCTTGTTCCGGATTATCTATGATGGATAACAACGCCAATAAGAGCTGAATTTCTTGTGCTTCAAAGTAGCCATCACGTTCGTTTACTACCGCAGGAATACCCGCTTGGCGCATGGCCTCTACAGCACGGGTGCCCCACCCCGCCAAAGATCTGCGCAAAATAGCAAAGTCTCGCCACTCGATTTGACGGAACGTACCATCTGGATTTTGCACCTTCTTCTTGGCAGAATGGATTTCCTTAATCTTTTGGATGATGAAATCGAGCTCCCGCTCGTTGTTTTCAGGGTCGTCCCCTTCGTCCTCGTCGCTTTCACTAGCACTGAGGGTGTCCTTACTCACATCGAGAAGCTGCAATTCCACGTCGCCTCCAACCCAATCGTCTGGCGCATCCTCTACAATACGGCCAGGAATGAGGGATTCCGCCTCCGTATAATTTAGCTCGGCCGCCTCTTCCGTCATGATTTGGTAGAACAAGAAATTCGTTGTGGCCAAGATATTTTCATGAGATCGGAAGTTCTTTGCTAGGTCGATGCGGCGCTCCACCTCATCAGTGCCGCCGTAGGTATTGTATTTCTCCATAAATAGAGAACTGTCCGCCATACGGAAGCTATAAATCGCTTGCTTCACGTCCCCTACATAGAACCGGTTATCAACGCGGGAAATCAAGTTGATAATCGTCTCTTGCACGCCGTTCGTATCTTGGTATTCGTCGACCATGATTTCTTTGAACGTATCTTGCAGTTCCTTTGCCACGTCGGACGGCTGAGGATCATCCTCTGTGCCCGGTTCAACGAGAAGGGCTAAGCATAGATGCTCGAGGTCACTAAAGTCCATGATGCCCTGCTCTTGTTTCATATCTCGATACGCTTGATGGAACGCAATGGTTAGCTCTACAAGCCCTTCGATGATTGGATATTGAGCCTTGAACTGCTCTTGCAAGGTAGCTTCCGGCACTGTGAATATAGCAGCTTGCATGGCTTTAAGGTCATCTTTATTTTGGGAACCTAATGATTTAAACTCTGCTACCAATATAGGATCAAAGGCTTGTCCCTCTTTTGAGCCCATGCGGAACTGATCTTTAATAAAGGTATCTATATGCTTACAAGCTTCACCCATATCGTCCCATGTTTGAGCATTTGAAAGCATACCTAGTGCGGCTAGTTGGTTGTCGTATATATTTTGCCATTTATGAGGCCCCATTGGATCGAGCAAGATTTCTTCCATCCGCTCTAAACGCTCACGAATGTGGTCGATAACAGCTACATGTTTATCCCACATATATTGGCCCCATAGGGTCTCACTAGGATTTACAGTCATGGCCTCTTTATAAGGCTCTAAGGCTTTTCGTAACCATCCATCAGGATTGGCAAGGGACATGGCATAGTTATATAAAGACATAATCTTCGCCGTTAAGCCTGCATCCGATTTATCATCACTGAAGAAGTCTGCCAATTCATAAATATTATAAAGGCCTTCTTCATAGGATTTAGTTAATAAATCGGCTAATACCTCTTGTTGTAAAAGCGCCATTTCAGCTTCGTTGCCTATGCGAGCCGTTGGGTTAATATCTAGCTTATAGAAATAGGAACGAATTACCCATTGGCAGAAGGAGTGCAACGTAGAAATATGAGCAGATGGCAAGAGATTGAGCTGTCGTTCAAGACGCTCTTGCATAGCCGCGTCATCAGTAGACTCCATGGCTTTTGCCAAGGCAAGTCCGATGCGGGCACTCATCTCTTGAGCTGCCGCCTTTGTAAAGGTTACAACCATGAGCTCTTGTACGGATAAGGGATTATCCATATCTTTAAGACGCGTAATAATACGCTCTACGAGAACTGCCGTTTTACCTGAACCGGCCGCAGCCGCCACGAGCAAGGTTTGATTATCTAAGGACGAGTCCTTTGGCGCTATGATGGCAGACTCTTGCTCTGGCGTCCATTTAACCCCCATGGTTTTCACCTCCTTCGTTACTATTATTTCCGTCATAACTATTATTGCTGTCGTTACTGTTGTTTCCGTCGTTTAGAGCATCTTTCATCCGTTCTAATGCATCATCTTCAGATAAGCCAGTCAGATAATTATACTTATTACGGCTAGAGTCAAAACGGCATACAGTACGATAGTCACAATATGTACATGGCCTAAAGCCATTCAATTGATATGGCTTAATCGGGAACTGACCGTCCCCAATATTACGGCCCGTTTCAGCCATTACGTGGTTTGTATAACGGCACATTACGTCAAATTCGCCAGGATTCTTAACCTTACGCAAGTCTCTACTAGAAATAGTTTGATCCTTTTTCGTAGCGATTGGTACATAAGGTCCTCGTTTAGATCCATAGGACAAAAATTTATTATCGATATGGGTCAACAACTCGATATCATCAGAGAAGTATCCACTGTTTTGCCATGCATTGCTTTCTTTCGCAAGTGATATGGCATCCTCATAGGATATAGGTGCATCGGCAGGAATTTTAGGGTTCTTCACATAGGAATACACCACAGCTGCAGGAGCTATAGATTCGCCCTGGCTTTTACCGTAAGCAGATTCTAAGGCCAACAGATAGGTCATAAGCTGCAATTTAAGGCCATAGTATACATCTTGCGCCGTTACGTGTGCGCCGCCCGACTTGTAGTCAATAACCATACCATAAGTTTGACCATCTCGGGTATATTCATCGATGCGGTCAATTTGACCAATGAGGCGTAAATAGCGATCATCTCCAAGCGGTACGCGAATCGGATCCCAGCCGCCTTGACGGCCAAAATCTTGCTCTAAGTATTTCGTATCAAAATCACTGCGCTTCGACCACTCTACGAGGCGATCTACCGTTACATGTAATGTTCTTTGTACACGTTGCTCGATAGCCTTTTGGTAGGCATCGCTCGTTTCCTCGCCGCCCTGATTTTCTTGTAAAATTTCTTCCGCCACGGAGCGGCACAAGTTATGTTGATCCTCTTCGTTAAGGTCACGCCATTGTTTATTGTTATCTAATAAATAATTACCTAAACGCTCTAAGTTAGCATGAAGGAATGTACCAATTTCAGGCGCCCCAAATGAGCGCACACGACGCGGTTCTAGTTTCAAACCGTATTGAGCATAGAATTTGAACGGACATTGCTGATATCTCTCTAGGCGCGTCACAGAACCAGACATATAACCTTTAGATAGGAACAATCCATTCACTAAATCCTTCGTAATGACAGGCACATCATTATTATCTCGAATACCACGAGATACCTCACCCAAACGAGGACGGTAGGTGTCGCTTTCACGAGCCCAGTTATAGAGGCCCCACCACAATGGATTGACCTCATGACCACTAAAGAGGGCGCCCCAGCGCTCAGATAATAAGGACAAGCTCTGTAAAGGTCGCCATACATAATCCGCCTCGGTATCGGGTGTAATAGAGAGTGGAATATCTAACGCCTTATCTACATAACCAAGGGATTCTAGCCGTTTCACCACGAGAGATGGCTCAAGACCGGTTCCATCTTCACCAGAGCTTGCATAGGACAGCGTCAAGGAATCAGATGCCCGCGTCATAGCTAGGTATAATAGGAAATTCTCGTTGAAAGCCTTCGGCAAAGCCCCTTCAGCCAAAGTAATGCCAGCCTCCGCCAATTCTTGACGTTCCTTATCCTTAATAAGCCCTTCATCGCCCATACTTTGTGGGAATACGCCTTGGTTGAGGCCCATGACGAATACTTTAGGCCACCATTGGCTGTAACCACGTTCAATGGTGGTAATCACCACATGATCTAAGGACGGTGGAATCATGGAATAATTTACATCGCTCAAGCCTTCTGCTAGGAGCAACATCATCTCATCCAGTGTCAACACTTCGTCCTTCATGACCATAGAGATTTCGTCTATGAAAGAAATAACAGCATTGTACATCTGTTCATGGCTAGCTTTAGACTCTTGATCGCCCACCGTTTCTGCGTCCTTCGCCCATTCATAAAGGCGCTGTGGCACTTGCAAGGTTTCTAAGAGACCATACAGCTGTTCGCCCCATTCTGCCCCCGTATGTCCTTCGCTATGAGCAGCAAAGTCAAACCACGGGGATAGGATCTCCATAATAGTTTGTCGTGCTTTATTAACACGTGCTCTACGAGGTGCATCAGCGTGACTTTCTTCATCTTGCCCCTCATGAAAGCCTCGTAAATACGGCCAGCTTTCACGTTCCCATTTATAATGGTCGATACCAAACTCGAGCACATAGTTCTCCAATTCATCTACGGCCTCACGGCTGAGTGGCATCAAGTCTGTTTTAAGCAAGAGGAACATACTATCTCGGCTGTAACTATGGCGCACGATATCAAAGAGAGCCGTCAACAATTCGCCTAATGGATGATTTTTCATAGGCCGCTGGCGGTCCATAAAATGGGGGATGCCGTACCGACCGAAGACCTTTTCTAAGGTGTCCCCGTACGTTTCCGACTCGCGAAGCATGATACATACATCGCGGTAACGTGCGTCTGGAGAGGATTCTACGTAGGCTAAAATACGGCGAGCCACCGCATCAGCTTCCCGTTCTCGGTTGTAACCACGAATGAGCGGAACCGTAGTATCAGTAGAATTTTGCTTACTAGGACTAGTAAAGTAATTGGCTTCTAATTCTTGTACGATTTGAGGGCCCCGTTTTCCGTCAAAACCAACCCACTTAATACTAGAGCCATAACGAGCCACTAAGGTGTCATAAATCTCTAAAGGACGGCTAAAAAGGTGTTCCCCTCGACGAGCAAGATGTAAGTTCTTCGGAGCCGTTGGCAAGTCGATGGTAATAACAGCTTCCTTCGCCAAATCAAACAAGGTATAGATCAACTCGTAGTGAGTAGGCGTAAACCAATGGAAGCCATCAATAAAGACATGGCTATTTTCCATCAGTGGAGATTGAGGCAAAGCCTCAACAATTTCCATAATAGGATCGATGTCGCGTTCCCCATGACGACTGATTTCCTCTTCATAGGCAGCCATACAAATAGCAAGTTCCTGCAATTTTTTTTGTAATACTTTATTTTTGACGGACTCTGCCCCACGTTCAAGGTCATCAGGTCCTACGCGGAATGCGCGAAACTCAGAAAAGAGCTGTTGCAACACCGAGGAAAACTCAGGACGTTTAGTAGCCTGTTCTAATAGGCCTAACTCCTTTTGTTTTCGCTTCATAACAAGGCGCAGCAACATAGACCGGCCAAAACTAGATAAGCTTGATTGACCGGCCCCTTTGGAGCCTATGGATTGATATACTTGGTACCCCAAACGAGCAAAGCCTACGACACGGACTGTAGTAAAGCCTTTTTCAGGCATAAATTCAGCAAGTTCTCGTTCTACCCGATACGTAGCTGGTTCAGGAACGAGTAAGATTATAGGTTCCCCTGGACAATCGGTCATCACTTGACGTATCCGTTCATATACGGCACGTGTCTTGCCTGATCCTGCTCGTCCATAATAGACGCTAATACTCATGAGACCTCCCTAGTGAAACTTTCACCATCTCAATTTATATAATTTATATAATTCGCAAATTTCATCTTATTTATATATTTCTTGTTCTTAGGTATAGCCTAAAACTATTTTTTTCGATATAATATGTCATTATACATAAATACTATTATATAGTAATATGACATTCTGTGCTTAATTCTGGGGTTAATTTAAGCTAATTGTACAAAATTTGACTCATTTGATTATATTTGTTTATAATTAAGAAAAAAATTTATATTTTATTTACAATTAACAGAATTTCATATATAATACATGTTAGTATTTGTGTTATTTGTAAAAATCATGTATTTAGGAGTGAACTATTATGAACAAAAAACATTTAGCAGCTGCTTTCGCAGTATTTGCAGCTACAACTATGTCTTTCTCTGCTTTCGCAGCATCCATCGATGCTAATGCACGTGCTTACGAACGCGCTGCAGCAGAGCAATATACTTACGCAGCACCTCAAGCGGCTACACCAGCGTACCAATCTGGTTATGTAACAAGCGCACCACGCCCTGGTTACAAACCATTACCAGCGGTACCTTACACAGCAGGTGACATGGCTCAACAAATGCCTGTATCTAAAGAATTAGGCGATCCAATCTTCGTAGCACCTGAAACAACAGCTGTAGGTCTTCAAATCATGGACCCTATCGCTACTAACAGCCAACCTGTATACCAAGAAACTGTAACTTCCGTAACAGCTAATGGTAACGGCAGTGCATATGTTTCCCGTTATAAAACTAACCAATTAAACGCATTCGACTTGTTGTTGAACGGCAAATCTTACACTTACGACTTGCCTGCATACACTAACGGCTACCAAGTGAAAACTGCTAGCTCCTACAACCGTGCTGGCGACGGCGTTGCGAATGTATTCTCTACAAACGTAATCACTGAAGCAGTTGTAAACAACAACTCCTTGCGTATCACTGTTAACATGACTCAACCAACAGCTGTAGCAGCTGCTAAATTGCGTTCCATGCAACAAACTGGTCAAGTAGCAGGCGGTGAAGTAGCTGCATTGTTCGCTTACAATGAAAGCTATGATGGTGTAAAACAAGCTGCTCATTACGACGTATTCAACAACGGCAACCGTTACATCGTTGTTAAATCTGGTGCTGTAACAGTTCCAAACGGTGCACAACACCCTTACGCAACTGCATTGTTCGCAGTAACTGACGACACTGTAGCAGCTGTAACAGTATCTGGCAACACTGCTGATACTTACGATTTAGTTAAAGGTACTGCATACGCAATTGCACAATCTGCTCGCGTATCTAACGCACGTACTCGCTAATTCTAACTATAATTCGTTACGAATTAACTATAATGGTGAAAGCTACAAGCCTTCACACCTAAAGACTATATAAATCACCAAAGCCCCGAATGAGATATCTCATTCGGGGCTTTTTTATGCATCTTACCAATTGAATTCTTAGATTTATTTTTTTACGATAATCTTGTAAATATTTCTAACGCTTTATAAGCCATCAAACGATAGCCTCTTGCATTGGGATGTACTTCACCAGCAAAGACAATTTGGCCTATTTGATCCGCTTCGTATAATGATGTATAAAAGTCTATAACCTTCAAATCATGCTCTGCAGCATAGGCTTTTAGTTGTTCATTGACCTCTCTCACCACAATGTCGAGTCCATCCATATCACTATCGATTTGTGTTTCTAAACCAATAATAACCTTCCCCTTTGTGCTCGCTAGTTCAATAGCTTTCACCAAGGTCTTGAACACATATGCACTATCTCGACCTTGCAAGATATCATTAGTACCACACATTAAGAAGATATGACGCGTTGAATCAGCTACAGCTGTAGGTAGCCATTTTTCAATGTTATAAATCATGCCCTGAACGGAGCATCCGTCTTCACCATAATTTGTAAAATGTACACCCTCTATAGATGCATCACAAATTTCAACCCAACCTTGGCCATAAGGCACATCATAACCGCGGGTGATGCTATCGCCAAAACAGATAATTTCCATATCTAGACCTCCTGTACTATGCATTAATCATATAACAAAATGACAATTATATACAATATACATACTATGGATTTTTATATGCATTTTTTATAGAATTACATGTTTGACTATGGTATACTAATTCCACATAAGAGAGGTCAAAGATGAGAAAACTATATCCCTTTTTAATACTAGCATTAGCAACATTACAATCAGCTAGTGCGATTTCACAATATGAATTAGAGAACAAGCCTACTCAATACCAAGTTGCTTATAATAGCCCTTCGGAGACTGTGTATATCGACTTAAGTACACTTAGTCTAGCGCAGTCAGGTCCTACATATAGTACGCTTCACGCTCGTACAATTAGTCTCTATAAAAAGCAGAATATTATTGCTGATTATTCAACTAATTATACATACCATCGTGGTAACACATCTAAAGATATTTACCTCATGGATTGGCATGTAGCACCGGCGAAATTCTACCAAGTAAATGGCGCACCTATAGGAACTGCTAACAATCAACGTTCTGTTCTATCTACAGGTGCTCACGTCGCTACAAAGGGTTCTCCTGTAGCTGAAATAGGTCAATTTATTTTACATAATGCATTGGAATTAGAGCGTATTACCTATACATCTAAGAACCCATACGTACCACCTCGTCCATATAAACCATTAAGTACACCAGCTCCAACAGAAGGTAGGCCATTATTTGGAGTTCAGCCACCAGAAGGTATCTATAAACCGCTAAACCAATTAGAATCTCCTTATACATCTAATCAACCACGGTTATTTCCTTCTAAATTAGGTATATATGGACCCGTTCCACCACCACCGCCTCAAGGGCCTCGACCTAGTGATTGGATTCTCGACATTCAAAATCAAGACATGCCTGATCCAAATACACCTATGAGTGATTGGAGACCGCAACCTGATTATCATGCACCGCAAAAACCATAATTAAAAAATATAGTTACTCGTAACGTATAAAAAGAGACTGAACTGTCCCCTATTTTGAACTGCACCCCAAAAATTGTGTCCAATTTTTGGGGTGCAGTTCATTTGGGAGAGCTAATTCAGTCTCTTTTGTTTCATATTTTGTTTGTTTCCATACAATCAGAGGAACCTATTGTATGATGCTTTCACATTATTTAAGACGTACAAAGAACAATGCAATAGCACCGATAACTGGTGCAATGGCAAGGGTCATCAATGCAGATTGATAACTGCCTGTAGCTGTTAACATGCTACCTAAAATCATAGGTGCCAACATAACACCGATCTGATTAAACAAGTTTACAAAGCCTGCAGTTGTACCGCGTAAATGAGGTGCTGCGGATTGAATTACGAGAGCATTTGTTAAAGCACTATGCATGAAAGCACCAATACCAAGAATTGGACCTGTTATAAAGAGCATATCTGGATTTGTGGTGCTCGCAAAGAGGATCAATGCTGGTGCAAATAAGAACATAACAAGCGCCACCAAATGGTTCTTCTTAATCGGTAATATATCGGACAAAATACCGATAGTCGGTTTTGCAATAAGAGCTGCTAAACCAAAGGCGGACATTACATGACCTGCATAGATGGCATTAACGCCGAGCTGTTTAACCATGTACAAGTTTGACCATTGCGCCACGGCCCAAGTAGCACCGGTAGCAAAGAAGCCTGCAAAGGCAAGACAACAAATGTTGCGATTCTTCAAAACATGTAACAAGTTTTCCTTTAAAGAAGTCTTTTCCCCTATATGAGCAGATGCAGCACTCACCTCTGCTTCTCGTTGAGCTAAAATCTCAGCACTTGGCTTACGAACCGTAAAGTAGCTAAGAATGAAAACAAGGATTGGTAATACCGCTGTTAAAAGAAATGCATTTTGCCAACCATAATTAGTTGCCACATATGGTGCATAAAGGTTTACAGTAGTCAATCCAAGGGATGTGCAGGACATGAAGATACCCACGGCTGCACCACGTTGATTAGGCCCAAAGTAATCCCCAATAGCACTTAAACAAGATGCTTGTACCGGACCAGATACAATACCTAATAAGAAACGTAATACCCAGCCATAGGTGTAATTATCTATAGTACTCATCAATGCCGTAATAACTGCCATGGCAAGTAAGCTTACCAAAATGGTGTAACGATAACCAATGCGATCCGCCAAGATACCACCTGGTAGAACCATGATGGCATAGCCCATATAAAAGGCGGATAAATAGGCCGTACCCATTTGAGGCGTAAAACTCAACGCTTCATTAACAATAGGCATTAAGGACGCCCAAGATAAACGCATAACAAAGCTAATCAAAAATGTTAGCCACACGCTGACAAGAATTAAAATCTGAGTTCGTGAGAAACTAAGTCGATTCATACGAGCTCCTTTCTACAGAAAAATAACATATAAAGCTATCATACTATAAATAGAAAGAGTTTTTCAAACTAAAAAAGAACCCGTTACCAAAACGATAAAGGGTTCTCTATAGTACTACACAAGGAACGGGCTCCAATTGCCTTACCAAGTATATCAATAAATCAAAAGAAACGAGCCACAGGAGAATAAATTCTCTTGTGGCTCTATTTCGCATTAGTTGCTTTCTCCATCTTCTTTGGTCCGGTTAAATCCTTCTTAGTTTTGTTTAAGTTGTTTGAACGAAGAATAATCCACCGGATAGATCTCGATTTATAAAAATATATCCGATGTTCTCAGTTAGATAAAAAATTTCATTTACTTCTTCAGGTAGATCCATTCCTAAGATTTGACCTATGAAAATATATTTTTCTAGAAAACCATCACTCTCTTGCTGTAAATATTCAGGTTGTCCTCCTAGAAAACTCATTTCATCTAAATTCTCAATAGGATTAATTGGATAAAATTTATCTAGATTAAACTTGAACTGATTTTTATCTCCGACGATAACTTTCGTGTATCCTTGAATAGCATCGTCAATTTCAGTAATGTAGTCAAGAAAATAATCTTCTTTATCATAATAAGAAAAAACGTAAATTGCGTTATCTTTATATTCCATATCCTGAAAATCTGTTTTAAATTGAGGTGCAATAGTTAATAGATTTTCAATTGGTATGAAAGCAACCAATGCTAACTCATGACCATCTGGCGCTATCACTTTATTTGAATAGTCTAAATCTAGCCCAACTAATATATTATTTATATTGGGTTTGCTATCTAAAAAGTTAAAATTAACGCATCCATTTTTTTCCATTTAAATTCTCCTAAAAATTTAAGGGCATTTCTTACCTGATTTTTTCAATTTTCTAAGAAATTTCTTGGCTTCTTTTCTTAATCCTCCTCCAGAAGTTTTGGGTTTGTAATGATAATCCGCTAAACCTTATTAATTAATTTATATTTATCAATATTTTTAATTCGTCTGGTAGTTTGGCACCATTTCTATATGCCTTTTTAGCCCAAAATATGGCTTTTTCTTTATTGCCTTGTGTGAAAAATAAATCGGCTAAATTGGATTGGGCAATTGGATGTCCATTTTTTGCCGCTATCTCTAGCCATTTAAATTCCGAATCTTGATCTAAAGATACAAACATATGGTATTGATATAATTTGAATGCTGAGTTTTTATCTCCATTAGTGGCGTTCTTTTCGAAAATTTGAATTTCTTCATCTGGAATCCAATAAGTATTACCTGTTGATATAAAGTTAGTCATTTTAAATTTCTTTCCGGATGTTGTTTACATGATATTAAAGGGGTTATTACGTCGGGATTGGAGGTTTCATACGGGCTACGGCTTGCTTTGAAATCTATTTTTGAACGTAACAAATTTATCATATGAATTTAGTTGTTCAGCAGAATAATTTTCCATAATTTCAGTATTATCACTATCTACAATAGAAACAAAAAATATGACATTATTTGTTTTTTTCTTATCTATATTTTCTATCGCTTTTTTAAATCCTTCTATAATTGAATCATATACTTCCGCCTGATATTGCTCAAAATTATCTTCAGATATTAATGTATTTCCATCATTAAGAATATTTTGAATCTCATTATTGAATATACTATCTATTTTCTCAGGAACCTCTCCAAGTCCTATTGCAAATTGAGGGTAATACCATTTAATAAAAGGCTGGTCTTCTTTTGGGTAGTTTACTTTTTCTATTTCGTAGTGAGAAATAGTGTTAGCAGCCCACCCCAGATATGAACAATAGTCATCAATAAATAATGTATAGGCAAAAACTTCATTAGAATTATATTTTTCTAATACAAATTTAAACGTCTCTGTAACTCCTTTAGATACATTCTGGATTAAATCTTGAATTATATAATTACTTAAAACACTCATTTTAATGTTCCTTTTATAAATTTTTGTTATCAATCAATTTCTATGCATATTTACTACGTGATCCGTATTTTCCAAAAACCTTACCACCAATTCTAGTTAATTAATTACTTATGTATCTATCTGTTTGAGCTTTGTTATACTTATCCAATACTTTTGAATAAATTCTTTAAATTTAATTAACATGAAAGTCCTTTGGCTATGATGTTTACAGGATAGCCTTGAGTTATATTTGTTCATATAAAGTTAAATTTTTTTCTGTGCTTTTATATATATCTGTATAGAAATAAATTCTATTACCTTTTATCTCTTTCAGATAAATCAAGTCTTCGATACCCCCAATATACTCAATTGATAAATCATCTAAATTTAATGTTGCAAGCCTAAATCCAACAACGCAAAATCGTCTAATAAAAACTGGAATATATATTTTTCTATTGAAATACAACAAAGGCCCTCCAAACCCCTGTTCTTTAATAATAACTTGACCGTTAATGGATAGACTTCCAACTAAGGGAGAACCTTGATTTACTTCCATCAAATCAAGGTAACTGACTTCCCATTCGTCAAAAAAATTTTTTTCTTGAAAGTCTAAAGGAGTTTCATTCAAAATTTTTAACTTAGACATTTTTATATTTTCTCTTGTCAAAGAATTGAAATCTTCTTCTAATTCTACAAGGAGTTTACCAACTTCATTATTAAATGGCCAAGAATCAATTACTATCCGAGACAATAAAAATTCTTTTCCTTTTTTTGTTGAAAAATACTTTTTGAATTTAGATAATTAATCATGTCATATAGTTCATTTTTTATAGAAATCAACTGCTGTTTATTTGTATAACTATATTCATCACAATTATTAATCATTTTATCAATTTCGACTAAAACTATATTGATCTTTTTTATAAATTGCTCCTGATTCATTGTCTTATTAACCTTTCTAAGACATTAATATATTTTTGTGTTTATCCGCCAAGAAAACTCAAACCTTGAGGTGCAGCTTTACCTTCAATATAGTTGTTCTTAATAGCCGTCGCTGCAGTAGCCGTGGAAATCGGGTTATTAACAAATACAATTACTCTTAACAAGCTACAATTACTTAAAAACAAATCATTTATGTTTATTTGTAATTAAGTTGCCTGCGACTAATAGATCATGATGAATTTTGCATACACATTCATCAATCCAGCCATAGTGAACATCATCATTAATAGAATAATAAACATCATCTGTTAAAACTTCCTTACCAACAGTGAGTCTATTTGCTAGTGATGCAAAAATACTTCCCTCCTGAGGCCAGTTCGTACAACATGGCAATTCAAGTAAAGTATTTCCTGCTTTTAATTCTTTATCTAGAATCAGTTGCAACTCTTCACATAATTTAAATTGACCGGATTTTTTCATAAGATCTCTTTCTACATGCGATGGTGTCATATTTTTATCTGTCATATATGTATTTCCTTTTTTATTTGGCCTTATGGATTTAGATTGCATACTTGCATCGAATCCCGCGGGAATGGAAGTTTCATGTGGTCTACGGCTTGCTTGGGCTACTTTACAGTTGATAATTAAATTTAGAAAATTATGTCTAATACTCTATTTTTTAAAATAAATTCTTTTTTTAAATGTTCTAAAATATTATCTAACTCTTCCTTGCTTAGAATTTGGTTGGTCTTAGTAAATTTTGCTGTTTTCGCATATAGGGAAAAGTGAAACTCATCATTTGGAAAGAACATTTCTCCTTCAAATGAAATTTCATGTCCATTTAAAGAAACAATTAACATACCTCTTGAAATTTTTTCAATTACGAAATCATCCATAGTAATTACCTTTGAAATATAATAGTTGAAATCTTTGTTTTAGAATCTATTATTACTATTTTTGTTATATTAGGATACAAAAAACAAACTGTTATGCATTGTATATATTTATCTATACCATTTAGCACATCATATCTAGACCAAACATCTATTGCTATTCATATATTCGTGAGGCATTCAAAAGGCTTTTCAAAAAGTACGAAGCATTTTACTTTCAGGATAAGCATTGAGTTGGAATAGATCATTTGTTCTTATAGATGAGATTTTCAGGTTTTTTGTCGGGAGAAATAAGAAGTTTATCAAGGTATCCGGGGTCATGCCAGTCATCCCAAGGTGCTAGACTAAAATAAGCTTTAATAAAATCATCAATAATAGCTGAACCTTCGGTATTAATACCAATAATATTTCCTTGTTCAATTAAATCAATATTAGGAAAATATTGTTTCAGTATATTTTTATTTACTATACTTTGTTGAATAATTGGCCAGAATCCTTTATCTAACGATTCTTCAGTAATAAACATAGCAGCAATAACATCGTTTTTATCTATTTTTATATCTTCATATAAAGGAAGGTTTTTTGAGGAAATTTTCATTTTGGTAATTAGGCAGCCTACACCTATCCAATCATATCTTCCAAGAATCTGTCCAACAGCTAAAAAATCATCTTCTATGGGAATGCCAAAATAATCACCTACCTGCCATTTCTGTTTCTTTCTTGCCATTTTTTAAAGTTCCTTTCTGTAATTCAATAAAGCATGGGAATTTTCTACCTGCTGCAGTATTACTATGGCCTCTAAATGAAATTACTGCTGTTTCCACCTAAAAGGCGGCCCGAATGCCTTATTCAACATTGGCATAAATTATGTTTTATTTGTAGAAAATATATTATCTTCTATATGACAGTTTTGAAAAGAGCAGTTAGATATTAAATTATCTTGTATATGCGTTGATCTGAATACACAATTAATAAATGTACAATTAGTAAATTTTGTATTACAAACTATTGCCGTGATAAAAGAACAATTAATAAAATTACAATTAGTAAAGGAACTATAGCTTATGAAAGCACCACGAAATGAACAGAAAGAAAATTTGAGACTTTCAATTTTCCTATGGGATATTTCGTATCTGTGAAAATCAATATTATCTATATGGGTTAACTGTCTAGAAATTAAAGCATCTAACTCTTTTGTTTCGATTTTAATTAGAGACTTTGTAATATTTTTAAGTAATTCTTGAATGTCATTTGATATCATTTTTATTACCACCAATCTATAGGGTCTGGTTGTATATCTTTCAAAGGTATTTTGGGTTTAGATAATAGAGCAGTTCCTGGGGTACTAGCAGGTGTTCGTAACTGTCGTATTGTAGGCGTCGGTAATGGTTTCGGGCAGCCATTGGGCGTTGTAGCCGTAGTTTGTGGTGTGACCAACAAGAGAGAAATTTGGATACCATAATTAAAAGTTTCATACAGGCTACAAGTTTGCTTTTTTCATTCGAAAGAAAATTTTAACATCTTTGATAACCGATTTATAAAATATAGAATTGCCAAATGTTCATCTTCGTAACAATATTCTTCGGTTCTCAATCCTCTTTCAGAATAGAATATATGCCATTTTTTATTTTCTTCAACAATACATAATGATTCATCATTTACTTCATTGATTGAGTAACTATCTTCTGGTACTCCTTTATATTTAAGATATGAATTCAATTCATTAATTTTTAACATTTTCCTATTTTCACCTCTTCCAGATGCCCAGATCCTATATGATTTAACAAATTTTGGTAATTCATACTGTGTACCTAATCCAATCTCTCCGAACGGATCGTAGGCGTAGTCGATGGTGCAACCATCAGATTGCTGTTAATCTAATTGTTTAAGGCCATCTGAAAAAACAACTTTCAGACGGCCATTATCCTGACTAATGTTTCACTATCACTAGCGATATTTTTTTCTTGGATCTTTGAAAGTTCCTATAAACTTCAGATCATTGTAAAGTTTACCTGGATTTTCCTCATAAAATGTTGCATTAGAATAGTAATATAAAGAATTACCTTCATTTATTCCTTTCTCTTTTGCTACTTTCACAATATCTTTTATAACTTTATTGGAGTGTGTCCCAACTTCTTCTGCTAACACTTCAACTGGCACAATTTCTCCATTATCGGTCTGGAATGCCACAAAATAATCAGAATCAATAAATGAAACTCCAAAATCTGCAAAAGCTGGACAATGAGAATCTGAGTCCTCCATTCCATCTGTATATTCATTAAACTCATCAGGTGTTTTAAAAGATGTCCCCATCCACACAGAAATCATATCTTTAGTTGTTTCAATCATATAATACCTCATAATTCAAAATGTTATATATTTTATTAATCCCAATAAAAGTCTAAATTATTTAATTCCTTCCACTCTTCCAAAGAATAAAGAAAAGGCAAAGAAAATTTTTCCAATATTTTACCCTTTAAATTTTCTGATACCATGAATGCTCCTGAATAATTGTGATTGGAAGACAATAAAATATCCTTATCTGAATTAGTATATGCCTCCAGTGAAAAATCATCTTCATCTAATGCTAAATCTGGGTAAACAATTTCATCCTTAATTTCCCAATTAACTATTCTTACTAAATAATAGACTTCATTCGTCAATAGCTCGCCTTTTGTATTGACAATAATCGCTTCGCTCATATCAAAATCATGATCAAACCCATATTTTTTTATAAATTCCAAAAAACGCGCTGACATGATAAAGAAATCATTATATGGAAGAAAATCAAAAGTAACACCTCTTGCTTTCTTTAAGCAGACATAAACCTTTTCAGGCATTGGATAAATTTCTTGCCCCTTTACGAACCAACTCCAGGGAAAGTCAAAATCAGGATGCGTTTTTTTAGGGTTGAATACCTCTGATATACCTAGGACTCCACTACTTACTCGTGGCAACCCCATTTTTTCTACTTTATCCATACTCTGCAGAGCATATCCCCATACTAATAACTTTTTCATAATACCCTCCTAAGATAATTGTTTTGTTTTCTTTCCAAACTACCTGTGGAATTAAATGGTGTGTCTGCCAAGAAGAAAATCCATTCTTGAGTATTCGGAGCAAACTAGATTACCTTCATCATCGGTCATCTCACGCGAGATGCCGATTTGGTCGAAGTGGAAGTAGTGAGTCTGTTGTTGGCTTTCGCCGTCTTCATTGGTCCAGTTGTGTATCTGTGCCAAGGGGTCGTAACGGTCGTATTCGTAGCGGGATACCAGTCCGTCGGGCTAGCTGTGTTCGACCATGATGTGGTTGCGGTAGGAGAAGGTTTCGCTGCGACCGGTTTGGCTGTTGCGGGCTTCTTGAATGCATCCGATTTTGTCGCAGACGTAATTAAGAACGCCGCTTCTTTAGTCGGCGCTTTGAATGAGGTTGACGGCTTTGTCGTAGGCGTAGGCGAAGGTATGCCCCAGCGCGTTGGTGAGAATAAATTATTTAAATACACTATACGTCGCCAATATAACACTTAGCTCCCAAGAATAGTCATCGATATATTCCATAATAATCTCATCACTATACGGTTCATAACAAGATTTAACCAAATTCACATCCAAACGAAGAATTTCTTTTCCATTAACCCATAAATCTTTACTCTTGGCAGATAATTCAGAGAAATCTTTATGTTCTTTAAGCTTTTTGAAGGCTTTCAGATTAGTTAATTGACTAATTCCCAAAAAATTAGAATCAGATGAGTCAGTAGAAATGCAACTCATTGAGTTTATCTCATTAATTATCGCATCCTTCAGATATGCTGCTGGTGACATAATATTATCAAGACGATTAATACATTTATTGAAAAAATCTTTATCGCCATCCCAACTTTTACTGATTTGCACTCCAAAAGCTAATGGGCTTACCATCCAAGCATCATCATCTGCTCTAGGTAAAGAAATTATTAAATAGCATGTTTGAGAACCTTCTTTATGTTCTATACAATATATGTACATATAGACTAAATGTTCATCATCAAGCTCTTTGACCCAAGATTTATATTTTCCAGAACATTCTGGATAAAGCTTGAAGCCATTATCAATTAGAAATAAATTTAAATTTTTCACATTATTATTAAAGCTCATCTTACATCCCTATAATTATTTAAAAAAGTGCTTTACTACCAAAAGCCCACGGGATATTACCTTTTCTCATTTTTCTAGTAAAGGCTTCATCTCTGGGGCCTTAGATGGATCATGTTCAAAATGCCAATGAGGATTAGCTAGTCCCTGCTTCTTAAGTTTTATATCCTTATAAATTTGCTCTTCCATTCTATTTAGACCTTTTTCAGTGCGGGGGCCACGAGAAAAATTATCTGATTTATATTCTATATCTCGACCTTTATAACGTTTATCATATATCCTAATTTGCTGATCTTTAGGACATTTCCCTTTAGAATTTGCTTTTAATCTCCTTCCTTCTGTTCCTCCAGCAAATATTTCATTGGCACGTTTATCATGATACTTTCTAATAAAAAATCAAAAGTTCCATTTCTTTAATCCTAAAGGATCAAACCAACTATTTATATTTGGTGAGAATTCATAAAGGTTCTCACCACCTAACAACCCAATGGGGTCCTAATTCACAAACCGCCCGGCCTCAGGCTCGTAATAGCGCATCAGGTTATAATGCAGCCCTGTCTCTTCATCATAATACTAGTTTTGAAGTCTGAACGGCTGATGCGCGTTCAGATAGACGCGTTCATCCTTTTTCAGACGGCCTACAGTTTAATCTAACCTACTTACTAAAAGTTCTTCTCCTCTAATATTCTAGAGAGATTATTACAAGTTTCTAATAAAATCTATTTGCTCAGAAAAATTATCTTTCTTAAATACAAGCCTATTCCCTTTATCATCAGTAACATAAATAATGTCTTTAAGTTTTTTACTAAACTCACCTAAATCTCCAATAACAAAAAATATTAATGTATTCGTTCTATATAAATCATCATTTGTTAGATTCCAAACCATTTCAAAACCAGAAATATAGAACAAATCTGAACTATTAGCATTTTTAACATGCCATCCATAATCCAATAAAAGGTCCATAAAATTATTTATTATTTGAAAACTCATTATATTCCCTTATATTTTTTAGAAAAATCCTTTAGGTGCAGTTACACCTGATATTTCTAACCCTTTTATTACCATATCCTTAGATATTTTTGCTCCACCAGACGACCTCAAAGAAGATAGTGAGGTCGTCTGAAAGACAGAAACCGCGTGCGTGCAAACCGCACACACCCTACGTCAGGACTGAAAGTTTTGTCCGGGCTACGGCTTGCTATTTTGAATGGGTTATTTCTTCTACTCTCCCATCTTTTTTAGAAATAACTATATGGAAATTACCACCTAGTGCTTTTGGAGGGGCTCCATTAATGATCCAGACATCTTTCTCTTCAATAATACGGTATGGTTTTTGATTTATTGAAACGGTATTTCCATATACGTTTTTTATGTATATTTCAGCAAGATCAAGCGCCATATTTTTTGAACTGACTAACATATTGCTCTCCTTTTTGTCTAAAAAATCTTTTGCAAAAGCTGAAGTAAAACAAAGAAATACTAATATAGTAAAGAGACGGATTTTGTTCATCATTCTTTCCTTAATACCAAAATTTAAAAATCGATTGTGCTTGTGTAGGTAATGCAGTACTGCGCACACCCTATATCGGGATTGGAGGTTTCATGCGGGCTACGGCTACTTTTCTAGAAACCTTGGCTTATGTATTCGATTAACAAAATAATAAGTAGATTTAGGAATTACTTATTAACTTTTCGAGATATTTAATACTTCTGAATAAATAATGTTCACCTATTTGCTGTATCAAATTTGATGGACCCCCAAATAATATTTTTTCTAAATACTTTTTAAGAATTATAAGCTCATCTTTTTTTAAGAGATTTAAAGCATGAGTGATGTTTTCTGCGGTAGGTATATTTATAATAAATTCTTCTATATTTACTGGAATATCATCATTTCTAATACTATTACTGATGCTATCAATAATTTTAGGCATTAAATAATTTATTCCTTCTGGTGAAAAAAAGATAAATGGTACTAAATTATGTTCATCAATAATAATTTTCTCTATTGGGGTATATTCGTAATACTTAAATTCATCTTTAAATTCCTCTATTTTATAGATGTTTTCTCGATAAAGTTTTTTGAACAATCCTTTTTTAGGATAATCTCTATAAGGAATTTTCAAGAAGGGCATATTTATCTCCATTATGCTAGATAACTTTTACATTTATAGTGATTTTTCCATGCGATGTATTCGCCGAACCACAAGAGGTTGCCGTGGATGTCAGTCATCTCTCTCGGTATGCCGAACGGGTCGTAGGCGTAGCGGCGGTTAAGTACGGTACCAAAAAGGTCATCTGAAAATATCGAATCTTACTTTTTGGTTTTTTTCTTAGGATTTAGTTCTTCTTTACGCTGCTTATAAAATTGCCAATATTTTTTGTCTTCCATAGAGAAAGGTGTGTAACGTAGCTCATTATAAGTTAGGTCAAAATATTTATAGGCATTTTCCATATCACCCAATTCGTAATAAACGATTCCTGTCCATATAAACACACCTGCTGCAGGTTCATCTTTTCGTGCCTCAAGTGCAATTAACATCCACTCAAGGGCTTTTTGATAATCACCTAATTTTTTATAATTTTCTGAAACACCACAGGCGATTGCCGAAGTAGGCTCAACGAACTGAGTGGCTGGTTTAGGTAAAAGTTCCCATGCTTGATTCAGAATATCAATACTTTCCTCCGGCGTAGTAGCATCATTTGAGTTACATACAAACTCATTGATTTTTTTGTTTAATTCATAATTTACTTGATCTAAATACATAATTTCTCCTTCTTATGTGCATTCTTTAAAGAGTATTTATTACCATGTTGGTCCGGTTGTGTACCTGTGCCAAGGGTTATAGCTATAGGAATCGGTGTAGATATAGGTATATCTACCATCCGGCTGAACTTTCTGCAAGAGGTAACTGCCGTCCCAAACAAATCCGGTTTCCTCTTCGAAGCCGTCTGAAACTTCTTCGTTTTTCAGACGGCCTTAATGTTTTATCAGGTTTCTATTAAATATGTAACTTATTGTTTGTAATATCCCATTAGGTTTCTAATTTCTTTAGATTTCTTTTTATCGTGATATTCTTCAGATGTATAATGTTTTGCATCATATCCAAACTCATTTTTTATATTTGTTTTAGCTCCATTTTTTAAAAGAATTTCAATAATATCAAGATTTCCATGAAGACAAGCATTTTGAATAGGAGTGAAATTTAATTCACCTTGTTGATTGACATTTGCTCCATTTTCTATTAATAGAATAACATCTTTTTTAGATTGGGAATTAACTGCTAAATTTAATAATGTTTCTCCCATAGATCCTAAGTCATGTACGGAGGTTATAGGACTATGATTCAAAAAACTAGGGAAATCCTGATATTTAAAAAAAAGATTTTTCAAGGAATTATTCATAATTTAGCCTCATAAAGAATTTATTTAGTATATTCAGATTTTGCTTTTTCTTTTAAAGCATCTAGCCTATTTTAACAACCATTTATTTTGATTGTATGTCTCCAGGGTTACATTTTTCTGTCCCAATTAGTTATAACTCGATACATCTTTTGGCATGATTAATTTGCGCACTTAGAGTTGTGCATATAGACGCTTGAGGTGATACTGGAGTATCACAAAACCTTTTCGCTAGTTGATATTCTCGATCACGTTTATCAGATTTATTATTTTTTTATTTGCTTTGTTAAACAATTATTGTAACTTTGCAAAACACTCTAAAGGGATTTAATCCTAGAAAATCTACCCAATTTACGATACTAAATGCATAAGTATAAAAATTTGTACCTCCTAAATATTTAATAGGATCCTGATTCACAAACCGCCCGGCCTCTGGCTCGTAATAACGCATCAGGTTGTAATGCAGCCCCGTCTTACGGTCGACATATTGGTTTTGCAGGTGGAAGGCTTACTGAATGTAGATATAGGCGTAGTGACGGTTAAGTACGGCACCAAAAAGGTCGTCTGAAAATATTGATCTGCACCCATTTTCCTGGACACATATTATTTACTAGCCTAAACACATGGATGCTTCCCTGTATTTCACAGGGGGCATCCATTTTGTTTTTGCTTGAATCCTTTTGTTATTGTAATAGTTAATATATTCTTCTATCGCTGCTGTAAAAGCATTAAAAGATGAATATTCTCTCTCAAAACCATAATATATTTCCGTTTTCAATCTACCAAAAAAGGTTTCCATCACAGAGTTATCATAACAATTTCCTTTTCTAGACATAGACTGAATAATGCCATGTTCTTTAAGTGCTTGCCTAAAATAGTTATGTTGGTATTGCCAGCCTTGATCAGAGTGGAAGATTAATCCCGAAAGATTAGTAAACTTCTTAAAGGCTTTCTCTAACATACGAGAAATCTGTTCTAAGTTAGGCCTTAATGCTAAGTCATAAGCAACAATCTCATTCGTATTCATATCTAAAATAGGCGACAAATAGCATTTTCCCCACGAGAAATTAAATTGAGACACATCAGTAGTCCATTTTTGTAATGGTGCAGTTGTACTAAAATCTCTATTGACGATATTTTCTGCTACCTTACCGACTTTCCCTTTGTAAGAGTGATACTTTTCTTTCGGTCGCTTTCCTGCAAGTCCCATAATATGCATAAGTCTTTGCACTCGTTTATGATTGACTGCAAAGCCTCGATTAAGAAGCTCTTGATATACACGGCGTACACCATACCGGCCTTTATGTTCTGTAAAAATCTTTTGAATTTAATCTTTTAGCTCTGTATTTCTTTTATCTACAAGATCTACTTTAGTAAGTTCAAAATAATAGGTAGATTTGGACATTGGCATAGCTTTCAAAAGATGTTTTAGTTGATAGCCTTGTTGGCGGAGCGTTTTGATAATCGCTGCTTTTTCGCCTTGAGTCGCGCAGCCTCTTTTTCTTCTCTCAAGGCAATCTCTTTTTTTATGACTTCATTTTCAGCTTTAATATTCGCAATTTCAGCACGTAAGCGAATGAGTTCTTC
>ENA-OWOI01000073-OWOI01000073.1-gut-metagenome-genome-assembly--contig:-NODE-73-length-34071-cov-32.102136_pt1 | contig 34071 bp, 49 predicted proteins | sample MGYA00248258_ERZ651800 | MGnify/ENA primary metagenome ERZ651800 (study PRJEB26908, sample SAMEA4031704) | gut metagenome | biome: gut; feature: normal infant; material: stool | place: China | collected 2015...
CCGTGTATCACGGGATTACCGTCCGTGTCCGTCAGCGGGGTTTTGTTCACCAGAATACTCTGCAGTCCCTTCACCGGACCTTCCACCGGTCCCTCACCGATGGCATCAATCACGCTCATCATCTGCGTGGATTTGAGATTGTCCTTCGCCTCACGCGGTGTGTGCCCCTTGCCGCCCCCTTTACCCACTCTGTCCCCCTCTCCTGTCTGATGTCTGAATCTGTTTATGCCAGAAAACGACAGGCACCCCGGAGGGTGCCTGTGTCATGACGGAATAAAATTTCTGAAATTCTTCACATTTCCGGCAAATTCCCGTGGAGGAAACCTTGCCGGATGGGTAGATTACCTGCGGTCAATAAAAGCAATTAATCGCAACTCCTTAAGGTGACTATTCGTTCCTCCCGTTAATATCCAGGTGTATTGCGGGAGCGTTTTTTAGTTCAGCTCCGCAACAGAAAATTTCTGAAATTCTTCACATTTTCACAAAATCCCAGTGGCGCTTATAATTTCTCTGCGTTACCGTTTTTTTTGCTGTGACATAATAATAACTCCTTACAGTTAATCTTCGTATCTCTTCCCGCAGCTCCGCTAACTCTGCGGGATTTTTTTATTTTTATCCCCGTCCGATAACCACCACTTTCCCGTCACCGCCCTCATCACGGGTGCTGATGTCCTGGGATATCCGTCGTGAACCAACCAGCATTTCACCGTAAGGCACCGGCATCGGGTTACCCTGGGCAATCATGTTGTCCAGTGAGGAGAAATACGTGTTCCGTTTACCATTATCTGTTGTCGTGGCAGACGGTGTTTTCGCCCTGGGGGTGAGCATCTGCGTGATACCCCCCACCATCATGGCCACCCCAAGATTACCGATGACAGCACCAATACCGGTCCAGCTGAACACATATCCCACAACAGCCAGAACAGCACCGGCCACCACCTGAAGAACACCGCCGTTTTTTGCCCCCTCCGTCCGGGGCACCAGATGGATAACATCCCCGTTATTCAACGGTTCACATACTCTGGAATGAAGCTCCTGTTCAGATACATCCCTGCCCGCAATGCGTAACTGATACCATCCCTCATACAGTTTCTGCCTGAATCCCGGCACCTGCAGCGACAGGGCACGGATGGCCTCTGCTGCCGTGTTCACATACAGGCTGATGCGGCGACCAAATCGTTGTAAATCCCCGTGTAGGCAGATGCGGACCAGTGGCGGTGACGCCAGACAGAATGCGTTCGTCGTTGCCATTTTTCAGAATACCTCTCCCGTTTACTCAGTTGTTCAGGTATATGGTGAAGCAGGTCACCGTTGCCACAGTAAATGGCGGCATGATTCGGCACCGATGAACCAAAGCAGCACAGCAGAATATCGCCTGCCTGTGCACAGGACGGAGACACCCGGCAAAAGCCGTTTTCCGCCAGGTTGTCCAGGTACAGGTTCTGGCCGTTGCGCCACCAGTCATCCTCGCGATGAAAATCCGGCATCTCAATCCCCGCCAGATGGTATGCATCCCGGAACAGGGTGTAACAGTCCGTCACACCGTGTTCAAAGCGCCGTCCGGTCAGGTGCGGCACACAGCGGAACCGGTGAATTTCACCCCGGCAGACCAGCCACCAGGGCAGGGCACTCTTTATCTGCAGCCGCCGGTCCGCCTCGCTCAGCCAGGGCAGACCACCGGGATGACTGTGGACCAGCGCCACAATCTCCCCCTGCATCTGTGCCTGCAGCCAGTCTTCCGGTGCAATACGAAAATACGCCTCCGGTTCTGCGGAGATATTCACGCAGGGCTGGTACCGCTCCCCCTCCGGGGTGCTTATCACGAAGCCGCACGACTCCGCTGGCGCACACCGCCGGGCATGCGCCAGAATCGCTGATTCAGTCTGTGTCATAAAACGGGATTTACTGCGAAAGTTTATTAATGGAAAGGAAACCGCCGAAATTAGCCACCATGCCGCGCATCTCACACCCGCGCATGCATTTACTGCATCTGTCCTTCCGGCTATCCGTGGTGGGGTTGTCGAACTCATCCGCCACTGCCGGACCGTTATACCCGCATTCATCGCCCCGGTAATCCCACATACAGGTGTTCGCCAGCATGATGCGACCGGGAAACAGCGCACCGTCCGTCTCCGTCGGTGTCGCCAGCACAAACGAGGCCGTCATGGCCGTCAGCGCTGACATCTGCTCCACCACCCAGCGGTCGGTCAGCTCCTGCTCCGGGTCCGCTTCCGGATTGCCTGCAACGAAATTCACCGCATCCAGAAAACGCGCATACACCCGACGGCGGACCACCGTTGCACCCACCAGACTCTGCAGGTCTTCCGCCATCCCGGTGACAAGGCCGAACAGATTGGACACTGTCAGCGACGGGCGGGCACTGCTGCCCTTTCCGTTCATCTCAAAGCCGCTGCCCTCAATCGGGTACGCCTGATATTCACGCCCCTGCCAGGTCACCGGCTCCCCTTTTTCATTCAGCTCATTGCAGAAAAAATACCGCTCACCGCCCTGCACCGTCAGGTCGATTTCCCAGAGCACCACCCGCGGTGACTGCTCTGACTTAACCGACTCGTTCAGGCTTTCTTCGTGAATATCCTGCATCAGTTCACCACCTGCTTAAACTCCGCGCTGAACTCAACGCGCAACATCCCGACCCGCGCAGACCACCCGGCACAGGTCACCTTTATCTGCCGGTATGCATAGGGTGGCTTCCACAAAAATGCCTTCCAGCCCCCGTGCTCTGCCAGGAACGCTTCCAGATGCCGGGCCTCCTCCCGGGTCACGGAAAGCATCACCCGGTATGTTTTCAGGTCAGCATTCAGCCCTGCCGCCATACGCTGTGAGTACCCGTCACCAAAACGCACTTCACGCACCGACGGCTGCGAGTTCACCTCCATATCCGGCTTCACTTTCCAGCGAAAGGTTTTCATCGCCCGCTCCCTGATAACATACCGCCATCACGCAACTGCAGCCGGAGTTCATCCTGCGCCCCCTTGCGGGCCATGTCATACACCGCCTTCATCAGCTGCGGCCCCGCCTGTCCGTTGATACCGTCGTTCTGAATCACCACGTGATTGTTCTGATTAAAATTAATACCTTCCGCCCGCCGCATCTGCGCCGGACTTCCGGCACCACCCACATACCCCCCTTCCGCATAGCCGCGCATCAGGCGGTAAAGATTCCCCACGCCAATCCGGCTGGTTGCCTCCTTCGTGAAGACAAACTCCCCGCGGTGAACTATCCCCGCAGGCTCATATTTGCCGCCCGTGCCCGTAAATCCGCCGGTTGCAAAATGAAAGTTCGCCGCCGCAGCCTGAATGGCCGTCCCCGTGGAGGCTGACGCCCCACCACCGAAAGCACCACCAATGGCGCTGCCGATACGCCCGACAATGCCCACCATGGCCTGTTTAAGCAGGATTTCTGTCATCATGGACAGCACCGAACGGGTGAATCCCCGCCAGTTCTGTTCGCTGCCGGTCAGCATCGCCGCCATATTCTGCGCAATACCATCAAAGGTCTGCGTGGCAGCACTTTTAACCTGCGAAAAACTGTCCGTCGCACTTTCCGCCCACTCCCCCCAGCCGGACTTCAGCCCGGCCAGCCAGTCACCGCGCAGCATGTCTTCATCCGCCCATGTCTGTTTCAGTGCCCCGGTGACCCGGGCCAGCGCCTGCGGATTATCGCCATACACGTCACGAAGACGCTGCGCTTCAGACTCCCGCTGCGCCTGACGGTCAGTGAGACCACGGGCTTTTGCGCTGATGGCGGCCTGCTTCGCGCTCTGCTGCTCTTCAAACCGTGCCGCCTGCTGTGCCAGCTCATTCAGCCGTTTCTGGTATTCAACCTTGTCGCCCAGCTCAGCCAGCTGACGTTTGTACTCCAGCGTCTCTTTCTCATGGGCCAGCAGGGATTTTTCCTGCCCGGATAACTGTCGTTTCGTGGCAGCCTCTTTCAGGACCGCATACTGACTTTCCGCCTTCCATAAATCACGGCGCTGCTGGCTGATTTTCTCATTCGCACCGCTGTGCTTCTCCAGCGTCCGGAGCTCAGTTTCAAGCGCCAGCAGGGCTGCATGCGCCCGGTCTTCCTGACGCTCCCCGGCTGACACTCTGACACCTGACGACTTCGGTTTTTTCTGCGTTGATTCATAATCCTTTTTCGCCGACGCCATCAGCGTGTTGTAATCCGCCTGCAGGATTTTCCCGTCTCTCAGAGCCTTGTTCAGTTCTGCCTGACGGGCGGTATATTTCTCCAGCGGTGTCTGCAGGCGTTCGTAAGCCTTCTGCGCCTCTTCGGTATATTTCAGCCGTGACGCTTCGGTATCGCTCTGCTGCTGCGCATTTTTGTCCTGTTGAGTCTGCTGCTCAGCCTTCTTTCGGGCGGCTTCAAGCGCAAGACGGGCCTTTTCACGATCATCCCAGTAACGCGCCCGCGCTTCATCGTTAACAAAATAATCATCCTTGCGGAGATTCCAGATGTCGTCTGCTTTCTTAAACGCAGTCTCTGCCTTAATCAGCATCTCCTGCGCGGTATCAGGACGACCAATATCCAGAATGGCATCCCACATCGATTTGAACGCCTTCCCTGTTTTATCCGCCCAGGTTTCCAGCGTCCCCATGTTCTCTTTCAGGCGGCGGGTCTGGTCATCAAAGCCTTTCGTGGCAGCCTCGTTCGCCGCCTGCAATGCCCCGGCCTCGTCTCCGGAACGCTGCAGCTGCGCAACATACGCAATCTGCTCTGCCGTCACGTTACGGAACTGGCGCGCCATCGCCATCAGTCCCGACGTCGGGTCGGTGGTCAGTTTTCCGAAAGCCTCTGCAACCTTGTCCACTTCCACACCGGAGGCAGACGCAAAACGCGCGACACTCTGGTTGATGGAATCAAACTGTTCACCACCACGCACACCGGCATTCACCAGGGCTGCCAGTGACTCACTCGCCTGGTTAAACGTCAGCCCTGCTGCCTGTCCGGCTCTGGAGAGCGTAAGCATGCGCTCTGCCGTCAGTCCTGACTGATTACCGGAAAGAACCAGGGTTTTATTAAACGCTGAAAGCGTGGAATCCCCCTGGTACCAGGCGTACGCCAGCGCACCGGTCGCCACCGCCAGCGAGGTGACACCGGCCATTGGCAGGCTGATCGCACCAGCAAGCCCCCGGAACATGGGGATCATCCCGCCGAAGGAGTCCTTCACCTGACCGCCCTGCTGCAGCATGATAAGGAAGGGATTCTGACCACCGGCAAGCTGCGTGGCCACGTCGGTGAACTGCATGGGTAGCATACGCATGGCGGCTTTATACTGCCCGACTGATATCCCGGCTTTTTGTGCAGCCAGCGCCTGGCGGCTCAGCCCCTGCTCAACAGCACTGGCGGTTTTTCTGGCGTCAGTCTCCAGTCCTGAAAAATGACGCCTTACGCGGGTCATCTGCTCATCGAAACGAACCGCATCCAGACTCAGGTCAATAACAAGATCACCAACCGGCTGGGACATATCTCACACCTCCGGAAATCCCCGCTGAAGCCATCATTAATGCGACATCATCCTCGCTGACATCCACCACATCCGCAGAAGGTGAAATATCGCCCCCTCCCTCCTCGCCGAACCGGACGCCTCCGGCAAGTCCTGCCGCTTTCTGCATCAGCATGTCTTCCTCATCCGGCCTCTCCGTCTGCGCTTCCTCACGCCGGGGGACGAGCAGACTGAAATCCGAGGGATGCATATCCGGATCGCAAAAAAACAGGCTGAGTACGGCGTACGTCAGCCCGGAAAAATGCATATCCAGCTGGGTATCGTGAAAATAATGCGTGCGGTAAAAACGTCGCCAGTCGGCATATTCGGTGGATGTCATCCCGGCAAGCATGGCGCGCCAGTCGGGTCTCCCCATCTCACGCGCCAGTCTGAGGGCAAAATTCAGCTCGCCGTCGAAGACTTTCCCACAGAAAAATCATCATCAGTCAGCACGTTATTTTTCGCCACTTCGGTGATATCAGTATCCGGACGAACAGCTTCGATCATCCCGGACAGGCACAACACAACATCTTCCGCCCGGGCAATGGCATCGGCAGGCCAGGTGGTGAGCACTTCCTGCTCTATCTTCATCACGGCCTCATTCATTGACGGTGACTGCGTTTTCTGTGGATGGTTATGCCACAGGGACATCGCCACCAGAAACGCGCCGGTTCTGACAAGATCTTCCACACTCACCTGCAGGTTGCCGCTGGCTTCAGCCTCTTCTGCCCGCCGTTTCAGGAGGGCAAGATGCTCAATACGCTGCAGCGCAGACAGCTCAGAAAGCATGACGGATACACCGTTATATTCAAATTGTTCTGTTTTCAGGAACATGCTTGATCTCCTCCCCTCAGCCCGCAGCGCCATCCGTGACGGTGATCTCCGCCACCGCCGCAAACTCACCGTTGCCGGTGACAACAGGGATCTGCGCTTTACCTGCCGCAACACCTTTCACGGTGATCGTGTTCCCTTTCACGGTAATGGTGGCGAAATTCTGATTTGCCGACGTTGCGCGGAATGTTTTATCCGTTGCGCCTTCCGGCTGAACGGCCACAGTCAGGGTGGTGCTCTGACCTTTTGCCACATTCCCCGTTAGTGGCGTCACGGTAATACCGGTGACCGGTGTGATTTCTCCCCGATCCTCCGCCAGCGAAGGACGACCGATATTGGTGATTTTTACCGTACGGGTAATCACTTCTTTGGCGGTCACCGCTTTACCAATGGCGCTCACCCAGCCACGGAACACATCCACCGTACCGTTCGGGAAGCGGATTTTGTAGGCCCGGGTCTCACTGCTGTCAAACCAGGCAATCAAATCACGCTGCCCTTTCTCGCCGGGCTTCCAGGCCAGCGTAAAACTGGTGTCACCGGCGGATTTCTGCCCCTGCCCGGTGGATACCCAGTCGGCATCCTCATCATCCAGATAGTTATCGTCGTAGGGTTCCGCCGTCATCTCGCCGGGGGTCAGATCCTTTATTTTTGCCAGACGCGTCCACTCATCATCTGACAGCGGGTTTGCATAAGCATCGCCCTTACCGGTGTAAACCCAGAGAGTGGTGCCGGAACCTTTTACCGGCGCCAGGGGATTTGGTGTTGCCATATCATCCTCACATCTCGTATGTAATGGAATAAGTCAGATCTGCAGAGCTCCACAATGCCATATCGTCATCACGATGATACTCATAGCCCTGCGTAACCATCGTGGTAATCATGCCTGCCAGTGCAGGGATCGCCGCCATCGCCGGGTAAATCCGGCTTTCCATCCACTGATCAAGCTCTGAATCCGGTACCTGTGCCGGTAAAAACACCTCAATATGCAGTGTGGCCCGCCAGGTATCAGCATCCAGCTCTTCACCGGTATACTCTGCATCCGTCAGATAAACCGCGACCGCCGGAAAATCCGCCTCCTCAAAAACAGCGGGGCGACCATCAAACAGCGTCGCCCCGGTGTCATGCTTCTCCAGTGCATCCAGTACGGCTGCACGGATATCAGTATGTTTCATCGTTTTATCGCAATCCTCAGTTGTTGTTTCAGCGCGTATGCCAGTTCTTCTGGCAGGCGTTCACGCCGGATACGTTCAATATTCTGTTTAAATGCTGTGGTCAGCGGCACCGCCATCGGGATTTTCACCACATCAATGGGGTAACGGTTTTTCCCGGCCACACGCTGCATGACATGCCACCGCCCATTTTTCAGTTGCTGAATAAACGCGCCGGGAATGCGACGGTTACCCACCACAAGCACACTGCCGCCACCTTTCAGGGATGAACGCTGCCCCTTTTTACGTCGCCTTCGTCGGGACAGAACAACCCGCGCATTACCCAGCCTGATTACGGGCAAATCCCCCCGGTTAACTTTGATTCTGACCTGCGGATTTTTAACCGTGGCCCTTTTCAGCCTGGCTCTTTCCTTTACCAGTTTCCGGCGTACCTTTGTCTCACGGGCAACCTGTGACGCCGACTGATTTATTGCCGTTGTGGCCACACGGTTAATGGCCATTGCTGAAGCAGCAGGAATGGCGTTTTTACGAACCCGGCTCAGATTGTCAATCGCCTGATCAAGTCCTTTTATCACCATAATTTCACCCTGCGTTTATCGTCGCCGGTTAACTGCGGGTGGTTGCCCACGGTTGAGCCAGAGATAACAGCTGCCCCCGTCATCCGGAGAAACACGATCCACCCAGAACATCTCGCCGTTAATGGTCAGCGTGTCACCACGCCGCACAGCACGCACCGTATCCGTCCGCACAAATAATGACGGGCTGCTTCCTTCAATACGGACCCCGCCACCGGCAAAACCCAGCGACTCCGGATCGTCAAAAACCCCCTGAACTTCGCCGCCACGCTGTGCACCGGAGGTGAACTGCGCACGGATCCCCATCACTTCAACGATCGTACTGTCCACCCCGGCGAGGGCAGCATCAAAGGCATTCTGAAAATCACGCATATTCAGCCGTTCCGTGCTGTATCATGGCCGTTGCCAGTGATGATGGCACCAGAACACGCATACCCCGTAACGCCAGCTCAACGGGACGACCTGTCTCCGGGCAATACCCCATTACTTGCAGGCACTTCCGTACCCGGACGGCTTTAACATCATCCGGAGAATCCGTGTTGTTCAACTGCTCACCATCGTCTGTGTCATTTTGATCAGACCCGCTCTCATCAGAGTGCATAATGCCCTCCCGGGAAGCTGCAAGCTCCTCTTCCCACTCAGACACACGCAGAGCAATATCCGCAGCACTCCCCGACATATCCGCCTCGCGCCCCAGCAGACCAGCCAGTTGACGAAGACGATTCAGATTTTCTTCTTTTGTTGCCATCTCAGCCCCCTGTGAAAAAAGACACGGGGGCATTTCGCCCCCGCTCCCGGATTATTTCACCTGTACCACCACAAACTCATCCGGATCCGGCAGCACCATCAGCGGCGCGGACTGCGTCATGGTGAATTCACGGGCCGGATCGCCCACGGTCATCCAGTGTTTCGGATAACGGGAAGAGGCCACCACACCTTCGGACAACGCCTGCGCATCCTGAATGGCACCATAGCAACGGATGCCCTCCGCTGACGTATTTCCCAGGACCAGCGTGCCCTCCGGCAGATAACGTTTTTCGGTACCGTCCTCTGCCACATAAGACGTTTTCGCCACCACAATGGCCAGATCGCCGTAATACCCCTTGAAGGACACCACTGCGCCCAGATCTTTCACTGCCGTTTCGAGTTGTGAATTTGAGCCGCGACGGGTATCCAGTTTTTCGCGGAACAACTTAAAGCCATTCAGCAGACGCCAGACCGTACCGTCCATAATGGCGATATTCACAAGACCGCTGGCCTGATCGCAGTAGAGGTCAATATCATGCGTCGGATCAAACGTATCACGGTCCTGCTCAGACCATTTTTTACCGTCAGCCTGCTCAATGTTATTTCCTTCAGAGCGCCCGAAATCCACCTCGACAGTATCAAACTGCTCCCCTTCCATGGTGTATTTGCCATACAGCACGGCATTCACCGCCTGCATTTCCTCCACCTGGACAATGGCATGCTCTTCCTGTTTGAGGTTATCAGTGATGATACGCAGACGACGGTAGGCCGGGTCGTTCAGTTGCGCCGGATCTTCACCGGGAAGGCGCTCCACCGCCTGCTGGTAATTAAATTCGTGTTTCGGCTTGACGTAGCCCGGACGCAACACGCGGGTTTCACCACCACGATGACGCAGCACTTTTCCTTCAACAACCGGGGAGACATAGGCTGCCACCGGCGTTTTTCCGGTAATTTTGTCCAGCATCACCTCTTCGGTGTGGAAATTCACCGTACGGCGGAAAAACAGTTCCAGAAACAGCGCACGAAATTTCACTTTTTGTTCGGTATAACCGAGTAACTGGCGGGTCGTAAACAATCCCATAAATCAGTTCCTTTCATTCAGAAATCAGTCAGGCCAACGCGGTGGCCTGATAACGTGTTACGGCAGCGCCGCGTGACTCAGGGCTGTGCCGACAAAGGCGTTGGCCTTTTTGTGTTCATCCACACTTTCAGGCCAGCGGATTGCCTCCGTCGCAAAGGTCCCCGACTTGTAATACGTCAGCACCGTCTCTGTGCCTTCAAGCGGCAGTACCAGTATGCCAGCCGCACTACCGGCTTTCTGTCCGTCCCAGACCACCAGTTTCCCGCTGGCTTCATCCAGCATCAGGGGCGTCAGTGCCGGTGTTGCCTGAGAAATCCCGCTGCTGCCTGTGGCGGTATGAGCCGGATCATTACCGGCAAAAATACGTACTTCTGCACGTTGTTCAGTGATGGTTTTCGTTACCATATTGTAAAAACCTCATATTGATGGTCAGCACTGACTTCATGGCATGGCCATGAGCATTTGCACGTCCGCATCACCGTCTGCCGACGTCTGTGACACGCCACCCTGCACGGCTGCCGGTGAATGGTTCGCCATGAACCGTTCAAACAGGGCGGTTGTGGATGCAGAAACCGGTTCTGCTTTATCCGGCGATGAGGACAGAATGTCGCGGGCAGCCTCCACCGTCATTCCGGGAAACGCCGCCAGTTTTTCAGCCTGCGCCTCAGCCCCTTTTGCCTCATCCAGAGCCATAATCTGATCACGGAGTGAGGGTCCGGCATCCGCCAGTGGTGCAGCCGCCAGGATCGGGCGGGCTTTTTCCACCGTCATATCCGGCATCGCCGCCAGCGTTGCCGCCAGTTGTTCACGACCTTTAGCTTCTTCACACGCCATAATGCGATCGGCTTCACTCTGCGCGGATGCCACCGGCTGCTGCGGTGCTGCCGCGGCCAGAATCGCCCGGGCCTGTTCAACGCTCATGCCCTGTTGTCCTGCCAGCATCGTGGCAAGCTGTTCACGTCCTTTCGCTTCCTGACACGTCAGGATCCCCATCACTCGCTGGTTCTCCTGCACGGCGGCTTCCGTTGCAGTTAATTGCGGCATAGTGCCTCCTGTATCATGTGTGTTCAGCGCCGCAGCCATCACGCTGATGGCATCCGACGCATTGATTAATTCATCCGCCAGCCCGGCCTCAATACCGGACTGACCTTCAAAAACGGCAGCCTCTGTCCCCGTGACAGCTTCCACAGACAGCCCCGTATACATCGCCACTTTTTCGGCAAACATCCGGTGCGCCGCATCAATCCGCTGCTGCATGTCCTGGCGAACCTCTGACGGCAACGCTTCAAACTGATTGCCATCCACCTTATGCGCCCCGGCATAAATCAGCGTGATATCCACTCCGGCCTGCGCCAGATGACCGGCATAGCTGAGATGGCCCATCATCACGCCAATGGAGCCGATACGGGATGTCTGGGTAACCAGCCGTCGGGAGCAGGCCGACGCCAGCAGCATGGCCGCAGAACAGGCCGTGTCATTACACAGTGCCCAGACCGGCTTCTGCTGCCGGAGGCGGTAAATCATGTCAGCGCAGTCAAACGCACCGGCGGCCTGCCCGCCCGGACTGTCAATATCCAGCAGTACGCCCCGGACAGAGGTGTCCGCCATTGCCTGCTGAAGACAGGCAACAATGCCGTCATAGCCTGTCATTCCGGAAAATGGCCGCATGCCACCCAGCCGGTGCACCAGCGTGCCGGTCACCGGCAGTACAGCAATACCGTTCACCACCCGGTAAACACGGGCCGGTCGTTTATCTCCGGTCATGAACTCATCCGTTTCAGCCAGCATTCCGGGAGCATCAAGCTGTACCTGCTGTTGTGGTACCGAAAGACTTGCTGCCCCCATCTCGCGCCCCAGCGCGCAAAAGAAAACCCGCGCATAGGCGGGCTCCAGAAGCAGCGGTTCATTGAATGCTGCGGCAATAATGTGTGAAAGATTACGTCTCACGTGGTGTTGTCTCCTCTTCCGGCCTGCGGCTCTCCGCTATCTGCTGCTGATACGCCTGCGCTATCCACACCGGACGTGAGAGTCCGGCTTTTTCCCGCTCTGCGGATTCCCTGACCTGCTGGCGGAAAATGTCCTGATAATCCTCACCCATCAGCGCCAGCTCTTTCTCATACGTGCTCAGTCCGGAATCAATACGCATCACCGATTCCTGGACCTCCTTGAGCCCGTCAATGGCCATTCTTCCGGCACCAATCCACTCGGCCCGTGACCAGGCTGATCGCGCCTGATAAAAATCAAAACGTGCCCGTGGCGGACGGATAATCCCCCGAAGAAGTGCCTCTTCCAGCCAGCAGGAAAACATCTGCGTGGCCAGCCGGGCCGCAATAAATTTTCGTCGTCCCATAAAATAGCGCCACGACTCATTGGCAGAGGCGCGGGCACTTGAATAACTGACCTTCGAGTAATCACGGGACAACTGTTCGTAGGAAACGCCAAGACCGGCGGCGATATACCGCAGCAGCGCCTGTTCAAGCGCCGAAAATCCATTGTCTGAATCCTGCGCGGTCTGCAGTTTCAGATCATCACCGGGGAAAAGGTGCGGAATTTTGACACCGCCCAGCGTCACATGATTCGTGTCATACCAGCTGGAGAACTTCTCCAGAATATTAATAAGCGGATTATCCTGCTGACCCTGCGGTGCCCCCGCGATATATTCAAAGGCCTTTTCGGTATCAAGTTCACTTTCAATCGTCGCTGCATACATGGCTTTAACAATGGCCGACTGAAGCTGTGTTGCCTGCAGGGAATCGAGCATCTTCAGCCGTTCCATGACGCTGTAAAACTGATTGGCCCCACGGGTCTGCCCGTCCTCCACCGGCTCGAAAATATGCAGCATGGCCGGACGCCCGGTGGGAAGTTCACGCGGGATCCGTTCCCATCGTCCACTACCAGAGAACGGAAAATCATCCTCACAGATATGGTACGCAACGGCACGGCCATATCGATCAACCTCCACACCGGCCCGCAGAAAGCGGTTCCCCATACCGTGCCCTGGCGTGTCCACCCGTTTCGGACTCACGGCTTTAAAACGCGTACGAAACAGCTGCGTGCTCTCCGTATCCCAGACCGGCTGCACAAAGATTTCGCCGTTAAAGGCATGAACGCCCACACCTTCACGGATAAATTCCGTAAACGTGCGTTTCCCTTCCACGTCGATCTCGCCAAACATCCCTTCTGCGTATTCCGACCAGGCCGCCTCCACCTCATCGACAAAACTTTTTGCCGCAGTCTCCCGCATCCCCAGCCAGCGCCAGTTCGGACGGTAGCTGATCAGAAACATATGCCCGACAATATGATCCTTATGCAGGGCCACCGCATTAGCCGCTATCCCGTTATTGCGCACCAGATCATCTGCACGGGCATTCCCCAGACGCAACGCGGGCAGCAGGGCCGCATCGGCACTCTGCGCCGGTGGCAACCACTCCGCCATTTGCCCGCCAAATCCTGCACCGCCCCCGTGGTAGCTGAGGCTCTCCCGAAGCGGAACGCCGTTCACATCAATCAGGACAGGCGTTCGTTTCATAACCTCACTCCCAGCGGACGACGGCGACGTCGGGTTGTCCCCAGTACCGACTCCGCATCATTGATCGCACGGTTAAGCTCATCCAGAGAAGCCGCCGTATATTCAATTCTGCGACCATCTTTCTGGACAGACACCACCCGTTTACCGGTTAATAAATCAAGGCGCGCCTGACGCAGCGCCTGCAGTTCAGCGACTGTAACCATTCACTCCTCCGGACAGCTTCGCTGCCAGTTCTTTCAGGGTTGGCCGGGTCGTCTCTTCTTCCCGGGATTTTGCCAGTACAGCCAGATCAAGCTGCCAGCGTTGCACGGACACACGTAATGCCGCGTAGGCATACACCAGGCAGTCCAGCGCTTCGTTACGCCGCTTTTTGTTATCCCACAGCAGACGCATCTTTCCTTTTTCCCACTTCTCCACCAGCTCTTCCGCCACCAGTTGCTGCGCCTCTGTCTGCGAAAAAACCTCCGGATCATCAGGAAAACGGATGGCATACGACGTGGCTTCATCCGCAGGCGTGGGATCGGCTTTCATACGGGCATAGAGAATTTCTTTTGCGGTGTCCGTCCCCACTTCACACAGATACACGCCCCGCTGATTGCGGGTTTTTGGCATGGTGATCACCGGCTTGCCATAGACAGACGCGCCTTTTACCGGCAGCACACGGAAAACACCGTGTTTTTTTGATCTCTGATAAACGATTTCGCCATCGATCCCCCCGGTGTCCCAGCAGACACGGGAAATGGTCATTTCGGTGCCATCCGCATGGCGATATTTTTTGTTGATCGCCGCATCCACACGTAACAGCGTCTCTTCCTCATCTGGACGTCCCATAATGATGATTTTATCCACCAGAAAGGCTTCCTCTCCCGGAGCCCATCCCCAGACATACATCTCAAAACGGTTTCGCTGCGAGTCAATGCCCGCCGTCAGATAAACCACCCGGGCAGGCACCGCCGCCGTGTAACGCACAACCTTATCCATCAGTACCTGGTGATCGAGTTTTTCGCCCACGGCCTCTTCCCAGGTCTCGCCCAGCGTGGTGTTCACAAAAGTTTTCAGGCCGTTGGGATCTTTCAGTGCATCCAGCCAGTCATAGACTATCTGTACCCAGGTGGTGAACGGACTGTACGCCGTCCAGATATGGAATGTGATGGAGCGCGGCGGTGGAATTTCATTACCCGCAGCGCTGAAAAACGTCAGACCGTCACGGGTCCACATCCCCGTGTTTTCACAGATCCACCGCCCGTTGCTCTGGTCAAGCTCAGACTGATGGATCACGCAGCCATGATGTTCACAGAGGTAGAAAACGCTTTCGGGGCTGTCCTTCTCCCATTTAAGGCCAAAAGGCGTGGACTCATCGCCAAATTTCAGATACTGCGCCTCCCCACAGTGCGGGCAGGGCACATAAAAACGCATGAAATGCGCCGACTCGTTGGCCGCTTTTTCGATCTGGCAGGAACCTTTTATTTTAGGCGTCGAGCCGCGAATGGATTTTGGCCATACAGAGCCCTCAATACGCTTATCCCCCAGCAGGGTTGGCGAGCCCTCTTTTTCAACATCCGGCTCGAACGAGGAAAGTTCGTCATAGCAGACCACATCCACGGATTTTTCACGGTAGTTTTTGGCGGCAGCGCCGCCCAGGCACCAGAAACCCACACCCGATGAAAAGCGTTTCAGCGTGAGGGTATTATCACGATGTTTACGTCCCAGCCAGGGAGAAAGTTTTTTCAGGCAGGGAACATCGCGAATCGTCGCCTCCACGTGAGACTTCATAAAATCTTCAGCGGCAGAATCCGTGGGCTGAAAAAGCAGACTGTTTCGGGATTTATGCTCAATAAAATACCCGACCACCCCCAGCAACATCTTTGTATAGCCAACACGGGCAGATTTAATCAGATTAACAGTGCGGATCTGATCATTCCCCATACTGTTCATGATGGCGATCTGGAACGGCAGCGTTTTCCATTCTCCCTCACCATATGAAGATTCTTTAGGCAGATAATAATTTTGATCAGCCCATTCAACTGGCGTCACCGGCAATGCCCTTATCAGGGGCTGTAATGCTGTTGTGACAGAGCTCATCATATTATTCAGTTGTTGCTCTGATATATTCATCGAGTAAATCCGGTAATTTATCCCCCGCCCGCGCACACTGATTTGCCCCCTTCGCAATAAGGGTTTTCAGATGGTCAAGATGGCGCGGTGTTAAATCAGGAAACTGTCGCTGCATGGATAAAGGGATGGAATCAAGCGTACTGGATAACGCCATTGCCAGCTTACTGAGGGCAAAAATACAGAACCCGGTGTCAATAAGTTTTCCTTTTGACACCTCATTTTTTAACTGCTGTGTAACAGCCTGTTCCGCTGTCAGTTCCCATCTGGCAATAAGCAATTTCTCCTCATAGTCGTCTTCGCTATCGCCATCAGGCACATCGTTTTTACTTCTCCTCAGATAAGATATGTAAAAATCGCGCCAGGCATCCAGATCCAGTTGCCCTCGCTTATTCGATATCGGAGCACCCGGCAATTTCTGCAATCTGCGAAGCTGGCGATCGGTCAGACTTAAATGCCTGGCAACTTCAGTCTGCGTAGCCACTCCTCACCTCGCAAAAACTCTCACCTCACAATAACAACAAAACAGGTCATGTCCGGTTCACATGCCCATTTTTTGCGCATGTCCGGTTCACAGAAGACCTGTTTTTATATTTTTCATATAGTTAACTTGCAGAGAAACCGGACATGGATCCCGGAAAATTTTCATAAATAGTGAAAACCCGCGAGGTCGCCGCCCCGTAACGGCCCGGATCGCCGGAAAGGACCCGCGAAAATGATAATGGTTATCAGTTGCAACAAAATCCAGTTTCTTCCACCATCGCACCGGACCAGCGACCATGAGGGGACAACGCCGCGCTCCGTTAACGCGGTAAACCCCGGTGTGTATCGTTTTTGATTATCCCCGCACACTCGCGCAGAGGAGTCTCCCTGTCGGGCTGCGGTCTCTGTTAATACGGGAATACGGCGACAATACCGCGCATGGATAATAAGGTCGCTCAACACACTGGCTGTAATGCAGCCGATACCATACGGCATTTAGCGGCATTCATCGTACACTCAACGGTTAGCTCTTCATTCGTGGCATTCACCTGAAAGGTCCGGGAGTGTAATTGCGTACATTTACCACTGAACGAACCTTCAACAAGAACACAACCACGCTGCAAAATACGGAACGGAATTGTTCCCTGAAAAGGCTTTACGGTTACCAGTAATTTCTTCATGCATTCTCCGGATAACAAAAATACTAGTTAATACACTGAGTGCGGATATATTCCTGAAGCATTCTCAATGCAGCCTGGTCGCTGATGATTCCGTCTCTGATACCGAGAACGTTTCGTCCAGCAACCGGAGAGAGTTCGACGGCGGCATCATTGCCCACGCCGGAGGTGCCGGTGGCTTCACGCACGGTACCGGAGCAGGTGGCGTTGATCCGCAGGCGCTTACGACCAGCGGCAATATCAGCACGCAGAGTTTCATTTTCAGCTCTCGCATCGGCTAATTCCCTCGAATATTTTGCATCGAGCGCAGCAACATCGCGCTGGCGCACCTGCATATCAGTAATGGTTGCGTTTGCCAGCTCCAGCTCTCTGGCTTTTTTATCGCGCTGCGCTTTGTAGATGATGGCGTTATCGCGGTAATGATTCAGCCCCAGACTAAGCGCACCACAGACCACCAGCAGAATAACGGTAAACGCGGAAAGCATTCGGTTTATGCTCACCCCAGCAGCCCCGACGAAGATAACATCATCCAGCCCATGGAAAGAAAAAGAGCAACCAGCATTAGTGAAAATGAAATGCCGACGATTACACAGAGGATCTTCGCCAGCATTATGAGTTTGTCTGACATGTTTAATCCTCCCTTCACGATTTCAACGCAATGACCAGTTTTGCCAGCCCATACAGTATCGGAGACACAGCGATACCAACCGCCACCCACTTAATAGCAAAAGCCAGCGCTCTGCTGATGTCATCACTTACTGGCGCTTTCAGTTCAGGGCCGTTTTTCATAGTCAACCTCAACAGAATTCGTTTATACTTTTCCATGTTCTCCCTTGCCTTATCCAAGGTCAGAAACACAAAACCCCGCTTGCTGCCAACAAACGGTTTTTTTACTTTTATTCACTTAGGTTTTGCCAGTTCGCAGGATTTCGTGTTATCCGTCCGCGTTGGCCAACGTCATTTTTCAGCAAAATATTCTGCTTATCTGTCGATTCCCCAGCACGCCAGCGCGCTCTCCTGGTCACGACGGGATATCTGGCCGTAACAGTTGTTTGAGCGGATACGGCAGTCTCTGCCACCGTCCTTAATCCACCAGCGAATCGCTTCACACGCTCCCCTGCGATCGCCTGCATTAATTCGTTTATAAAACGTCGACGGGAAACACTTACCGGGGCCAATGTTATACGGGCAGAATGACGCGATCCCCGCTTTCTGGGGTTCAGTCAGTGGCACCCGGATGTTTTTCTCCACCCATGCCAGCGCCTTATCACGCTCAATGGCGTTAACCTGGTCGCATTTTTTCTTCGACAACTTCATGCCCGGGACGACAGGTTTGCCATCCACCCTGGTGGCACCACGACAAATGGTCCAGATCCCCGCACCATCACGGTATGCCGTGGTGTGGTTACCTTCTTTTTCATCCAGAAACTGGTCGAGAATATCAGGCGCAGGCGCCCCTGCGGCAATCAGCGCCAGAACGGCAGCCGACAGGCCGTATTTGATTTTGGTGTTCATGGATATTTATCAGGATTTATCGGTTCCGAATCCCTGGATATGTTAAGCCTTCACCCCACCAGTGGTGGGCACTGGCGGGTTCTTAATTTCCCCGGATGATCGTGGATTACATTCCACCAGGAGATTACTTATGCTTATCTATCCAGCGGCAGACCTCCGTTTACAGGGACGCAGAGCACAACCATGGGATAAAACAACCACTCATAAATATCGTCCCGGTCAATATTATGACTTTCGTAAACACCCGGAACTGATCGAGACACACCTTGAGGATTTTGTTGAATATTCAGACAGACAAGCGATTCAGACCTTTTTTTCTTTTGTTAAGTGGATCAACAGCAATTCATCTGCATTCGAGAGCACGGACTGCATGTTTTCAGGAACACCAAAGGTTGATGAATACGCCCCGGTATTTGGTTGCACCCATGCGTCATCTGGCCGCTTCGAATTTTTGTTTCGCGATACGAAAATAAACCAAAATGAGCGAGCTGTCGGATGGGTACTTAACAAACTATCGCTCTACCTTCAGAAAGAACGGCCCGATTTTTGTAAAGGAACCTTTGGCATCGTTCCCCTCATGACGGAATATACCGACTCCGGCAGTAACGAGTTCACCGGTTATCGTATTTGTGTCTATTTCGATGCTTACGGGAATGGAACAGAGGATACCTGGACTTCTCTCAACATCATGTTTGATGGCCTCATGAAAGCCACCAAAAGAATGAGCAATGAAACAATCACTGGCGAGATGCGTCCCCTTTAAAAAATTATCCAGAATTTCACTATTTGCAGAGCGCTCTCTGTTTTTTTGAATACGGAAACACTCTGCGAGATTTCTGCTCATCACTTTCCGGCAATAATCGTAAAACGCCGCGAACTGCTCATCACGGCGTTTTTTTTCACCTTCGGAAGGGATCTGCACCGACAGTTTTTTATTCAGTTCAACGACGCTGTTCTCCAGTTTTTCAATGCGTGATTCGATATCATCTTTTTCTGACTGTATCGTGTTATATGCATTGTTAATTTGTATGGTATACCGCTCTTCTGAACAGAGGCGCTTTTCCGGCAACGGTTCGTTCCCTTCACATAACCCGGCAGCAATATCCATGAAAAACTGCTTCGCCTTCTTTTTCGCCTCAGCTTCGTAAAACTCCAGCGGGGCACCTTCAACACGATCAAGATCAATCACCACATTTGGCAACAACAGTGACGTATACCCACCAGTTTCCAGCGCCACAGTAACAGTAATCTTATCCGGGTAAATATTTATCCCTTTAACAACCAGTTCGTATTGTTTATTCATCGTCTACTCTCCCCGCGCCGCCTTACGCCGGTCTTCTTTAATTTTGAAATACAGGTTCGTCAGATATGTCAGCAGCCCAAACAGCTGACTCCCCAGCACGCCTATTGCCGCCCACTGAGACGGGGAAACCCTGTCCAGCAACTGCAGGAACCAGTAGCCCGTTCCCACCGCTGACGTGGTGTATGACACACCTGTTGTGATTTTTTCCATCTGGTACATACCCCGCCTCCCGCAATCCGGAAGCTCACAACAATAAAAAAGACCACCGGCACACACCGATGGTCCCTGACGCATGCTTACATCATCATGTCGCTGTCAGGTGTGGGGTCACCGCTATCTGAAGCACTCCCCTCACCCGCGATACCTTCCGGCTCCGGAGCTGCCGGTGCGCCCAGCAGTTCATCCAGAATGGCATCCACTTCTGCATCAAGACGCGCTTCCAGGTTATGGCGAAGTTTCTGTTTCAGTGCGCTCAGGACTTCTTCAGAGCGCAGGACTTCCTTCACTGCTTCAGCAGTGACCAGGGATGTAATTTCTGACATGGGATTTTCTCGTCGAAAGATGTGATTAAGAAAGTTGCCGCTAAATGAGCGGCTCTTCGGGTTTGCTTCCGGCTGACTGACTGGCGCTGATTTTCTCAGCGGCCCTTTTGTCAATCTGTCTGCGCCAGAAGTCACGCATGGCCCGGTATCCGCCCGAAAGGAGATACAGCACACAGACCACCGTACAGAAGTACAGCATTAACTGGTTCAGAAATGTCATGGTTTCTCACCGTGATAGTTGACATGATTTACTTATTTTTGTAGAAAATGTCGCAAACTTCGGTGTCATAATGGTCGTTTTACCAGCCGCCAGCATTCATGTAGTGAACACAGTTCATCCCTTTCCTTCATTGCTGGCGGCTTTTTTTATCATGCCGCGGCGTCCGCGTTATTCACTTCCACCGTAATGCTGTCTATCAGTACCGGGTAAGTCGCACCTTTGGTAATGTCTGTCACATGCAGTTTATCCGCCGCAAAGGCACTGACCGGTGACTGCGTCAGCGTGAACGGTGTACCATCCTGACCATCAATAACCGGCGTCACCTGAAGGCTGTTATTCCCGGCAAAGCGGAAAGCCAGCGTATGCCATTCGTTATCAAATGCGCCAAAGCTTCCCAGTTTCAGGTTGTTTGTCGCCACTTTCGCATTGTGGTACATCACATTCAGGTCTTTTGCATCTGTCTGGATGTAGAACGCTGCCAGCAGGTTATTCCCCCCGTCTCCGGTCAGGGCAACGCCCTGTGGCAGTGAAGATACCGGCCAGTAAAACGCCATAACATACTGGTTCGCAGCCAGCGCTCCCGAAGCCTTAAAGCGGCAGCGAATCTGCCCCCCTTTCTGTAACAGAGCCGCACCGTTGCCTGCAGCGTACTCCAGCACCCAGCTGCTTTTACCGGCTTCCTTGGTCACCTTCACAGCCTTACCTCCGGTTCCCTCCGCATCGCTGACCACTTCTGCCCTGCCGCCACTGGCTGACCATCCCTGTACTTTCAGGCTTCCCTCTGACTCGCTGGCAAGGTAAGAGAGCAGTGTTGTGACGCCTGTGACTTCTGCACCGGAAGGCGATGACGGACGCACCTCTGATACTGTCGATGATGCCCCCGCGTTTAGCGCCACTCTTCCCGCATGGCGCAGAATCGCCGTTGCCAGACGGTCGGAAATAATCCCCCGGCGTGCCCAGGTGCTGAAATGGCTCGCCCTGTCCTGTGACGTCCAGGTGGCTGAGCTGTCACGCCATTTCGAACCGTAATACCCGATACCCGGAATGTCCGGGTCTTCTTCCGGTTTGTTCGTCGGCACATTCACCCCGTTCTCATCCGTCATGAACGGTACGAAATGGATATTCTTTTCCGTTTTGTTTTTATAGCTGCCGTACACCGTCTGGTACGTGGATTCGTTCTTCTGCTTCCAGAAATACGTCGCGTCCCCGCATATCCAGGGAACACCACCAGCAGAGCCACCGACGCACTGGCCTGCCATATCCGCCAGGTCTGCACGGAATTTATCAACCAGCGCACCAAACTGTGCTGCGTGATTTCCGGGCGTGCCGTCAAAATCAAATTCCCCCTGCATCCACACCACGGCAAACAGCACATTTTTCGGGTTCCTCTTCAGTGCTGCTTTTGTTCGACCGATAAGGTCCTTATACAGCGGCTTGTCCACACCCCAGCGCGCTGAATTCTCCGAGGCACCGCCAGCGTCACTGTATGTGCCATCAGCTCCGGTGGTGAACGCGGAACCACCACGACAGCACGGAACCAGCAGAATACCCGCATTCGCCGGTATAAACGGCAGCAGTTTTTTGGCGATATGCAGCCCCTGCCCCACGGTTCCGTACTGCCCCTTTGACAGGTCCGCTTTCGGATGGTTAAGACGGCTCATGTCCTGCACATCATGCAGACAATGGTCCGCCGGAATGATGTCGTTATATTTACAGGCGACACCGCCCGGTGTCACCGTACTGCGGCGCGCCAACTGCTTAATACGCGGGTCCGGACGGTCATATGTCTCCGGCAGCGGAAGACCTTCACCATACGACATGCCATTTGACTGCCCTGCCAGAACCACAACAAAGTAATACTCCGGGTCGCTGGTGGCACTGACAGCCACCGCCTTACCCTCATTACCGGTCACCGCCACTGGTGTGGTGACATCACCTTCCGCCGCAATGGCCTGCATCAGGGTATAAGGCGTGATGGCCACCGGACTGCCAAATGGCTGCCAGCCCTCCTTCAGTTTTTGTGTCAGTCGTTCAGCAAGGTCTGACGGCGATGCCGCCCTGACCACATCGTAGTGTTTAAATGTCATGAATCCTCCCGGCCGGGATAGTGTACTGAATCAGATAAAGAGCGGGCTGAAGTCCGGAAGTTACAGGACAATGGCAGAAGGGAGACTGACAGCCCGCAATTCGAAAAAGGCCGCGCAGTTGCGCAGAGTGATTACCATGGGGTATGATTCGCCAGCTGAAATATTACTTCACGTTTTGTTGTTTATTCCTTGCCGCCCGCGTCTCCCAGCGCGGGCTTTTTTTGCCCATAAAAAAAGCCCCTCCGGAGAGGGGCTGACGCTGCGTATCTGTATCATCATGCGCATGGTGCCGGGTGCCTCCCGGTGAGTTCAGTCCGGTGTCCCTGAACCCGCGTATCTCGATCCAGGTTGTCGTCAGAGATGACACCTTATACACCAGTCGCCCCTCCGCACAGGGGGATTCACCATGCGAAATTTTTTTAACAAATGCTCAGTCTGACAGGCAACTGTCAACTGACTGAATTGTGAGACATTTAAAATTTTCGGGGCATGACTGATACCCGGCTAACTACCTGGCATGTCCTTTTTAACCAAAGGAAAAAGCACCACCACAATGCCGACCACCAGCACTCCATCCGCCAGCACCGACATGATCCTGCTGGTGAAATCCACCATCACCACCAGAAACAGCAGGAGTGCCACAGCGGCCAGACGCAGTTTTACCGTCACAGGTGGTTCTCCAGTCGCAGGCCAAGAACACCAGCAATCTCTTCCAGAACCTTACGCTCTTCCGGCTCAATTTCACCATCTGCTTCAGCAATGGCCACCGCCACATCCAGCACATCTTCCGCTTCACGCGTATCGTGTTTCACATCTTCAATTTCACGCAACGCCGATCGACGACCAATTTTAAAGTTGGTGTCAAGCTGACCTGTGATCGTGGCACTGATGGCATTAATTTCTGACGTAAACGCGGACAACGCAGGCTGGTTACGCAAGACCTGCTCGATCTTCGCTTTCTCTGAAGCCTCACATTCACCATCTGCATAGGCTACCAGGTAGGCAGCATTAATAACCGCCTGTGCCAGATCGCGTTTCTCAAACTTTTTAATTTCCGCTGCCGCTCTGCGGGTTTTCTTTTTGAAAATACCAAACATCGTGACGTTCCTTTGGGTGGGTGAGCCAACGCCCGGGAGCGATCTGCCCACAGAGAAAGTCACACTGACCACTCCGTAAGCTCACCCCCGAAAGGCTCTGTGGTTGATATGCGCCGGGCGTGGCGCGGATACAAAAAAGGCCCGCAAAAGCGAGCCTGGTAAATAAATATGGCGCGTTGTACTGGATTCGAACCAGTGACCGATTGCTTAGAAGGCAATTGCTCTGTCCGGCTGAGCTAACAACGCAGTGTACCGATAATGGACCGCCATCGAGGACTCGAACCCCGCGCAACCAGCTTCGAAGGCTGGCGCTCTGTCCCGATGAGCTAATGGCGGTATGTGATATGGTGGCCCTTGCTGGATTTGAACCAGCGACCTGGCGATTATGAGTCGCTCGCTCTCACCACTGAGCTAAAGGGCCGGGCGCAGGATAATAACGGTACGTAACTAATCCTGCAATATCATCCGTTCTTACTGACTAAATCCTGAACTTCCCTGACCGTCTGCTCAAAACGTTCAGTCTCCAGCTCAACGCCAGTTGCACGACGTCCCAGCGCCATCGCTGCTTTGACTGTCGAACCCGACCCCATGAAAAAATCTGCAACCAGGTCACCCGGACGACTGCTCGCGCTGATTATCTGCTGCAGCATTTCTGCTGGTTTTTCGCACGGATGTTTCCCGGGATAGTACTGCACCGGTTTATGCGTCCACACATCGGTGTACGGCACCTGCGCCGTCACGCCAAAATACCGCCGCAGATACTTATATTCACTCTGCAGTTCCGCATACTGCCGGTTCAGTTCACTGTATGTGCTGACCAGTTGGTGATGTGGCTTTTCCAGTTCTCCGCGCTGATGCTTCTCTTCTGCCACCCGGGCAAACAGCGCCTGTAATTTCAGATAATCGCTTTCGTCCGGTAGCTGCCACTGGCTGGCACTGAACCAGTGCGACACCATGTTTTTCTTTCCTGTGGCATCAGCAATCTGTTTTGCCGTTATCCCCAGGGCAGCACGTGCATCACGAAAGTAAGAAATCAGCGGGGCCATCACATGCTGTTTCAGTGCCCTGCCCTTCGCCTCATACCCGGCATCTTTCGGGCGATACGGCCCCTGATAATGTTCCGCGAACAGAATGCGCTCTGTGGCGGGGAAATACGCCCGCAGGCTTTCCTTGTTGCACCCGTTCCAGCGTCCGGACGGCTTCGCCCAGATAATATGGTTCAGCACACTGAAGCGTTCACGCATCATGATTTCAATGTCAGACGCCAGGCGATGACCACAGAACAGGTAAAGACTTCCGGCAGGTTTCAGCACCCGCCAGAACTGCGCAAGACACTGGTCCAGCCATTTCAGGTAATCCTCATCCCCCGTCCACTGGTTATCCCAGCCCTCGGGCTTCACTTTAAAGTATGGCGGGTCTGTGACTATCAGATCGACAGAGTTTTCCGGTAAGGTCTGGATAAATTCCAGGCAATCAGCGTTGATTAGCTCACAACTGGATATTTTTACAGTATTAGCCATAGATCAATAAGCACTTCTCTGATAGGCTCATTCTGCTTTTGCGCAAAGCAGTGGGCCTGAGGTTTGCTTGTGATCCGGACGCATGAGCAGATGGCTGGTGAGTGCCCCTAACACCCACCAGCCGCCCATTTACCACAAATAAAAAAGCCTTCAGGACTGAAGGCGTCTGTAACAACCGAACTGATAGTCTGCCAGACCCGCCATAACAAGCTGGGTCAGTATTAACTGACAGCGTTCGCGTGAAAGGTAAGTATTCTGTGCAATCTCCCCGACTGTCGCCGGTTCGGTGACGCTTAATTCATTAAACACCACTCTGGCGGTTTCTGTCATATCCTGCTGTTTCAGCATGTCTTTTCCCCTTTTCCGGTTAACGTGACACACCAATAACTCTTGTCGAAAAAGCCAGCAAGCTGAAAGAACGGTATTAATAACCACCAGCGAATTTATTGCGCTGCTGTATATTACGGACACAAAAAAACCACCTTCCGGTGGCTTCCTTGTGCGAAAAAACTTGCGTTTCGCCTCGCGATACAGCCTTGCGAAGCTTATACGGATTGAAGCAGTTTATTGATCAGTTTGCAACATTTTTTTCTCTGTAACAAAAGCCATACGCATGGGGGCATGTAACATAAATTCAGATATCCCCAACCACTGATCAATTCGGCGTCTGCACGTAACCAACGTCCACTCAGGATGATCTGCATTTAACCTTTCGGCCATTTTCAGTTTGCTCATTCCCCGTCCTTCGTACCTTTGCCGGAGAATATTGATTAGTCCGGGATATTCCCCAAGCACCTCACTGATAACGCGATCAATAATCAACGCCTCTGTGTCTGTACAATGTGACAACCAGCTCTTCTGCTTCCCTCTGGTCATATCCCGAAAAAATGCCTCAAGTTCCGGTTTATCCAGCCCGGATTTCTTCATTCTGCGTAAAACTTCATTAACTGCTGTTTTCGTCAGCTTTTTCGAAACCAGTAACCGGTTAAACATATTTCCGGATTTACCCCCACCTATATACGACCACCGCCCCCACATCCGTAATTTCCCCTGGATCCAGACTGCTTCCAGCGTGTTCAGGCGTAAATGTTCGCCGCTTTTGCCTGTAATTTCCGGATATATCATATTTACGCTCACTCACTCTCAATTTTGTAAATCTTCACACCCAGCCGACCACCAGGAACAAGCTGACCACGTACAATATTGATTTCATCAAACTGCTCGTCATCAATAAGCACTCCCGCATGCGTCAGCGCATCCAGCGGCGCTTTCAGAATATTGTCCAGGTCACGGCGGCGCTTATCCGGTGGTTCTGCAATAATTTTTATTGCCAGCCGTCCGGACAGGCTTAATTTCAGCCGCTGCTGGCGAACAATAAGCGCCACTGCCCGGCGATAACGCTCCCCGGCTTTTGAGACAAAATATGTGCTGCCACGACGACGCCAGTAAGTGTTCACCGTCGGCGGGTAAGGTAAAACCAAATCTATGAGCATCAGTCACCTCTTTTACCCGAGCACGCCAGTCGCAAAGGCGTGATCAAGAAAACGAAAAATTAACTCAATCTGAGAGCCGTACTTTTTCTCAAACTTCAGCGGGTCTGCATGAAGTTCGTTGTGGTGCTCCCGGCACAACGGTAGCGTGAAAATATCGTGGGCCTTTGTTCCCATTCCCCCCTGACCATGACCAATCAGGTGATGCGGATCGTCAGCTGGCTTACCACAACACGCACACGGCTGTGTCTTTACCCAGCGCGTGTATTTCTCATTAACCCAACGGCGACGTTTAGGCCGCCTCATGAACGATTCAGGAGACTCCGGATCAACAGCGATACTGACAACCGTTTTTTTCTGTGGTGGATTTTGTTGCTGGTGGACGTGAAGTGGCAGCGCAATATTTTTTGTGCGCTGCTTCAGTATGCTGATGGCTGTCTGTTCTCCCGGTACGATGTCACTCTCACGGTATACGGAGCGGATTTTTTCCGCTGGTAATCCCAGCGAACGACGCGCTACTGCCTCAGGTAGTGCATCCACCACCTGATTGCAGGCCGCCCACCAGGATAATTCGGCCAGCGATAACTCCCTCTCCTGCGTACCGCTTATTGCGTGACGGATGACATCAATCATCCAGGCAACCAGATTCTGCTGAGCAAGTTGATCGAGTGATTCTGATGTCTGGTCGCGCAGCTGGTTGTCACAGTGCCAGCACAACACCATCGCGCCGGTACCGTAACGGTGAATGACTGTTTCGCTGTGATGATAATCGCCGTGTGGCCACTGGCAGGATTTCACGTGACGTAATAACCAGTCAGACAGTGCACCTGCACCACCTGCTGCACGAATAACCCGCTCATCGCTGAAAAATGGCAGTAATGTTTTATCCTCTGCCAGCGGCTGGCGAACGGCAGGAACGACTCCGGACGGCAGACCGCGCATGTTTTTCGGTTCCGGCTCCACCAATATTCTGCCGTTATGGAATACTGACATTGATTCACGGCCTGGCTTAACGATAACCAGACCGAGTTCCGGTACCAGAACAGGTCGAAGTAATACCCGCACGTTACCTCCAGATGCGCTGCTGGAATGTGCGGGACGGACGCGGTGGGCGTTCGGAATAAGGGAGCCTGGCGGAGATTATCCAGTGACGACGATCGAAGCTGAGGGCTTTCTCAAACTCATATCCGCGCCTGCGGTAACACTGGATCAGCCATTCGGCCTGTTCTTCAGTGCATAGGTCATGCTGGAACCAGTCGGTTTTAAATACGTGTGAACGCCGCCCCTGCTTAATGGTCGGATCGACTTCAGAATTGTGGGATTTTATATGTTGCGCCATCGGGTTCTCCGGTGACGCAGCAGGTGCCAGTTGTTCAGGCTGACGCGCGAATTGTAAACCAGAATGCCAGGAAAAAACAAAGTCTGCCGAAACGGGGTAAGTGCGGGTGCGTTGAGGATGCCTGACACATCAGAGGTGGCGAGGGATTTCTCCCTCGCCTGGTCACTCTTACTTCTCAGATTCGTAGTCTACGAAGACAGCAACCTCCGTCTGGCCGGTTCGGATTCGTACCTCGCAGAGGTCTTTCCTCGTTACCAGTGCCGTCACTATGACGGTTAAACAGATGACGATCAGGGCGATTAACATCGCCTTTTGCTGCTTCATAGTCTGCTTCTCCTTGACCTTTCGGTCCGTAAGAGGCAATCTATATGTGACGAGCATATAGGGGCCTCACTTCGATTTATAGTCGGGTGGGGCTTTTATCTATCTGCCGTTGGTGTTCATGCCCGAGGCAGATAGCCTCAAGCACCCGCAGCAATTTTACAAAAACAAACTATTATTTTCTATGTCCTTTCACTTGTCTCATTTCTGACTATACTGATCGCTCACACAACACAAAAGGTATAAAAATGACCGTTCATGGTATATCGGAAAACAGTACTGTTCACTTACGTGAAAAAAATGGAGAATGGCTTGTAATGCAAATTATTAGAAACGAAGATATTACATATCAACTCCGAAATACAGATACAGACGAAGAAGTAATCGCCACGCTTCAGGACATTATCTCCCCAAATAAATAATCAAATCAGCGGGGCGCACAATACCCCGCACTATTCCACTTATCATCCCCAGCGGCAAATCGAATACACCACCAGCGCCACCGCCATTGCAATTCCTACCGTTATGAACGCTTCAGGCCAGGTCATCGTAAAATATCCTCCTCGCTTATCAGTCCGTTTCGCTTCAGGTAGTCCATCGCTTTATCCGGTAATTTACAGTCCGGCTTCGCTTTCCTCAGTTGCCAGGTTAACTGCTTTACCAGCATGCTTAACTCGTCGACCAGACGCTGATATCCCACTGGTTTGTATTCATGCAATTTACCGACTGGCTCTGCTGCCAGCAATGCCAGTGCGATTTCCAGAACAGCAATATCCATCTTATATGTGCGGATGATATCATGGTCGATTGTGCCCGGTATGCACAGTCTCTGTGCTTCAATAGTCTCCTCTGCGTGAGCTATTAACTGCTCTCTGGTAAAAGTGGTCATGCCGCGCTTCCTTCTTGCTTATTAACGATTACACCGTCATATATTTCATTAAGGTGTCCCCTCAACTCCATGCGCCTTAATGCAGACAACATGTAATCGCATTCAACCTGCTTATTTCCAGTAAATGGCTTATCGTCAGGCTCACCCCAACAGCAATTACCCTTGGGCCACCCATGTACTTTCCGTACTCTTCCGTTAACAACGTGAAGTAATCCCCAGCCAGGTGGTAAATCCTCAATTGAAATAATTCCCGGCTCACTGATAAAGAATCTCCAGTCGCCCATGCCAAGAGAGGGATTTTTACGGAAACGCTTTTTTCTATCTGCCAACAAGTCAGCACGAGAACACTTCGCCTCTATCAGGCATGATGCTGAATTTCTGAATCCCATAGCATCTGGTTGTTCTCCAGTACTGGTTACAGCAACAAAGCGGTCATGAAAGCAAACCTTGAACCCGTTGCGCTTAAGGAACCTGTACGCAATCTGACAGAGTTCGCGGTGCGTTAACGCCATCTCATTCTCCTTTGATGCGAATGTTTACAACCTGACAAGCCTCTTTGAGTACCCGGTCAACCGCATCTTTCCATGCCCCAGTTTCAACTGGCGGATTCTCACGCTTTACCTGTTCATAAAAGCGCACTGCTTTAACCAGTCCTTCAGGCACTACAGGCACTGGCGGCATGCGATACAATGGAGTAACACAACGCGAAGCCTCATATTTATCTGACGGACGCTGAAATATCTCACCGAACCCATATTTTTCAATATCGCGCAGTTCCTCGTCGTCAGTCCATGCCGCCGGTTCTGCTTCCAGCGATGTCAGTGCAATTTTGAATAACTCACCCTCTACTCGTGCCACGCCTGAATTGGGATGGCATTTCGCAATCGCTATTTTTAATTTAGCTTCTTCGATTAATTGCTCTTTTGTTAATTCAGTCATTTTTCATTACCGCCCTTTCGGGCGGCCTCCTGATGTTCTGAGGGTGCAGGAATCCCTCCGGTTAAGGATTAAATTTTATTTACAGTGCTGATTTTAATTATTCAGTTCTGGATTATGCTTTCTCTTTCACTTGCTGTAGTTCCTGGTAATTAATTTCGCTCACTGGTTGCCTCCTGGAAAATAACTGCATGTCCCAGCTTCACTGCCAGTGCCAGCTCTGCCTTAGCGCCCGCTGACCGCTGCCAGCCTTTCAGCATGTAAATCGCATCCACGCAGCGTATCATCGCCATGCAGATATCCATGTACTGCGGCTGTGTCAGCCCGTCCGGAAGTACTGCCGGATTTAAGACTGTGTGCCCTTCCCGTTTCAGTTCCTCTTCCGCCTTGTGGAAGGCCTCACGGTTGAAATTTTTATACCCGGTCATTGGACCGGCAATATAGACTCTCACCCTCACGCCACCACCTTCTGAAAATTACCCTGACAGAACGCCAGTACACGCTGCATAACTTCGCTATTTCGGCACTCACTGCAAATTATGTTCTGATGCCTGTCATAGCGGCGTATTTCTCCGTCTGGTAACTTTCGAATCAATGTCTGGTCGGTTGTTTTCTCCGCTGTCTTACGCCATACGCGATACACCTGTTCAGATGCAAAAACACCGTATTTACCGGACATGTATAAATCGCCACAAGCCAGTACATCCACAAGGCAACGTCTGACGGAATGCCAGCCTGCTCCCGTCGCTCTCTCCAGTTGTGATATCGTCATGCGTCCATTTTTGCGTACCAACCCGATAATTCGGGCCTTCAGTTCTTCACGCTGTTCGTGTGTAAAAGGTTTCGCCATAAGCGCCTCCGGCAATCACTTTTCCGACACAATACGACCGGATGAATCGACAATCTGTCGAACAATATCCTGGTGTTTGTTCAGCTCCCGCAGCGCGGCGCAGACTCGCTCCCACTTCTGCACATCACTTTTCGCCCGGCGCAGCTCGCGGTTAGCCACATGCAGCGATGGTAGAATCAGGTCATCTGCTTTCGTTTCGGTGACCGATGGCAACGATTGCACAATATCAGCCACAGTTTCTGTTTTAATATCTTCCTGTGTTGCAGCTTCCTGTACTGGTAACGCAACACCTGCTGGCTGAGGAAAGGCTTTACCATCGGTTTCCGCTACGGATGCAGCTTCCGGCTCTGCCGGTAAATCAGCGCCCGGTATGCAGTAACGAAATTTACCGCCCTGATTCACGCGAATCAGACGACCTTTGTTGAGTGCATATGCCAGTGTTGAAACCACTTTGCGTGATGTGGTACTGAACGACATGGCCATATCATCAGCCGTTTGTGGGCCATGTTGTTCAATCGCCTTAATCAGCATTTGCGCTGTCACTTTCGGTACCGGTGACACCGGTTCACTTTCACCAGCCTGAATCAGCCACCACATCGAACCCTTGTTATCCGCTTCACCGCGGCGCTTCAGTTTCCACAGTTCGTTGACCGCATCTTCACGGCTGATTCCAAGGCGGGCCGCCACTACCTGTGAAGAGGCTCTTTTCAGTGCTTTCAGTGCGTCAAATACGGTTTCCATTAAAATTTCCTCCGGATAAAAATTACTTCTCAGTTCCTGTGCTGGCTGACGTTCGGACGCCAGCTCTCCCAGTTAAACGTCACCCAGCGACCACCGTTCATGGACATGCGGTCCATTACCCGCTCGCCGAGAAGTGTATTCATCGCTGCATGATTAAGATTTGTCAGCATCCCCACACTGAGTAACGATGCCGTTCTGCGGTCAACAATCTGATTCAGCGTGACCTGCTCATTACGCGTATCCCGTTGCATGCCAATTTCATCCAGTACCAGCAGGTCAACGCCACACAATCCCTGCAAAAATTTTTCGCCCGAGTTTTTGTTGTCGTAGCTGCCATGTAACGCCAGCATCACATCCGCCACTGTTATCACAATCACACTGTGACCTTTCGCCAGAAGGTGGTTGCCAATAGCCGCCGCCAGGTGGTTTTTTCCTGTGCCAGGCCTGCCACTGAAAACAAAATTCGTACAGCCGCCTTCCAGCTCTGCCGCAATGGATTTCGCCTGACTCAGGGCATGGCGCTGACCATCGTTCTGCACCCGGTAGTTACCGAACGTACACTTCCGGTGAAGCGGCTGGATACCGGAGCGGTTAATGATTTTTTCAACCCGCGTCTGATGATTCAGACGATTAACCTCCTCGCTTCGCTTACGCCCTTCAGCAAGCTGCCATTCCCGCCACTCCGCCACCGTACGGTACGGAGGGATTACATCCTGCGGCACAAATCTGCTGACTCTTGCCAGAACACCACCTGACGTAATGTTTTTCATGATGCGCTACCCCCTGAAACCCGGCGGAATTTCGGTATCCGGTTCAGAAATATGATTCACGCAACGCTGCGCGGGCGAACGCCCCAGGCGAATAACCAGTTCATCCCATTTTTCCCGGAGTTTTGCCGGGCTCATGATGTTTTTTACCCAGAACGAATCCCGTTGAACACGCCCAAACATTTCACAAATCTGTCGGTGACTACGTCCATCCAGCATACGCATCATGCGCACATCATTCGCCCAGGTCGTCCAGTTAGGCTCTCTGGGGCGTGATACCTCCCCATCATCACTGGCGGCCTGTTCATACAACGCAACAACCCGTCCCCAGATCCACTGTGCACACGTCAAATCCTCCCGGGTTCCCCACTGTCGCTTCGGTACATTCCAGGTATGCGCATCCGGGTGTTTCTCCAGAAATCGCTCAACTGGTGATGATTGTTTTTCGTCCGGCAGTGAAACGTCCGGACAAGAAGATCTTTTATCTGACGGATCAGGTTTTAATACTGACGGATCGGGGTCAATCATCGCCCCCCTAATCCGCAGTTTTTTATCAACAGTTGATCCATCAACATTTGACGGGCCAACCGTTGAGGGGGCAATATTTGACGGGTCATTTTTTGCCGGGCTAATTTTTCTTTTTGGTTTATATGCCTCACGCGCCGCCGCTGCAGCTGCTTCAAGTTTTTCCACATTAAGCCGATAGATATTGCTTACATTACGCCCACCGACCTTACGCTCTTCCTTCGTCAGCCAGCCCTCTTTCGCCAGTTCTGCAATAGCAGATTTAACGGTGGATTCACTTCTTGCACCGATCTGACGCCGGATAGTTTCAATGGCAGGCCATGACACGCCCTCGTCATTGCTGTAGTCTGCAAGACGGGCCATAACTGCCACCCTGGATAAGATCATGCCGGTAAAGGCGCACCCTTCCCAGACAAGACCATGAAGCTTGCTGCTCATAACCCCCCCGAACACCGTGCTTTTAGTGCATCACCACAGCATTCCCTGCCGGGCCGCCGCGATTTATCTGGTCATACAAAACGACCGCTGACGCAACAAAATCGTCGACATCCTTCACCAGCCGATCCCGCCGTTCGACAATCTCCCGGTAATACTCAGAACTGTGACTGCGCATACGGGCCACCAGCAAAGGCGGCATCGCCTTTTCGATCGCCGGTAACAGCGCCTGAATTTTTTCAACAGCATCAGGCGTATCCTTCTCCACCCAGCGGAAAATTTTCTGGGTATTACGGGCCAGGGCTTCCGGATGGCTGTCGTCATACAGTTCCGGGAACGTCATTCCCAGCTCGAAATACGCTTTGGTAATTTTCGCAGCCGGTACTTTTTCGCCGTCCGGATGCGCCCAGGCATTCATCGCCATGCGGATGTGTTCATGCTTGATTTTCATGAATCAACTCCCATCAGCTTTTTCGTAGTAGTTTTATTCCTGCCAATAGTTAAAATTGCATCGGCAGAAAATAATCCGTTTGATGCAAGAGCGATTTTTTCAGCGTAATTTGTTTCGCCGGTATATTCTGTGCGAGGCAATTTTCCGTTATCCATCCATTTATAGATTGCTCTTTGGCTGACACCACAAACGTCGGCCACAACAGCAACGCGAACAGTTTTGATTACATCTTCAAGTGTTTTCTGGTTCATATCACCCTCACAATGTGAACTTTGAGTACATGCTATAACAGAACTGACAGTACATTCAAGAGCGAATATCATTGAACTTATG
>ENA-OWOI01000074-OWOI01000074.1-gut-metagenome-genome-assembly--contig:-NODE-74-length-33978-cov-5.081738_pt1 | contig 33978 bp, 30 predicted proteins | sample MGYA00248258_ERZ651800 | MGnify/ENA primary metagenome ERZ651800 (study PRJEB26908, sample SAMEA4031704) | gut metagenome | biome: gut; feature: normal infant; material: stool | place: China | collected 2015 ...
GAAGTAAAAGATTTTGATGTTACAAACTATGGCGTAGACAAGAAAGAAGCTCGTCGTATGGACCGTTCTGTAGAATTGGCTATCGGTGCTGCTGTTCTTGCTTGTGAAGATGCTGATCTTGATTTAGATAAACAAGATTTAGATCGTTGTGGTACTGTAGTTGGTACTGGTATTGGCGGTATCGACTCCATCCATGAAGTATATGAAACATTATTCGAAAAAGGTCCTGGCCGTGTAAGTCCATTTGCAGTTCCTATGATGATTGCCAATATGACATCTGCACGTGTATCCATCCGTCTTGGCCTTAAAGGTCCTGTTATTACAGACGTAACAGCTTGTACTTCTGGTACAAATGCTATTGGCGATGCTTTCCGTATTATCCAACGTGGTGATGCTGATATTATGTTTGCCGGTGGTACTGAAGCGGCTGTATCTCCTGCAGCTGTAGCTGGTTTCGCAGCTATGAAAGCTATGTCTACACGCAATGACGAACCAACAAAAGCATCTCGTCCATTTGACCGCGATCGCGATGGTTTCGTAATGGGTGAAGGTTCTGGTATCGTTGTTCTTGAAGAATTAGAACACGCAAAAGCTCGTGGTGCTCATATCTACGCTGAAGTTGTAGGTTATGGTACTAATGGCGATGCTTACCACATTACTGCACCAGCTCCAGGTGGTGTACAAGCTCGTAAATGTATGGAATTAGCAATTAAAGATGCAGGTATCGATCCTAAAGACGTTAACTACATCAATGCTCATGGTACATCTACTGGCCTTAATGACAAAAATGAAACATTGGCTATTAAAGAATTATTCGGCGATCATGCTAAAGACATCGCTGTTAACTCTACAAAATCCATGACAGGTCACTTGTTAGGTGCTGCTGGTGCTATCGAAACTATCGTTATGGCGATGGCTATCGAAACTGGCAAAGTTCATCCTACAATCAACTGTGACAACCCTGATGAAGGTTTGGATCTTGACTATGTTCGCGAAGGTGCACGTGACCTTCAAGTTAAATGTGCTCTTTCCAACTCTTTCGGTTTTGGTGGTCATAACGGTACACTTTGCGTACGCCGTTATGAAGGCTAATGGTAGCTGTTGAAGCGCATAAGAGTAAGATGACACAAGCTCGTGAAGAATCTCTTCATGGGCTTGTTGCTCGTTTAGACATACCTGTGTCAGATATATCCATTTTAGATTGTGCTTTTATACATACATCTTATGCGAATGAACATAAATCAAAGCATATTAATCACAATCAGCGATTAGAGTTTTTAGGCGATGCTGTTTTGGATCTTATTATTGGGGAATACCTATTTAAGACATATCCAGACATGGCCGAAGGTAATTTGACGAAAATTAAGGCCGCTACAGTGTGTGAAGATTCTTTAGCATCTGTAAGTCGTTCTTTGCAATTGGGGCAATATTTATTGCTCGGTCATGGTGAAAGTGCTTCTGGTGGCAATAATCGTAATTCTATTTTAGCGGATACCTTTGAGTCTCTCATTGGTGCTATCTATATTTCTACAGATTACCAAACGGCAATGAACTTCGTTTTAAAACATCTCATTACTTATATCAAGCAAGCTTTAGAAGGTAAACGGGGCAAGGATTATAAAACCTTGTTACAAGAATATGTGCAACGGGATGGTGATAAACATATCGTCTATCGTTTGCTCAGTGAAAGTGGTCCCGACCATGCTAAGACCTTCCATATGGTGGTCGAAATCAATGGTGTTACTTACGAGGCCGGCTCTGGTAAAAGTAAAAAAATTGCAGAACAACATGCGGCTCAATTAACGTTAGAAAAGTTAATGGCCAAATAGAAAAGCGCCTAATGGCGCTTTTTTCTGTATAATAGTATATAGAATAGTAAATATATTTATCTTATAATCGTTGTATCGAAAGCCTTATATCTTAATATATTAATTACATATCATAAGGATTAAATACATGGATATTAATATATTAATATAAAAGGTTTTGGCTGAGTTTATTTTATATAAGAAAGGAGAGTGACTATGAAACCATTTGGTATGATACCTTTTTTTATACCTCATGTAGGGTGTCCTTATGTATGTACATTTTGTAACCAGTCCCGTATTACAGGCCAATCTGGTATTAGTCACCTAACACCGGATTATATAAAAAAAACGATTACAGATTATGTGGGTAAAAAACGAAATGATAAGTTTTGGGAGGTCGCCTTTTATGGAGGCTCTTTTACAGCCATTCATCGCGATTTGCAACATACCTTATTAGCGCCAGCTTATGAGATGTTACAACAGGACATAATCGATGGTATACGTTGCTCTACACGGCCTGATGCTGTTGGGGATGAGGCTATCTCATTGTTACAATCCTATGGCGTAAAAACAGTAGAGCTTGGCGTACAATCTATGAATGATGGTATTTTGGTTGATGCTAAGCGCGGTCACACAGCACAAGAGGTAGTAGATGCTGTTGCGCGATTAAAGCGACGTGGAATGACTGTAGGTGTTCAGCTTTTACCAGGATTAAAAGGTGAAACTTGGGAAACCATTCTAGAAACCGCTATTGCTGTAGTTAAACTAGAACCAGATTTTGTTCGAATCTATCCTGTTCTTGTTATAGAAAATACGGAACTAGCAGATCAATATAGATCTGGTGAGTATGAGCCATTAAGTACTGAGCAAGCTATTAAATATTGTGCATTCTTAAAGGAATGGTTTGAACAGCATAATATAGAAGTTATACGTACAGGATTACAAAGCACGGAAGAGCTTGATTCAGGCAATAGTTTGGTAGCAGGTCCCTATGAACCTGCTATGGGTGAGCTCGTTGTAAATGAACAATATAAACAACGTATTGAAAGATGTATTGGTGAACATCTTTCTTCAGAAAATTTGTTAGGAAAGCAAAATGATTACAATTTTTCTCATTTTGATTGTTACCATACCCATAAGGTAGGATGTAGATTTTATTCGGATAGTGGTGATATTTTAATGAAACATAGGATTGTAATTTCTTATCCTAGAAGCAGTACATCAAAGGTACGAGGCCTTAAAAATCGCAATATTTTATATTTCCAAGAAACATATCCTCAATTTAGCATAGATTGGTGCGAAGATAGTACGAGAAATACTGTTCGTTGCTGTATTGATGGCCTACAATATGTGTTATAATAAAAGATAAGATTATTCGGGGTTGTTAGTAGAAAGGAGGCAGTCATGCAATTACTTCGGTTAGAATTAAAGGGCTTTAAATCGTTTGCAGATAAAACGGTTGTAAAATTCTCGCCAGGAATGACTGCCGTTATTGGACCTAACGGAAGTGGTAAAAGTAATATTACGGATGCTATGAAATGGGTTTTAGGGGAATCCAATGTTCGTAACTTACGTGGTCAAAAAGCAGAGGACATTATCTTCTCTGGTACGGAAAAGCGTAAGCCTATGAGTGCTGCAGAGGTTACCCTCGTATTTGATAATAGTGACCATCAATTAGATATCGATATGGCAGAGGTGGCTATTACTCGTCGTATTTATCGTACTGGTGAAAGCGAGTTTCTCATTAATAAACGCTCTTGTCGTTTAAAGGACATTCACCTTTTACTAGCCGATACAGGTCTAGGTAGAGACTCTATGGCTATCATCGGTCAGAACCGTATTGATGCTATTTTAAACTCTAAGCCTGAAGAGCGTCGTTTGATCTTTGAAGATGTAGCAGGTATTTCTCGTTTTAAAATCAATAAAGAAGATGCATTGCGTCGTATTGCTAGTACAGATCGAAACATGGAACGCGTACGCGACGTAATGGCTACTATCGAAGAACAACTAGGACCTTTGTCTGAAAAGGCGGAAAAGACTAAAAAATATATGTCTTTAAGCCGTACTAAACGCGATTATGATGGTGCTCTTGCCTTTCACAATTATAAGACCTCTGATCGTTTATTAACTCGTTTTGAAAATGATAATATTGCCTTTAAGGATGAAGAGATTGAGCTTCAAACTGAATTGTCTAAATTGGAAGCTCGTCGCCATACCTTGCAATCGTCATCAACAAAAGAGCAAGAACAGCTCAAGTTGTGGGAAACTCAATATACGGAAAAGCAGCGTGATGAAGAGCGTTTAGCCGGTCATTTACGTCTGTTAGATGAGCAGTTGAAAACAGCTCGTCGTGAATTAGATGAAACATCTATGCGGATTAGCGAATTAGAAGCTACTCAAAAGGGCGAAGAACAGCAGTTGCACATTTTAAATCAATTGATTCAAGATGAAAGTGCTCAATTAAAAGAAAAAGAGTCTAACCTAGAAGAGTTAGAAGCTAACTATAAAAAGGCTGTTGAAGATGTAAGTGCTGAGCAAGCTAAGTTCCAATCTTTACAATCTAATCGGGAGGCCTTTGAGCAACGTCAATTAGAGGTTGTAAGTGCCATTGAAACGGCAAAGGCTAGTATTCGTAGCTTAGAAGCTCGTAAGGAAGAGTCTACAAAACAATGTGAGGTTTTGAAGACTGAAATAGGTCAAGTAGATACAGAACTACAAGCAGCTCGCAGTGAATATGAAACACTTGGTCAGAAATTTACTGCTATTTCTGCACAACGACAAGCCCTCGTTGATGGTGGAAAAGAAGCAGCCCTACAAGCTCGCGAAGAACGCAAAGAATTACAAAAACTTCGTACCCAAGAACAACGTGCAAAAGGACGTTTAGAGCTTTTAGCTCAATGGGAAGAACAACATGAAGGCTATTTAGAAGGTACTAAGAATATCCTAAACGGTACAGGCACTTGGCGTGAACAGATTACAGGCGCTGTTGGTGATCTCTTTACGGTAGATGATAAATATACTACGGCTATTGAAACGGCATTAGGTGGTAGTGTTAACCACGTTGTGACCACTACTGCTCGCGCTGCTGCCGAAGGTGTTAAGTATTTGAAATCTATCCAAGGTGGTCGCGTAACCTTCTTACCGATGGATTCTGTAAAAGGAAAACCTTATGATACGCCGGCTTTACATGAAAGTTGTGTAATCGACACTGCTGTTGATTGTATTTCCTTTGACAATACATACGCTCATATTTTCCAATATTTATTGGGGCGTACCTTAGTAGTAGCCTCCATGGATGATGCTATTGGTTTACAAAAAAAATATAATCAACAATTGCGCATTGTAACCCTTACGGGTGAACAGTTCCAACCTGGTGGTTCTTTAACTGGTGGGGCTACAAAGCGTAAGCGTGCCTCTGTTTTAAGTCGTAAGGAAGAGGCAGCTAGCCTTGAACAAGAGCTATTACAAATTGAAGACCGCATCCGTTCCTTAATAGCTAGCTTGGAAAATCTTGAAAAACGGGTTGACGAAGCTGAAAAAGAACGAGCTACCCTTGATGAAAGCTACCAACATACGAACTTACTATATGTGGCTAGCGAAACAAAGGTACAAAATATTCAACATCAAATGGATCGTAAGAAACGTGTTCTTCGTGAAGAAGAGCAACGTTTATTACAAATCGATATTGATTTAGCTAGTACAACGGCTAACTTGAAAGACCAAGAAGCGGCTCTTGCTTCTTTGCAAGAAGACCACGGTGTAGATGGCAATCAAGGGGCCTTAATGGAGCGTTTAACTGTATTACAAAAGGTACAGCAAGAGGCTTATGAAGCTTTCACAGAGGCACGCCTCACCTGTGATACGTTGCGACAAACCATTAAGGAACGTGAAGCTCAGCGAGAACAACGTAATCAATCCATTGCTAACATTGTAGAGCGACTAACACCGTTACGTAATTTGTTAATTAGCACTACAGAGCGCTGTGAAGTGGAGCTACCCAAGGCTAAAGAATTGGCAGACCGAGAATTGGCTTCTGCCACAGCTGAGGTTGAACGATTGCGTGCACTTCGCGATGAGGCTTATGATAAAACATCTACAGGACGTGAAGAGATGGAATCTATCCTCGGTGAACAAGATCGATTGAACCAACGATATAAAGTCGTTCAAGGTCGACTCGTCGATATGGAAGGTAAAATTACTCGTCATCGCATGGACTGCGAACGCTTTGTAGAAGAGTTACAAGCGCTTGGTTTTACCTTGGAAGATGCGCAGGCCCTTCGCATTGAAGGCTCAGTTAGTGATTGGAAGGATGAACAAGCACGTTTGATGGCTGAAATTGCCGAGCTTGGTCCTGTCAATCCGAACGCTGTTGAAGAATATGAAGAAACTAAAGAGCGTTATGATTTCTTAACTACACAGTTAGCAGATTTAGATACAGCGAAGGAGCAATTGCAAGCGGTTATTGCTGAAATGGACAAGGCTATGAGTACACAGCTATACGATGTATTAGATGTGGTAGGCCGCAGATTCCAAGAAGTATTTAGCCAATTGTTTGGCGGTGGTACAGCCCAAATCGTACTGACTGATCCAGATAATATCTTAACTGGTGGTATCGACTTCTACATTCAGCCACCAGGGAAGAAGCGACAACAACTAACATTGCTGTCCGGTGGTGAACGGGCCTTAACAGTTATTGCTTTATTGTTCTCGTTCCTCGACTATCGTCCAGCTCCATTCTGTGTGCTTGACGAAGTTGACGCAGCGCTTGATGAAGCCAATGTAGAACGATTTAGTTCTTACTTAAATCGGGTAAATAAAGAAACACAATTTATCGTAGTATCACACCGTAAAAAGACGATGGAAGCTGCCGAAGTATTACAAGGGGTGACCATGGTTGAACGGGGCGTATCGCGATTATTAACAGTAGCATTTGAAGATGTGAAGGAGGATCTAGCATAATGGCATTTGGATTCTTTAATAAAATTAAAGAGGGCTTAGAAAAAACTCGTAAGTCCTTTGTAAAAAATGTAGAGACAGTTATCATTGGTTATGCAGAAATTGATGATGATTTCTTAGATGATTTAGAAGCAGTTATGCTCACTAGTGACTTAGGTCCTAAAACGACAGAATACTTGATGAGAGAAATTCGTCGTGGTGTAACGGAAGGTATCATCAACAATACTGGTGATGTAATGCCGTTTATGGAAGACCGCATCACAGAAATGCTAGTTGACCAAGAGGATGAAATCACACTTCACCATCCAGAGGTTATCTTAGTAGTAGGTGTTAACGGCGTTGGTAAAACTACGACTATCGCTAAATTGGCTAACTATTATACCAAGGAAGGTAAAAAGGTTATTATTGCTGCAGGTGATACATTCCGTGCCGCTGCAGCTGACCAATTATCTATCTGGGCTGATCGCGTAGGTGTGCCTATCGTTAAACATAAAGAAGGGGCTGACCCTGCAGCTGTTGTATACGATGCAATGGAAGCGGCAAAAGCTCGTAATGCAGACCTTGTTATCGTCGATACAGCTGGTCGTCTACACACTAAAGTGAATCTTATGGAAGAACTTAAAAAGATGGGCCGTGTTGCGAATAACCACGTAGAAGGGGCTCCGCATCAAACATTGCTCGTCTTAGACGGCACTACAGGTCAAAATGCAGTAAGCCAAGCTAAACTATTTGGTCAAGCAGTACCAGTAAATGGTATTGTTGTTACTAAACTTGATGGTACAGCAAAAGGTGGCGTAGTTATCTCTATTAAAGAGGAATTAGGTGTACCTGTTCGCTGGATTGGAGTTGGTGAAGGCATGGATGACTTGCGTCCATTTAATGCAAAAGAATTTGCTAATGCACTATTTAATAAAGGAATGATTCAAGGTGACAAATAAATATAACCGGGAATTCTTACTTGAATATGTAGAATCTGAAAATAAAAAAAATGAATGTAATGTTAGCCTAGAAAATATGGAAAAGATTGTTAGTTTAATCGAGTATTTTGGCATTGAGTTATATCGTCCTATTACAAGATTGCTACTTTCAAACTGGGAAGAGATTACTGAACGTATTAATAACTATACTGAATTAGATTGGATGATGGCCGATGAAATCCAAAAGACAACGCCTACATTAGATCGCTTTTCTATTGCTATGCTTATCGAAGTCCTTGAAGGTGAAGATACATTAAATCAAGCAGAAAATGCAGGACGTCGTCTATCTGAGGAAGAACTTAAGGCTATCCGTAAATATCAGGATGAACAGTAATGAAACATAATACATATAATTACGAAGGGGGCCAACCATTTAAAGTGGAGGCGCCCTTTACGCCTACTGGGGACCAACCAACTGCGATTCAATCCTTAACAGACGGCATTGAACGTGGTGAATGGGCCCAAGTTTTGCTCGGTGCCACTGGTACTGGCAAAACCTTTACAATGGCTAAGGTTATCGAGGCCGTTCAAAAGCCAACTCTGATTATTGCCCATAATAAAACCTTAGCTGCCCAGCTATGTAGTGAGTTTAAAAGCTTCTTCCCTAATAATGCGGTAGAATACTTTGTGTCTTACTACGATTTCTACCAACCAGAAGCGTATATTCCTTCTAGTGATACGTATATCGAGAAGGATGCGTCTATCAATGATGAAATCGATAAATTGCGACATAGCGCTACGATGAGTCTCTTTGAGCGCCGCGATGTAATCATCGTTGCCTCTGTTAGCTGTATTTATGGCTTAGGTGACCCTGAGGACTACTCTGAGCTTGTGTTGTCCTTACGATTAGGTCAGACGAAATCTCGTGATGAAATTCTGTCTAAACTCGTAGATATTCAATATACGAGAAATGATATGAACTTTATCCGCGGTACCTTCCGTGTGCAAGGTGATACCATCGAGATTTTCCCTGCCGCCTATAGTGAAAGAGCCATTCGGGTAGAACTCTTCGGTGATGAAATTGATCGCCTTGTAGAGGTAGATGCCTTGACGGGTGAAGTAATTGTCGAGCGTAAGCACGTTGCAGTATACCCAGCATCTCACTATGTCACAACGAAAGAAAAGATGAAAGTTGCAGTAGAGCGAATTGAAGCCGAATTAGATGAACAGTTAGCTAAGTTAAAAGCTGCAGACCGTCTGCTTGAGGCGCAACGTCTTGAACAGCGTACCCGTTACGATATAGAAATGATGCAAGAAATGGGCTATTGTTCAGGCATCGAAAACTATTCTCGTCATATGTCTGAACGTAAGGCCGGGGAGGCACCACATACATTGATAGACTATTTCCCAGATGATTTCCTCATCATGGTGGACGAGTCTCATGTAACCATTCCTCAAGTACGGGCCATGTACAATGGTGACCGTGCACGTAAAGAATCACTAATCGAATATGGCTTCCGTCTGCCATCTGCACTCGATAATAGACCACTTCAATTTGATGAATTTGTGGAGCGTATCAATCAAATCGTTTACGTATCGGCTACGCCTGGTCCTTATGAAATGGAAGTACAAACGAATATTGCTGAACAAATCATTCGTCCTACAGGCTTATTAGATCCATCTATTGAAATTCGTCCTATTAAGGGACAAATGGATGATTTACTCGGCGAAATTCATAAGCGTGCAGCTAAGAATGAACGTGTTCTCGTTACGACCTTAACGAAGAAGATGGCTGAGGACTTAACAGAGTTCTTGAAGGAAATGGGCGTCCGTGTTCGTTACCTTCATTCAGATATTGTTACCATCGAGCGTGCCGAAATTATTCGGGACTTACGAGCTGGTGTATTCGATGTACTAGTTGGTATTAACTTGCTCCGTGAAGGTCTTGATATGCCAGAGGTTTCTTTAGTGGCTATCTTAGATGCAGATAAAGAAGGTTTCTTGCGTTCTGATACAGCTATGATCCAAACTATCGGCCGTGCCGCACGTAATGTGAATGGTCACGTTATTATGTACGCAGACCGCGTAACCGGTTCTATGCAGCGCGCTATCGATGAAACAGATCGTCGTCGTGCTGTGCAAGAGGCCTATAATATTGAACATAATATTACACCTAAGTCTGTTTCTAAAGACGTCAAAGAGCTTATTGAATTGACGAAAATCGAAGAGGATATGGTTACGGATGGAAAAGACTTTTCACCGAAAAAGGGGAAAAAGAAATCCTCTACAGTGGGAATGGACCATGGACACGAACCATATGCGCAAGATATATCTATGCCTAAGGTGGCAGATATAACGCCAGAAGAGTTATTCAATAAAATTGAAGAGCTTGATCGTCAAATGAAGGCCGCTGCAAAGCAGCTTGAATTTGAAAAGGCTGCAAAGCTTCGCGACCAATTAGGGGAACTACGTCAACAATGGTCCGATATGCATAGTGCAGGAGATAGTAAGTTAAAAAAGCCTATATCTAGCAAGAGTAAAAAACGTACAAGTTCAAAGAGTAAATCTTAAGTATCAGTAACATACATTCATATATCGTAAAAATATTGCCTGAATGTAATAAATCTAATCCATATAGATTGTAAGAAAACACATAGATTATATAGACTATATGTGCGATAATATATATATATATATATTATTTCATGTTAGTAATCGGAGAGATGATGCCATTTGGTATCATCTCTTTAAATAGGGAACATAATGAAAGATCAATTGATAGTAAAAGGTGCGCGTCAGCATAACCTTAAAAATATAGATATATCCTTACCACGCGATCAGTTTATCGTTTTGACGGGTCTCAGTGGTTCCGGTAAATCGTCCTTAGCATTTGATACGATTTATGCAGAAGGGCAACGACGCTATGTAGAGTCTTTATCTGCTTATGCACGTCAATTCTTGGGACAAATGGATAAACCTGATGTAGACTATATTGAAGGTTTATCTCCAGCTATTTCTATCGACCAAAAGACCACAAGCCGTAACCCTCGTTCTACAGTTGGTACTGTAACGGAGATTTACGATTACTTGCGTCTATTATTTGCTCGTGTAGGTCACGCTCATTGTCCTGAATGTGGTAAGCCTATTACACAACAAACAATACAACAAATGACAGATGATGTAATGAGCTTTCCAGAAGGTACTAAGATTTTAGTATTAGCGCCTATGATTCAAGGGAAAAAAGGGGAGCATAAATCCGTCTTTGATCAACTTCGAAAAGAAGGCTTTGTTCGTGCCCGCGTAGATGGCGTTGTACGTACAATGGATGAAGAGATTGTATTAGAAAAAAATAAAAAACACTCCATCGATATCGTAGTAGACCGACTCGTAGTAAAAGAAGGCATCGAATCACGTTTGGCAGACTCTATGGAAACTGCATCAAAATGGGCGGAAGGTATTGTGGTAATTCAAGAGGTAGATGGACCTGACCACATGTATAGCCAAAACTTTGCATGTCCAGATGGTCATATTTCCTTACCGAAAATTGAACCGCGTATGTTCTCTTTTAACAGCCCATTTGGTGCTTGCCCAGCTTGTTTGGGTATTGGCTCCACTATGGAGGTTGATGAAGAGCGTGTAATTCCAGACGGCTCTATTAGTTTTGCCGATGGTTGTGTACAAGCGTTGAGCTCTAATCCTAATGCATGGTTTATGCGTCAAGTAGAAGGTTTGTTAAAAGCTAATGGATACTCTTTAGATTCTACCTATGATGAACTACCAAAAGCCTTACAAAAAAAGGTAATGTATGGTACGACGGATAAGGTAGCTTTCACCTATGAAAATATGCGCGGTGAAGTGAAAGAATTCTTTACGGAGTACGAAGGTATTTTGCCGATGGTAAAACGACGCCATAGTGAAGCATCTACTGATTCCATGCGCGAAGAGTTTGAAAAATTTATGTCCATTAAGCCGTGTACTACATGCCATGGTGCTCGTCTTAAACCCGAAGTATTAGCGATTACCGTAGGGGATAAAAATATTAATGAAGTAACCCAATTAACGATTAAAGAAGCGCTAGATTTCTTTGGTAATTTACAGCTAACTGAACGGGAACAAGTGATTGGCGCTCAAATTTTGAAGGAAATCAATGCTCGCCTTGGGTTCCTCAATAATGTAGGCCTCGATTACCTTACCATGAACCGTAGTGCTGGTACGCTTTCCGGTGGTGAAGCACAACGTATTCGCTTGGCCACACAAATTGGCTCTGGTCTTGTTGGTGTATTGTATATTCTAGATGAACCATCTATCGGTTTACACCAACGAGATAATGATCGTCTTATCGATACTTTGAAGGGCTTACGCGACTTAGGCAATACATTGCTCGTTGTAGAACACGACGAAGATACGATGCGTGCGGCAGACTATCTCGTAGATATCGGTCCAGGAGCAGGTGAGCACGGTGGTCAAATTATTGCAGCTGGTACTGTGGACGAAGTGATGAAGGTAGAAAACTCTATTACTGGTCAGTACCTAAGTGGTCGTAAGTTTATCGCCCTTCCTGAAGAGCGCCGTAAACCAGGTAAGAACTGCATCGAAATTCGAGGTGCAAAAGAAAATAATTTACAAAATGTAAATGTAAAATTCCCTATCGGCCTATTTAATGTGGTTACCGGGGTCAGTGGTTCTGGTAAGTCTACCTTAATCAATGAAATTCTTTATAAAGGTTTAGCTAATCAGTTGTATCGTTCCTTCCATAAGGTGGGAGCTCATAAAGAAATCCGTGGCTTAGAACATATCGATAAAATCATCAATATTGACCAAAGCCCTATCGGTCGTACACCTCGCTCCAATCCAGCTACCTATACGGGCGTATTTGATGCTATACGCGAGCTCTACAGCCAAACACCAGAGGCTAAGATGCGCGGCTATAAACAAGGTCGCTTTAGCTTTAACGTAAAAGGCGGTCGATGTGAAGCTTGTCGTGGCGATGGTATTATCAAAATTGAAATGCACTTCTTGCCAGATGTATACGTACCTTGCGAAGTATGTAAAGGCGCTCGTTATAACCGTGAAACCTTAGAGGTTAAATATAAAGGCAAATCCATTGCCGATGTATTAGATATGACCGTAGATGATGCAGTAGAATTCTTTAGCGCGATTCCTAAAATTCATCGTAAGATGGTTACCTTACAAGAGGTAGGTCTCGGCTATATCCGTTTAGGTCAAGCTGCCACAACCCTATCTGGTGGTGAGGCTCAACGCGTTAAATTAGCCACTGAATTGGCTCGTCGTAGTACAGGCAAAACCCTTTACATCCTTGATGAACCGACAACTGGCCTACATGCTGAAGATATTCGTAAGCTCTTAGATGTACTACAAAAACTTGTCGATGGTGGAGATACAGTGGTCGTTATTGAACATAACCTAGATGTCATTAAGATGGCGGATCATATCATCGATTTAGGTCCAGAAGGTGGTAATCGTGGTGGTACCATTGTAGCAACAGGTACACCAGAGCAAATCGCCAAGGTAAAAGAAAGCTATACTGGCAAATTCTTAGGCCCTGTATTAGAACAGACTAAGAAATTTATGAAAGCAGCTAAAAATAAGAAATAAAATAAAGTATTAAATTTAGTTTCTATAAAAATCATAACGGAAATAGAATACATTTTTTAAGCATTTACCATGAACATATCTTAGGTAAGAATGTATTCTATTTCCTTGAAATCTATAAGGAAAGGAGGACATATGCCATCTGGAGAATTACTAGAGAAGGTCAGTCATTTGCCGACTACACCGGGTGTGTATTTATGGCGTGATCAGTACAACCGCATCATCTATGTAGGTAAGGCTATTAATTTGCGAAATCGCGTGCGGTCTTATGTGCGTAATGATGCCAACCGAGCACCTAAGGTTACGGCTATGATGAAGCGTGCTGTCGATGTAGAGATTATCCAAACAAAGACAGAGATGGAAGCTCTCATATTAGAGAATACGCTTATTAAGGAGCACGAGCCTAAGTACAATATTAGGCTTCGCGATGATAAGACCTATCCGTATGTGAAAATCTCTGTTCAAGAGGACTATCCTCGCGTATATATGACACGTCGCCTTGAACGTGATGGGACTAAGTACTTTGGTCCTTTCACAGATGTTACATCGGTTCATGTGGTGTTGAAATTGATACGTCAATATTACCCACTGCGCACATGTAAGTCTATGAAGGTAGAGCGGCCATGTTTGCAATACCATATGCATTATTGTGAAGCGCCGTGCTTTAACAAAATATCTATACCGGACTATCGGAAGTACATCGATGAAATCATAGAGCTCTTTGAAGGAAAGCCTATACCATTGTTGAAGGAAATCAAAGAGAAGATGGAACTAGCTGCAGAAGACTTACGATTTGAAGATGCAGCACGGTATCGAGATCAGTTGAGCAGCATTGAAAAAATACAAGAAAAGCAACGTATGGTTACACAACGGGGAGACTTAGATGTATTAGGGATTGCTGTTGATACATCTATGGCCTGTGTACAGCTATTATTCATCCGTGGTGGACGACTATTAGGTCGTGAGAACTATTTTGTTCAACATGATGGAGACAGTCCAGAAACGATTATGACGGACTTTATCAAGCAATACTATGGGGATACGAACTTCATTCCGAAGGAATTATTATTGCCTATGGATAGTTCTGATAGAGACTTATTGAGTGAATGGTTTACACAGCTTAAAGGTCAGAATGTAGAGGTATCTGTGCCTCAGCGTGGCTATAAGATGGACATGATCAAGATGGCCCATGAGAATGCAGAAACCTTCCTTGAAGAACGCCGTCGACAATGGCAGTACCAAATCGATAAGACTGGTGGGGCCGTTAAGAAGTTAGCTGAAGTCTTAGACTTGCCGCGATTACCAGAACGCATGGAGTGTTTCGATATTTCCCATACGCAAGGGGCTGAAACTGTGGCGTCTATGGTTGTCTTTGAAGGTGGTAAGCCGGCGAAGAAGGAATATCGTCGTTTTAAATTGAAGACTACGCAAGGTAAGCCAGATGACTTTAAATCCATGGCAGAAATCATGGAGCGTCGCTACGGTAATGAAACAGATTGGCCTATGCCCGACCTTATTATCATCGATGGTGGTAAAGGCCAGCTCAATGCAGCATTGCCGTTAATACGTGCCGTAGGTGTTACCGATGTGCCTGTTATCTCCTTGGCTAAACGCATTGAAGAGGTCTTTGTAGAAGGGCAATCTGAAAGTATCATTTTGAGCCATCATACGCCAGAGCTTCAATTACTGCAACAAATACGTGATGAAGCCCATCGATTTGCCATCACATATCATCGCAAATTGCGAGGTAAACGTAACTTAGAGTCTATTTTAGATCATATCGAAGGAATTGGTCCTAAACGCCGCAAAGCATTATGGGCGCATTTTAATAGTTTAGAGGCTATGAAAGAAGCATCTATTGATGAGCTTTCAAAGGTAGATTCTATGAACTATAAAACGGCAGAAGCATTATATAATTTCTTCCGCATGTCTAAGGTGGAAAAACAAGATATGTTGAAATAAAAAAGAGCATCTTATGTAAGATGCTCTTTTACTGTATAAGAATGTTATTTATTTTTATTGACGCTGAATGTACCAAGTACGCCAAGTGAACAATATACCTGCTACTAGTACGCTAGCGAGTAATCCAATCCATACGCCAAATGGTCCGTAATTAGGATTATTAGCGAGAATATAGGCGGTTGGGAAGCATACGCCCCAATAGGATATGAGGGAGATATAAAGAACTACTTTTACATCTTTATAGGCTCTCAATATACCTTGTAAAGGGGTTCCAATGGCATCGATAGCAGAGAAGAATACACCGTATCCAAGGAAGCTGTAGATAAGCTTGTATACTTCATCATCATTTGTAAAGAGATCTGCAATAGCGTCCATATTAGTAAACGTAAATGTACAAATCATGATAGCCAATACAATGGCTAAGATGCGAGAAATATAAGAGTACTGGATAGCCTCTTGTTTACGACCTGCCCCAAGTTCATAAGCAACTGCAATGGTAGAGGCCATAGCGATACTAAGAGGTAAACAGTAGAATACATTGGTAAAGGAAATAACAGATTGATGAGCAGCTACGACGGCGGATCCAAAGTGAACCATCAAGAGTCCAGCAATGCTAAAAATACTAGCTTCTAAGAAGATGGAAAAGCCAATAGGAATACCTATATGTAGCTGTTCGCGAATGTAGTGAAAACTTGGTTTACTGAAGTCTTTAAAGATACGATATCCCTTTAGCTTTGGATGTAATAGTAATACTAAGCTAAAGAGAATAAAGTTAGTCCAACAAGCACCGGCTATACCATAGCCAGCACCGACACCACCGATCTCTGGAAATCCGAAATGCCCAAAGATGAGTGCGTAGTTCAAAAATACGTTCACAATAAAGCTAGTAAATACGATGGCCATAGAATAATGTGTTAATCCATGACTGTCGACTGTATTGCGCAATGTATTAACCCAAAGTAGTGGGAATAGACCTATAGCAAATGCTTTCAGGTAACTAATACATACCTCAGCTGCAGCAGGTTCCAGATTTAATGCTGTCAGAAGAGGACGTAGGCCTAAGAGACCAATTATTAAAATGATACATGCTAGGCCTGTACCGATATAAAGACCTTGATAAAAGATTGTTGCAATATCATCGGTTTTCTTAGCTCCCAATAGCTGAGAAATAATTGGAGTGATACCCATTAAAGTTCCTTGTGCAAAGATATAGAAGAGGAGCCATATATTATACCCCGTAGCAACTCCAGCTAAATCTATTGTACTATATTGTCCCGTTAAAAAGATGGCTATAAATGTACCACCTATAAGGGAAAATTGCGTTATGCACATAGGAGTAAATAGCTTAATGAACAACCATAACTTTTGTAATATAGAATATGTTTGATACATACTTACCTCCCTTAGTAATGATAATTATACGATACCATAAAGTAGCTTAATTTAATAGATAAATTCCTTAGTAATTGGGAATTAAATGTATATTATTTCGCACATTATGACTAAGGTTTTCATGTATTATAAAACTTGTATTTGTAGAGTTATATTTCTCTATTTACGATGAATGGAGTATGCTAAAAATGAATATATATTTTGTAAATTGAATTTTACACTACTGAACTATATCGATTATAATATATATACTATAGTTATATTCTAAGGAGGATACATTGGACATCTTATCTATTCAAGGTTTATTGGCGATGCTTCAGATCATCGTTATCGATATCTTACTCGCTGGCGATAATGCCATTGTAATTGGTATGGCTGCTCGTAATTTACCGGCCCATTTGCAAAAGAAAGCAATCTTCTGGGGCACAGCGGGGGCTATTATTTTACGTCTTGTTATGGCATTCCTATTTGTAGAGGCGTTGAACAATATTCCGGCTCTTCGTCTAGTAGGTGGTATCCTTCTGTTATGGATTGGTTACAAACTCGTTGCTGATGATGAAAGCGAGCATAATATCGAAGCTAAGGATAACTTACGTGCGGCTATTACAACAATTGTAATTGCAGATGGTATTATGGGCATTGATAATGTTATCGGTGTTGTTGGTGCTGCAGGCGGCCATATGACAATGGTGGTTATTGGTATGTTGATTACCGTACCAATTATCATTTATGGTAGTACTTTGTTTGTGAAAATTATCGAACGTTTCCCAATTATCCTATACGCTGGCGGTGGTATCCTTGGATGGGTAGGTGCTGGCATGGCAGTAGAGGATACATTGATTGCTCATACAGTGGAACCATATGCATTGTATATTAAAATCGCTGCAGTAATCCTCGTAGTTGGTGCATCTTTGTTAGCTAAAAAACTTAAGAAATAACACAATATATCTCTTCTCCTAGTCATAGGAGGAGAGATTTTTTATGTACACTATTAGCTCTATAGTAGATGAGAAAATAGAAGATTTATGGTATAGTTAAGGGATAGTTATTGAATTAGTAGACTGAATTGAGGTACGTACAGAATGGAATTTTTAGAAGTTGCCACGTGGGTAACCATTGGTAAAATTATTTTGATTGATATTTTATTAGCTGGCGATAATGCTGTAGTAATTGGTATGGCAGCTGGTAAATTAGCTCCAGAACTACAAAAGAAAGCTGTTATTTGGGGTACAGTAGGTGCCATTGTCATGCGCCTTGTATTTGCTACCCTTTTAGTAGAGGCGCTTACTTTAATTCCTCTTATCCACTTAGGTGGTGGCTTTGTACTTGTATGGATTGCCATTCAATTATTAAAAGGTGGAGATGAAGATGCACATATTGAGGCTAAGAATTCATTAATGGGTGCTATTTGGACGATTATTGTAGCCGACGCTATGATGAGTATTGATAATGTCATCGGTGTAGTAGGAGCCGCTAAAGGTCATTTAGAGCTTGTTATTGCAGGTATGTTAATTACTGTTCCAATTATCGTATTTTGCTCTACATTATTTGCTCGAATTATTAATAAATTCCCTGCCATTCTTTGGGCAGGTGGCGCACTCCTTGGCTGGGTTGCCGGTGAAATGATCGTGGAAGATCCACTTCTTATGCCATATATTCAAGGTGAAGAATTACTTGTGAAATTTGGTACTGTATTCTTCGTACTCATTGTGACTGGTATGATTAAAATTTGGAAGAAAAGAGACGCGTAATGAACGGTACAGGTCGTACATCTCGTAAACATAAATCGAAACAACAGAATAGAAGAGGGGCTCGTTCTAATCAAGGCCAGAACACTAGTGGTACAGTATCTAAAAAGCAACAAGCTATACTCAATGCACCTGTTAAACTAGGTGATGAAGTGCTTGTTACAATTCATGGTATTGGTAGCAGCGGTGAAGGGGTAGGTCGTGTAGATGACTTTACTGTCTTTGTGCCTTTTGCCTTACCAGGAGAAACTGTAAGAGTAGCTATTAATATGGTTAAAAAAACCTATGCTACAGGGCGCCTCTTAGAAATTGTTACAATGGCTCCCAATCGTATCGATGCAAGTTGTGATCTTTATGGATTCTGTGGAGGCTGCCAACTACAGCACATTACCTATGAAGGTCAGCTTTCACTAAAAACACAAAAGGTGAAGGACGTTATCGAACGCATTGGTCATCAAAATCCAGACCTTGTAAAACCAGCATTAGGCCCTAAAGAACCTTGGGCATATCGCAATAAAATGCAAATGCCTGTAGGTGGTACTAAAGGCGATATCCAAATGGGATTTTATGCGATGGGATCTCACGATATCGTGCAAGGTACAAACTGTCCTATTCAAGATGAAGGGAATAATATTATTGCTCAAGCTTGTTATCAGCTTGCTAAAGAATTTGACATTGAACCGTATGATGAACATACAGGAAAAGGTATACTACGCCATGTAATCGGTCGTATTGGACAATCTGGATGGATGATTATCCTTGTAACTGCTACAGATTACTTACCACACCAAGAAAAGTGGGTAGAAAAATTAACAGAACGAATTCCTCAAGTAGAAACTATCGTTCATAATGTGAACGGTAAGCGTACTAATGTTATCTTAGGCTCCCAAAATAATATCCTCTATGGGGATGGGACGATTACAGACCATATTAAGGACTTACAGTTTACATTGTCCCCACATTCATTCTTCCAAGTTAATCCAGAACAAACTACAGTACTTTACGACCAAGCTCTTGAGTATGCGGACCTTAAAGGTGATGAAACCGTTATCGATGCGTACTGTGGTACAGGTACTATTTCATTGTTCTTGGCCCATAAGGCAAAACATGTAATAGGTATTGAAATCGTAGAACCAGCTATTATTAACGCTCGTGAAAATGCCCAACGCAATGGCTATGATAATACAGAATTCATCGTCGGTGATGCAGCTGTAGAAATGCCAAAACTTTACAAAGCGGGCGTACGACCAGATGTCATCGTATTCGATCCAATCCGTGCAGGCTGTAAAGAAGAAGTACTAACCTCTGCAGCAGGCATGGAACCTAAACGTATTGTTTACGTATCCTGTAACCCAGCTACCATGGCGCGAGACATTGAAATCCTTACACACTATGGCTATGAACTACAAGAAGTACAACCTGTAGACATGTTCCCAATGACCGCTCACGTTGAGGCAGTGGCTTTACTCACTAGGAGCAAAGCGACGCAGTGAGCATTAGCACTGGTCAGGGATGTCTAAGAATTCGAGCGAAGTGAAGAATGATTGGCTGCGTGCTACTGTAAACTGAAGTCCTAACATATAGATCTAATATAATTATTAAAATAGTGTAGACGAATTAAAATTTTTTGGAGGCACAGGTTATGGCTTCAAGTAAAGAATATTTAGATTTTATTTTAGAACAACTATCAGAGTTGGAAGAAATAACATATAGATCAATGATGGGAGAATACATTGTTTATTATCGCGGAAAAATTGTTGGTGGAATTTATGATGATAGGTTTTTAGTGAAACCTGTTAAATCCGCAATAGCATATATGCCAAATGCAAAGTATGAGTTACCATATGATGGAGCAAAGGAAATGCTATTGGTAGATGATGTTGACAACAAAGAATTTTTAAATGGCTTATTTAATTCAATGTATGATGATTTACTTGTACCAAAACTAAAGAAATAATCAAATTTGAATTTGGGGGGGGATTTTTATGTCTACAATTAAAATTGAAAACCTCAATTTCTCATATTATGGTTATGTAAACCCTGTATTTGAAAATGTATCATTTTCATTTGATACAAACTGGAAAATAGGATTGATAGGAAGAAATGGAATAGGTAAATCAACTCTATTTAAGTTACTTTTAAATCAAGAAACTTATCAAGGTAAAATAAGCAAGGATGTTGACTTTATTAAATTCCCACCCAATTTAAGTGATACTTCAAAATTAGGAATTGAGTTATATAAAGAACTAATATCGGATGAGGAAGAATGGAGATTATTTAGAGAACTTAATTTGCTAAATGTAGATGAGAACCTTGTTTACAGGGGATTTGAAACGCTTTCTAAAGGAGAACAAACAAAAATTCTTTTAGCTATTTTATTTACAAGAGAAGATGGTTTTTTACTTATAGATGAACCAACAAACCATTTAGATATGGACGGGAGAAAAATTGTAAGTGAATATCTGAAAAATAAAAAAGGTTTTTTACTTATATCTCATGATAGAGACTTTTTAGATGGCTGTATCAATCATGTTATTTCGATTAACAGAAACTCTATTGATGTTCAATCAGGAAATTTTACATCATGGCATGAAAACAAATTGATGAAAGATCAATTTGAAATTAGTGAAAACGAAAAATTAAGAAAAGAGATTAAACGATTAAAAGAAGCTGCAAGACAAAGTAAAAACTGGTCTTATAAAATTGAAAATACCAAAAACGGTGTAAAAGTATCAGGTGTAAAGCCGGATAAGGGACATATAGGTCATCAGTCAGCCAAGATGATGAAAAAATCTAAGAATTTAGAGAATAGACAAAATAAGGCAATAGAAAAAAAACAAAATTTACTAAAAGATATTGAAACAAAGGAAAGTCTATTATTGCATCCATTACATCACCACAAAAATTCTCTAATATTGGTTAGAAATTTATCATTATATTATGGAGAAAGACAGATATTAAGCGATGTAAATTTTGATATAAAGCAGGGAGATATAGTGGCTATATATGGGGGTAATGGTAGCGGAAAATCAACCTTAATTAAAATTTTATTAGGTTTAAATCACGAGTACGTAGGTGATGTAAAATTAGCAAGTAATTTAAAAATATCATATATTCCCCAAGATACATCAAATTTAACAGGCCACCTAAATGAGTATATTCATAAGCAAGGTGTTGATGAAACATTGTGCAAAACAATTCTTAGGAAATTAGATTTTGCAAGAGAATTGTTTGAAATGGATATGAAGAACTATAGCGATGGACAAAAAAAGAAAGTTTTAATTGCTGTAAGTTTATCAAAGCCGGCTCATATATTTGTTTGGGACGAACCATTAAATTATATAGATGTAATATCAAGGATACAGATTGAGGAAATTATAAAAGAAGCAAAACCTACACTTATATTTGTGGAACACGATAAGAGGTTTGTAGAAGATATAGCTAATAAAACAATACGATTATAAACTAAATAACAACTCTCAGTTTGTCGAGGTAATACCTTTTAACGATAACCTTATTCTATCGTTAAAAAGTATGTGGATATATTCCCACATACAAACGCAACTACTTGATATACTTGGTGTTCACTTAATCAACGTTTAGGCGGTGGCTTTGATCCCTAGAAACGAAGTGACGCAGTGAGTGATAGCACCGCCCATGGCAGGTATGTCTAAGAATTCGAGCGAAGTGAAGAATGATTGGAAACAGCCTACTGCTGAAGCTGTTGCTTTACTCACCAAGAGTGAAAGGATGCCCATATAATCAAATTTAAAATAGAAACACCTAGAATTTATTTAAATTACAATTTTAGATTTAATATTGTGAGGAATAATATGGAGTTTATACATGATAGAAAGAGTAATATTCTTTTCAGTCTTTATGGTAGTAAAGTAAATAGAATCAGAATTCATAATAAAACATTGACGTTAACAGTTAACGAAATATATCAATTGGTAGATGGTGAAGAAAGAGTATTTTCCGGTGAAATATCTTTTAAAGACTGTGATGTGGATTTGTGTAAGGTACTAATATTTAACAAAACCTTAGGTGAAGGTCGATTTAATGGAAAGTCCATTTGTTTACGTGATTTTATGAATGAGTATGTAGACTCAGAATTTGAAATAATTACGGAAGGCTATTTTGTTAATACAACTACATATACAGGTTGGCTTTGGGTCGATGAAAAACCTCCAGTATCTATCATTATGTATATTTGGAATAGAGGAGACATGGTGTATCGTGTCAAAAAATAAATCCTATTTTTTACAGATGAATTATGCTAGATATGGGGGAGAGAAAGATTGATATGATTCTTTTATAGGTATTGGGAGCATAGAGCAAGTCAGTATTAACGCTCGTAAGAACTCATGACATAATGGCTTTGCACACCAGGAACGAAGTGTCCTTATAATTTCTTGTTTTATAAGTTTATGGAGTGATCTATATATGGTATGGCTGAATCCCAGGGATTATCAAAAACAAGAGTATATAGAGCTTAGACTTAATGCACGATTAGGTGAGCACATACGCTTAGACTTTAATCCACTCAAAATTTCTGATGTGTCTGGTCAGGAACCAAGTTGGAAAGACTGGCACTGTTATAGAAATCCATTACGGGTTTATAGTCCAGATTTTGATATCTTAGTTTCTTATTTTAATCAAGTGTATCCTATTATAGATGCATCAGATAATACTGAAAGAGATAGATTTGATGTATGCTTTGATAATTGGATTAAGAAAGATTACTGGGTTAAAATAATTCATAATATTGAAGTTGATCTTATAAACCTTAGTAAAGTAGAACAAGAGTTTTTAAACACATTTATTGCTTGGATAACGGACGCACTTCAACATACATCTGTTATAGTAGTTGAGGGAAATCTATAAAATAATTAATCGTATAATATGGGGGAGTACTTTTATAATCATGAAACCTAGAGAATTATGTGAAAAAGCTTGGCAAGAGATTGCAAGTAAATTCCCTGATTTTAAGGTAGTTAGTAAAGGTCAGAAGTTAAAGAAATCATCTAAAAATAAAGACCTTACTTTTGAGATATACTTTCAGGCCAATAGAAATAACTATGCGTGTAGTGTAGAATTTGTTCCACATATTTTTATTTATTCAAAAGATATGAAGAAGGCTAATTATCATAATGGATTTGTTTATGGCGGAGAACTTGGAAGCTTATTAAATAGAAAAGCTTGGCACTGGTGGCAATTAGCAGGAGCAAGTTATCAGTATACTGTAGATGAAGTTAGCAAATTACTTAAGGAACATATCATACCAGTATTTGATGATTTTGAAGATACAGAAAGTAATATTGAAAAGTTTATAGATGGAGATATAATTGATCATAACTTACTGTATTATATTTATCACTTTGGTGGGAAAGATAAAGCTCAGCAATATTTTAATAAAATAATAGAAAAAGATAAGTTAAGAAGTAAATATATTGGCTTTTATAATCATTTGAAAGACTTGCCGAAGGAAAGTATCTTATTAGATGAAGGAGAGTTTTATGGAGCTGATATGATTAAGTTTGCATATCTTAATGGAATTGAAATAGAAAAATAATAATTAAGCCCTTCGCTTATGCGAAGGGCTTTTACTATACACTCATACTTATAAATGTAATATAATATAATTAGTGATAATCATTTTAAAAATATAGTTCATGGGAGAGAGACATGATACAGTTAAAAGATTTAGGTACATTTGAATCAGTGCCTCATATCGTAACAGATATTGTAACAGGAAATATTAGCGCTTTAGAAAATGCATTAGCCAATGGTTGGGATATTAATATACCTATAGAAATTGGTGAGTATAGTGAACATACACCTTTAGAATTAGCTCTTGTCATGTGTTGCTTGCCAAGTATTCAATGGTTAGTGGAGAATGGTGCTGATCTTAATGATGAAGAAAATCCAAGTTTCTTATTAGCTGTACGGTATGGTAATAAAGAGATTATCGACTATGTTGTGACTCATGGTGCTAATGTTCACGCCTTGAACCGTGTGAAAGTAGATGCCTTTCAAGCTGCCTTATATGGCAAGAAATATAATCACTTACAGCTTATTCATGACTTAGGCCATACGGTACAGAAGTATGGCGGTAAAGCTTTCAGAAATGCCATTACAGATAGAAATTATGAGGTTCTAGATTTCTTTATTCATAATGGTGTAGATATTAACTACAATAAGCCTGATTCTGTATATCCCTTTAAGCCAACCCCATTGTGCGTAGCAGCACGGTATGTAGATTTAAAGATGTGTAAATACTTGGTAGAACATGGCGCTGATGTGACCATCACAGAAAAGGATGGTATGCGTCCCTATAGTATTGCTATTGAAAAGGGCGATATGGAAATGGCAGAGTATTTTAAATCATTAGAGCCTGCTGAGTTCCATGATATACAAAATAAAATGGATCAATTAAAGCCATTTAAATTACCAAAGGCATTAGTATCGTTTTTAGAGGGAGATACGCTCTATTTTGAATTGCCAGACTCAGATTTTATATCTATAGAGTTCTTCTCACTTACAGATACGATTCCATTTAAATTAGGTCGTCGTAATCTATTACGTTTATCTAAAGAACTAGGTGAGTATAATGAATGGCAAATTGTGTGGGACCCTAAGTCTAAAAAGATTTCTTGTTATGATATAGAACATCAAGAACTGCGAGAGCTTTGTAAATTTGATGAGTTTATGTCCGATATGGCAGGTCAATTAGAAACCTTGTTTTAGGGTATATCGTAAAGGAAAGGCAAACATATGACAGATACATTTGAGAAAACATATACGGATTGGTCCATTGATGTAGGCACCTATAAATATGAAGGTATTACACTGAATGAAGTTGAACAAAATCTGTATGCTATTGAGGACCAAGAGCAAGACTTCGTAGTTATTTCTCCATCAAAGGCAATCTCCATAGATAATAAACTGTATAACTTTGTACAGGTTTGTAGTGATCGAGATACCGATTTATTACACATAGAGCTTAGTGTAACTAATGATGGTGACCGAGGCGCCATCATATATGGTAAGAATGAGCTGGGCCATCAAGAGGTATTACAGATAATAGAAGATTTTATTGCTCATCATAAGGTGCCATCATTAGATGATTGGGAAATCGTGTTAGATTTAAGACCTGAGATTGAAAGCCTGTAAAGGATACTGTGGAGCTTATTATGCTATATACACCGAATAACCTTTTGTATAAGTATATTCGCTATCGATTTAGACGGATTCAGATTGAATGTAATATGGTATATGATGTAACACCAGAGGAAGAAGATGAGATTTGCCGTAATCTGTTAAAAAAGAGAGCGAAGATATTGATTCCTGTTGGCATAGTATATGGTTTGATATTTGCCCTTACTTTCACTTGGCTATTAGGAACAAGTGAGGAATTGAACCCATTAATGCAATGGGAAGTAAGCGTTATTGACTATGTTATACCATTTTTAAATACCATTGATTTTAAGTGGTATGCGTATTCACTGAATTTATTGTGGGCAGCCCTTATATTGGCCCCTATCGGGATTATAAATGTATCTCCTTATATCATTGTTTCCTATATGGTTGATACCATTTTGATACGACGTAGGGTAAAAGCTATAATTAAAGAATATTCCACTGATGAGAAACAATTTGATTAAAGTAACATATTTGACTAGGAGCGAGTATTATGAGTGATTTGAAAGACTTTAATTGGAATGGGTTTTGGAACGATGTTGATTATGCCTTTGAATCTTATATAGGTAAACCTGTTACGGATAAGGATATTAAGGATGCTGAATCTGAGCTAGGCTATATATTGCCTGCAGCATATATTGAATTACTTAACAATCATAATGGTGGTGTATTAAATAAGAACTGCTTTATAAATAATAATGGCGACTGTGTATATGTAACAGGCATATATGGCATTGATAGAGATAAAAAGAATTCTATATTGGGGCAGTTTGGCAACGAGTTTTGGATTTCTAAATGGGAGTATCCTCCTATCGGTATCGTTGTAGCCGATACGATTTCTGGTGGTCATGATATGATTTTCCTCGATTATCGTGAGTGTGGTCCTACTGGAGAGCCTAAGGTAGTACGTGTTGACCAAGAAGGTGATTACTCAATCACTCTGTTAGCAGATAACTTTGGTGACTTTATTAAAAACTTATATATCAGTATTGAAGAGATTACGGATGAAGAGTTTCAATCTTTAAGTGATACGGAAAAGGTTAAGCTTCTTAATGAACAAGAGGACCTAGATGTTGATCGTGCTATGGAGCTGTTAACTAACATAGGTATCGATAATTTGTCGCCTATATTGTTAAGCGCCTTAGGACGTATGTATAACAATAATGGCCGCGCAGCAGAGGCTATTGATTTATTTGAACGTATCGATGAGGCACATCGCGATTGGTCTTGGTATTATCGTTGTGGCTATGCTCATGGGATGCTAGGGTATGGTAAAAGCTATGAATCTGAACATGTACAGAAGGCATTACAATTAATAGAAACAGGCATAAAAATGACGAAAGAAGCCCATTTAGATAAACAGCTTGTCTGGTGCTGTGAAGTGGTAAAATATCACCTATTTAAAATTAAGCCAAAAGAGTACAAGGCGGATTATCCTTTGGTATATGAAACTATTAAGAATGTCTTTGATAAGAAAAATAGCAAAGATACTATAGAAGATAAAGTTACTACAGAAGGTAAAGTTACTGGAGATATTAATGAATGCGAAGAAGATAAGTATCCTACATATGATGTAGTACATTGGGTATTTAATAAGAAAACATATAGCAGAGAAGAGTTTTCCAAAGAATACAATGAAAATGTAAAGAAATATACAGATGATGGTCAAGCAGATGACGACGATAGATTAGAAGAACCTGAAATTCTAGTAACCTATGAAGCTTGGATTGAAAGTGAAGACCAACTTTTTAATAATGAACGTGTTACCGATGAAGAATTGCTGGAAGAAGATAAAGAAGATGGCATGTGGCAAGTAGAAATTATGGCTCATCTTGTAGCGGATAATGGTACATATTTTACAAGAGAAGAGTTGCTCTTTAAATTGCATAATCTAATGGCTAATAAAGAACTGGGTGATCACGTATTCTTTGAAGGTATTGAATACGAAGGCCATGAATGTGAAGGTTATGGGCTTATAGATAACGAAGATGGTATACCTGTATTCTATACATGCTGTGGTAGCTAACTAATAGAGATATAATAGATTAGCCCTTCGCTTATGCGAAGGGTTTTTACTATATACTTAGAAAGTATATACTTGTGTGCTTTGGGCTACGTTATTTTATATAGTCTTCGTGTAAAATATTGAGAAAGTATTTTAGTGATTTTGAAATCAAAGCATTGTGATGAGAGAGAGGATGCCTATGAGTGAAAATGAACTCGTATATAATGAGAGATATTGTGATTATAGACTTCTTTATGAAGGCTTAGAATTCTGTTGGGATGAGAAACCATCAGGTGATTATTTAGATACTGTAAAAGTTCTTGCCAAAAATTACCATAAAAATATTGATAAGATTGCAGCTTTCATGCTTGAAGACATACAAGAAATGTATGATGAATCTATTACTATAGATGATGTGAAAGAACGGATCGGTATCCCTCAAATTGATCCAGAGCTAGGTACTGTAACCTATTGTGAACAAACCTTTGATCATACCCATATATTTTGCTTTGAATTTTGGGACGATGAGTTTGAAGATTTAAATTACTTTGCTATTGATGGCTGATATATTGCCATAAAAATGGTAAAAGAGTTTACTTTAGATATATAGATTAGTTTGATGTTGTGAAGTAGTATAGTATCTATTAACTTCAATTTATTTTAAAGGATTACAAGGAGGATTATCCTATGATTTTTGATGTCATAAAAAAACTGTTTAACAAGGATGAGAATACTGAGCAGATTGAATATCTCGGTACTGATAAAGATGGTAATAAAATATATGAAGGTTACTATCATGAGTTTAAGGGGATTCCTTGGGTTTTTAATAAAACTACTTATACTAGAGAAGAGTTCGACAAGGCGTTTTATGAATGCTTAGAAGAGCATAATGTTAATCGTGATAATTTACCGCCATTAGTAGAGCCTGAAATTCTTGTAAGCTATGAAGCTTGGATTGAAAGTAAAAGTCAGCTTCACTCTAATGAATACTTGTACGAAGACGATGAATTAGAAGAATACGATAAAGAAGATGGTATGTGGCAAGTTGAAATCTATGCTCGCCTAAAAGCAGATAATGGACAGTACTTTACTACTGAAGAGCTTCTTTTCAAGCTACATAACACAATGGCCAATAAAGAGCTCGGTGATCATGTATTCTTTGAAAATCTAGCCTATGATGATCACGAGTTTGAAGCAGACGATGCCGAAGATGTCGACGATGATGATGAAGGTACTCCTGTATTTGTGGTATGGCTTGGTAGCTAGTTAAATAGCTGTTTTGTCGTAAACTATTATTTTAAAATCTGTAACCCATAGTGTTGTGTTGTTTGTTATAATTATCTTAAGATGATTTCATATACATATTTGTGCTATGAGGGGACGTGTATTGTATGTCTTTAAGTGTTGAACAGTTTTTATCTTTGTCTGATGCTGAACAGTTACAAACCATTAAAAATCTTAATGATAGTGGAAACGTAAAAACTATTATTGATGTGTTAACTAGTGTGGGCATAGAAAATTTATCTATACCTCTGATAGGTGAGCTTGGTAGAGCTTATAACAATAATGGCAATGAAAAAGAGGCAATTAAGGTATTAGAGGCTATTGATGAAGAGCATCGTGATGCGGTGTGGTATTATCGCTGTACCTATGCGTATGGATCTATTGTTTTAGATAATAATGAAGCGTACATATCTGATACTATGCAACAGATGCTAAGGTTAGTGGATCAGGGGGTACGGTTAGCTACGGAATCGGAACTAGATGATATAAAATCGTATTGTTTTGAAGTCATGGATATGTGCTATATGCAAATGGACTTTGAAAAATGTGAAGCTGATTATCCTGATTTATGTGCTGCTTATAATGAGTATGTAGCAGCGAAAAAGAAGAAACGGAAAGGTGTGCCTCGTCATCGCACTATCACTGTTGAAGAGATACAAGCTACAGACGATATGTGGACCATTAATGAGCCCATGTACTGGACTATCAATATATATGGCTCATACGATGATTATTTAGAATCTGCCAAATCTTTTACCTTAGAGCAACGATATCTCAATGCTATATCCTGGTACTTTGCAGAGGTTAATAATGGTGGACATCATCAGTTCTTTTATAACTCTACAGGCATTGTATGGGAGGATGCTCTAGCTGGTTTACGCCTCTTTAAGATGGATACATTAGCAGATAATTTACAATCTGTAATCGATTACTTTGGTGGTTCCGTTCCATTTGACAGGGAAGAACGATGGGCTATTTTAAAAGATTGGGACGATGAAGTATTTGATTTCCTCGATAAAAAAGATGATGTATTATATGAATATGATGGAATCTATGAAGATACATTCGTACATGAACATCCTGAATTATTTGTATTTGATGGTACCTATAAAGTTCCAGAATAAATTTGGTGGGATAATTAGATTATATAGTTAGGTTATATAATAGTAATATGACTATAAATATTACTTTCACCAAGCGTAAACTATATATTAGAGGTATTACATGTTAGATAAACAAGGCGTATATGATTGTTTACGTGACCATCATATCGATTTTGAAATTACGGATCACGCACCGCTATTTAGTATGGACGATAAGCCTGATGTAGAGTTGCCATATCCTGAGTGGGATGCAAAGAATTTATTCATTCGAGACCATAAACGGGAACATTATTATTTGATTACCGTTCGTGGTTCTAAGCGTGTGGATTTAAAACAGTTTCGTAAGGACCATAAGCTAAAAAAGATTTCTTTTGGCTCTGAAGAAGAGCTATGGGATATTTTGAAGATTAAACCAGGTCACGTATCTCCATTCTGTTTACTTCACGATGAAGCACGGAAAGTTCATTACTATATTGATGCGGATTATAAAGATAATCTAATTGGTATCCATCCAAATCAAAATGACGCTACTGTATGGCTACAAGGAAAAGACTTAGTTAAATTAATTGAAGAACATGGTACAATAGTAGAATATATTACATTGTAATTTAGTCGAATCGGAGCATGTATGAATAGAAAATTATTAAAACGTATTCTTGTCACATCTGCTATTGCAGTATTAGGCGTAAGCACATCCTTTGCGGCTCTTGTTATGGAACGTGATGAAGGTTTAGATACAGCACCTAGTGTAGGTATGTATCGCTTCCAAGTACCTGCGGAATTACAAGGTGCATATAATAGTACGGGCGTAGCTAACTTAACTGCTTCTATGGAGAAAGAGCCTAACACATTATCTATGAACGTAGCTCATGTGAAAAGGAATCCATCTGAGTCTTATGTGGTAGAAATCTATAAAGATTTAGCGGCTATTGAAACGCATCGTAAATCTGATCAGTATCAAGCTTTTGTTAATGAAGTAGGTTCTAAATTAACAAATCGCAAAATGTATGATGTACAGTCTGTGCTATTGTTTGAGAAAAAAGATGCTTTATCTATCGTAAATGACGGTAAAGCTGTGGTGACATTGACAGAGTTTAATGTTGATAGCAATGATATCGATACAGTACAACGTCAATATCAACTAGATATAGAACGTGCTGTTCGAGACGATGCGGGCTATAAGGCGGGGTATGTGCTTCGTGATAGAAACGCAAAGAATCATTGGTATGTTATCCAAATCTATAGTGATCAAGAAGCCTTAACAAAACATTTGAATAGTCCTGGTTATCGCTTTATGATGAGCCAAATCCAAGGTAGTCTACAAAACGTTACAACAAAAGTATTAGATGGGGATATCCTCGTTAACCATGGTGGTCAAGCTTTTGTAAGACCTTAATAGTGGATATAATATAATTACAAATTTAACTACAATTACTATTACAGTAAAGTTACTGCTAGCATATACATATGTGCTAGCAGTTTTTTTGTTATATAATAAGAAAAAGTCTTTATAGACTATAAGGAGTTACAAATGACACAGCAAGAACGTTTATCTTATCTTGTAAAAGAATTAGTAGAAGAATATACAGAGAAATATAAAGACGAACATATTGAAATTCCTAATGATGAAGCAGAACAGTTTACACTTTTTAGGGCTTTATGTAATATTCGTGCTGCTGGTGCAATGCCTATTGAATGGATGAAAGTACAAGATGAATATTTAAATACATTGACTCTAGAAAAAGGTATTGTAAGGATTAAGGATATGGAAGAGCGTGAGCCTCAGATTTATTTGTGGCAAGGAGACATTACTCGATTATCTGTAGATGCTATTGTAAATGCTGCCAATAATCAATTACTCGGATGCTTTGCTCCCAATCATAAATGTATCGATAATGCCATTCATACTTTTGCTGGTATTGAGCTGCGTATGGAGTGTGCTCGGATGATAGAATATATGGATATGCCTGAGAAAACAGGTGTAGCTCGTAAGACTTATGCTTATAATTTACCAGCTAGTCATGTTATTCATACGGTGGGGCCTATTATTTATGATACTGTTACAGAGTTAGATAAAGAACAATTGGCATCATGCTATAGATCTTGCTTGGAGCTAGCTAATGCTTATAGTTTGAAGTCCGTTGCATTTTGCTGTATTTCTACAGGTGAGTTTAGATTTCCTAATGAATTGGCGGCCCAAATTGCTATCGATACGGTGCGTACCTATTTAAAAGAAACTAATAGTAAAATACAAGTGGTATTTAATGTATTTAAGGATATAGATTATGACATCTACAATAAATTATTGGGATAAATAATATACTCCTTTTGAAATTCATAAAAATACTGTATCATTTAATAATGACATACAAAAGGTTATGAATGATTTGTTATCTTAAGAAGGAGTTAATGTACTATGAATTATAAATACACCTATGAAAGCCCATTAGGAACTATGGTTATGCTTGGTACATTATCATACTTAACAGATTTATTTTTTATCGATGAGGATCATGCACCAACTTATGATGATGCGGAGTATATAGAGCAATTAACAGGTCCATTTGAAGTGACAATTATGTGGCTAGATCAATATTTTAATGGTAAGAAGCCTTTTATTACACCTCCTATCCAGCTAGAAGGTACTGAATTTCGTAAGTCTGTATGGTCTATATTACAAACCATACCGTATAGTAAAACTACAACATATGGAGATATAGGTAAACAGATTGCAAAGCAACAAGGTAAAGAGAAATTTTCGGCTCAAGCTGTAGGCGGTGCAGTAGGTCATAATCCTATTTCTATTATCATTCCATGTCACCGTGTTATAGGCAGTAATGGTAAATTAACAGGCTATGCAGGGGGCATTGAACGAAAGAAATATATGCTAGACCTAGAGGCAAAGCATAAATAAAGTAATAGTAAATATAGAACTTAGATAATAATAAAAGAGATTACTCCTATGTATAGTTATATATACATAAAGGTAATCTCTTTTTTATTATTTATATTTAGTTGTAATGTAACTAGATATGGTTATGTAAATAGATATCGTAATAATCAGAATACGGACAAATACAATACTTTAACTATATACTTACTCTAAATAAATTTGTTTTCTAAAGTACCAATACCGCTTATAGAAACAGTAACAATATCTCCTGGTTTTAACCAAGAGTATTTGCTTTCATTTTTACCTAATACTACACCACTAGGTGTACCTGTAAAGATGATATCACCTTCTTGGAGTGTTATATAGGATGATAAGAAAGCAATAATGTCATAAGGTTTAAAAATCATCTGTTCTAGCTTGGCTTGTTGACGTATTTCATCATTTACTGTTGTTGTAATAGTAGCACTTTCAAAGTCAAAATCGTCAGGAGATACAATAGTAGGTCCAATAGGGGCAAAGTTATCAAGGGATTTACCAAGAATCCATTGAGATCCTCTAAACTGTAAGCTACGGGCGGAAATATCATTGCCTATTGTATATCCTAAGATATGGTTTTTCGCATGTTCTGGAGATATGTTTTTACCAGATTTACCCATGATGATTACTAGTTCGCCTTCATAATCGTAATGGAATGTTTCGTCTTCGATGGTAATTGTATCATGGTTACCTGCAAGGGCATTTGATGTTTTCATAAAGATTTCTGGAAAATCGTGTGTAGCTAGACTAGTTTCGGCAATATGATCAGCGTAGTTAAGACCGATACAAATGATACTTTTAGGATTAGGAATTAAAGGATGTTTATTTTCGTTCATAATAGGGACCTCCTAATAGGGTGGGATATGTATATCTAAAGATTATTATAATACAAATAGGGCGGAAGCTATACTGTAAAGACACTATAATTTATCATCTCTATAGAATCTATTGAAATTACAAGATGATAGTGATAAGATTAAATGTATATCAATATAAATGGAGGTTATTGTTATGAGCAAGAATATCGATTGGGATAATCTCGGTTTTGGTTATGTAGA
>ENA-OWOI01000075-OWOI01000075.1-gut-metagenome-genome-assembly--contig:-NODE-75-length-33762-cov-6.286240_pt1 | contig 33762 bp, 30 predicted proteins | sample MGYA00248258_ERZ651800 | MGnify/ENA primary metagenome ERZ651800 (study PRJEB26908, sample SAMEA4031704) | gut metagenome | biome: gut; feature: normal infant; material: stool | place: China | collected 2015 ...
TAAATTTACAGGAATTTTGCAAAGAATTACATATTTATGAATTTGGGATTGCCCCTTGGCCTCTACCTGAAAATGCAAAAACCATTTTGTACGAAACTAATCCCTGTCCATTTACAGCTGCAGATGTGGAGGAACGACTACTAGGAACAACTGAGTTCACACCTAAAAGTGCTATTGTCTGTCTCTTTCCATACTACGTAGAACATAATGGTCCATCCAATCTGTCCCGCTATACATGGGGCACAGATTATCACCTGGTCATTAATGAATATTTAGAAAAACTTATTGAAAAATTACAAAAAATAAATACTCCAGCTCAGTTTTCTATACATTGTGACACCTCTCCCTTGGCAGACCGTTACATGGCATACTTAGCGGGCCTTGGTTTCTACGGCAAAAACAATTGTTTTATCAGTCCTAAATGGGGATCCTATGTTATGATAGGAACAATTTTAACTACCTTAGAATTTGAGCCGAACACACCACTTGAACAATCTTGCATGGGTTGTAATCGTTGTATTACCGCTTGTCTAGGTCAATGCTTAGGGCACGAAGAATTCAAATATGATACTTGTAAAAGCTACTTAACCCAGAAAAAAGGAGAACTCACCGACCAAGAACAACATATTATCGCTAAAACCCCATTAGTATTTGGCTGCGATGTATGCCAAGAGGTGTGCCCTCATAATCAAGGTATTCCCACAACACCAATTCCCGAGTTCCAACAAATCGAACCACACATCGATATTAATGAACTAGAAATGCTTACAAACAAAGAGTTCAAAGCTAAATATGGGCACCGGGCATTCTCATGGCGTGGGAAGAAAATATTAATGAGAAACCAAAATATTATTGAAGAAAAATAGATATTATAATTTGTATTTGAGATGTAAAATGGCTGTGACGTCTATTAAGATGTTATGGCTATTTTTATAGAATAAAAAGAGACGACCGCTGGTCGTCTCTTTTTTAATCATTATTTGATTTCGTAGTAATTTAGCTCATCCAAGCTTTTACCAAGAGCAGGCATATAGGTTTCAAGGAACATATCTACTTCTGGCATGTTGAGTGCTTTCAGTTTAGCCAAAATGGAGTCATGTGCTTCTTTAAACTCATCATTCCCTGCCTTGAGTTCGTTTACACATTTCATATAGGCCGAAATTGTATCTGCCGCCTTAACGATAGGCCACTCAGGATTATCCTCTGCATCTACTATGAAAGGCTTATAAACAGCTTGTAATCGTTCTGGCAAGGTAGATAACATTTTCTCTTGTGCTAATGTTTCAACTTCACCGTACAGTTCACGAAGTTTTGGATCAAAATATTTAATCGGTGTTGGCATGTCGCCTGTAAAGATTTCACTCACCTCATGATACATGGCAATGACCGCTACCTTATTAATGTCCACATTACCACCAAAGTATTCATTTTTGAGAGCTGCTAAATTGTGAGCTACCATCGCTACTTCGAGGCTATGCTCTTGAATATTTTCAATTTCTGTATTACGCATGAGACTCCATCGATTGATAAAGCGCATCCGTTTTAAAAAGGCAAAGAATGAACTCATATATCCCCCATTACACAATAGTTCCCCTAAATAACTCCACGAAGTTTAAAGCCGTAATCAAGGAATTGTACTGCTTCATCCCAACGGTTATCATCGTTAAGCATGACCACAATCATAGTATGACCATTACGGGTAGCCGATGCAATCAAGCATTCTCCTGCAGCATTCGTAAAGCCAGTTTTTAAACCATTAGCACCGGGATATTTATTGCGAATGAAATGGTTTGTAGTGCGAATTGTTTCTGGCGTACGGTTTTGATAAGGCACCTTATAATAATCATTGGCTACTTTATCGCGGAACATTTGGTATTTCATACCATACGCTGCAATCATCGCCAAGTCACGAGCCGTAGAGTGATGGCCCATTTGTGTCAAACCATGAGGATTTAAAAATACACTATTTTTTGCCCCTGCTTTTGCAGCAACGCGATTCATGTCCTTTGCAAAGTTCTGTACAGAACCACTTACATTTTCTGCTACTACAACGGCCGCATCATTACCGCTGGCAACCATCATGCCTTCAAGAACGCCTTCCAAGGTAATTTGATCACCAACACGAACCCCCAGATTGGATTCCTCCATACTAGTGGCATAACTACTAATAGTCGCCAGTTCATCAAGTTGTGTACCTTTGAGTTCTAGAGCTGTTAACAAGGTAACCATTTTCGTAGTACTCGCAGGATGCATCCACTTATCAGGATTCTTTGCAAATAGGATTTCTTTTGTATCCGCATCAATGAGAACAACAGCCTCACCTATCGTAGATGGCGGCGCAATATACGCCGCATGAGAAACACTAGTACCGAAAATAATAGCGCCTATACAGGCTATCATCAAAATAAGTCGTTTCCAAACTATACAAACATTAGTTGTTAAAGATATCATATATCTCACTTTCTGTATCACATATTAACTTTCAGGGTTATCATCAATAGCAACATCCGTTCCACTTGCCTTTTTCTTAGTTCCCTTAATTTCACCAGTAGAGTTATCTACATTTTGAAGATATACAACACGTTGAGGATATGGAATGTCGATACCATATTTATCGAACGCATCTTTTACATCAGACATAATTCCATATTGCACATCTAAGAAGTCTTTCGACTTAACGCGTGCATAGGCAGCAATGCGTACAGAGTTATCGCCAAATTCAGAAATACCAATTTCCATATTTTTAGGATTGAGTACACGTTTATCAGCAGCAAAAATATTTTTTAAGATTTTAATTGCTTCATGATGATTATTGTTATAACCAATATCAAAGACGAACGGGATAACCCTTTCGTGGGTATAAGCAATATTAGTTATGGCTTGGGAGGTAAGGATAGAGTTTGGTATATACACATTTTTTTGATCTTTAGTAGTGATAATAGTATACATAAATTGAATAGACTTAACACTACCTACAGTATCTCCAACTTGAATAACATGACCTGCTCTAAAAGGCTTAAAGATAAGAATTAATAAGCCTGATGCCAAGTTAGATAAGTTGTTTTGTAAGGCCAAACCAATACCTAAACCAAATGCACCAAAGGCAGCTACAAAGGATGTAGTAGGAACACCAATTTGATTTAAGCAAATCAATATTAGACCTACTAGCAATGCATAATTGATAATCTGCGTAATAAAGCTCATCGCAGCAGAGTCATAAGAGGCCTTAGTCATAATACGGACAGCAAAGGTTTTCACCCATTTAATAGCATAACGACCTACCCAAAATATAATAAGAGCTAATAATATATTGCCTGCTTGAGAAAAGAACCAATCTCGAAATTGAACCAATACATTAGCATCTTTAAACAATATTTCTGATGCAGAATAAAGAATATTGCCCATATTAAACCTCCAATAATATAACTTTATAAATAATTGATCACATCTATTAATATAGTCATCATAAACATATATGCTATAATTTAATAAATATATTTTACACGATATAGTAAAGTTATTATATCGTTATATTACATATATAACAATCTAAATCTAGGGAGACTTATATGTTTAACAATCCATATGAAGCACCACAAGAGCTTGCAACAGGAGGTCATGTAACGAAAGAATTAAATTCCGTTACAGTACACTTTGACGACATCCATTATGCCTTATCTAGTGGTCAACTCAATGGTGGGTATCACCATACGTTAGCCGTACGAAATCAACAATTAACCTACCAAATCGAAACAGAAAAAGATTTACCAGGTGGCTCGGTAGCTAATTACTTAGCACAAGAGTTTGAGCATATCGATACGCCCGTTCATTTTAGTACAGCACTGCTCACATCTGCCACAATGAACCTTCACGCATACGCTAAGGTCGAAGAACATGATACGATTGTGGAAACTATCGTTACTGCAGGCTATGAAAAAACAGCCCATCGTGCAGGCACAGGCTATTGCTACGAAGAGCGAGATGGCAGTTTCATAGTACCTGGTACCATCAACATTCTTGTCTTTACAAATAAGGCCTTAACAGATAGTGCTATGGTGAAAGCCATCATGACAATTACAGAGGCTAAAACAGCAGCCCTTCAAGATTGGGGTGTTGAAAGTGTACGACTCTATCCATTTATCAACGAAGATATTCCTGATGCAATAACAAAAGAGCGCAAGACTTCTGCCACCGGTACCTCTACAGATGGTGTGATTCTCACCATCGATACTAATGGCGATGTGTTAACAGATGCAGGCTCCTTCTCCCTATTCGGGGATACATTAGCTAAGGCTGTTTATATAGGTATACAACGAGCCTTAGAAAATGCTATTGGCGCCGAATAAACACACACATCCTAGGCGAAATAAAAACCGCACATCCTAGGCGATCGGGATGTGCGGTTCATTGCATATAAAACTGTTACACACAGTATAATATTTGAAAATGAATATCAAATTAAGATTTGAGAGTTTTTCTCAAATCTTTTTTTTATTTTTCTAATTAATACTCATAGAAGAACTGTTGTAACTTTTTAAGGTTTTTAGTTTTAGTAAGGCCAAGCATCAATAAAATACGAGCTTTTTGTGGACTCAATGTATCACTTACAAGATAGCCTGCTAGTGCATCTTGTGGTACGGAAGACACCATGCCACTGCCTGTACGAGAGGCGCGTACAGTTGGAAAGGCTGTATTTTGTGTTATTTGACGTACATTTTGAGGAATTGTACCATGCCCTAACCCTGTCAAAATGAGCCCATCAGGGTTAGTCGCCACTACACTCATTGGTACCATGTCATCCATACCACCATAGCAAGTCAAAATGACTACACGAGGCAATTCTTTTAAATCATGTACATCAAAGACAGATTCTTTCGTATGACGACGAGTAGAGGCTTTATAATAATGAGCCACTCCATCTTGTACAATGCCAAGATGACCTACTAATGGGCTATCGAAGGTTGCTACATTCGTTGTATTCCGCTTAGAAACATCGCGTGCTCCATCAATATAGCCATTTAGAACAACAAGTACACCTTTACCTACAGACTCTGGCGTTCTCGCCACTTGAATCGCTTGTAATAGATTAATCGGACCATCTGCACTGATTGCCCCAGCAGGTCGCATAGATCCAGTAATAACGATAGGCTTATCTGTATGAACAGTAAGATTAAGGAAATAGGCTGTTTCTTCCATACTATCTGTACCATGAGTGATAACAACACCACCGATATCCTCTTGATCAACTAATTTTTGTACTAACTTGGCTAAATCCAACCAATGCTGGACAGTAATATCGGAACTTTCAATATTACTAAACTGAGTATATATATATGGACCATATGGTTCTGTGCCAGGTACAGAATCTAGGATTTCATTGAGACCCAACACACCTGCAGTATAGCCAGTCAAATCTGTATCGGATGCGCCTTGTCCAGCAATCGTACCACCCGTACCAATCAAAGCTATTTTTGTCTCCATATTACCTCCATCATAAAATACATAAAATAGTGAATCATTTGTTAATCAACGTTGGGGCTGAAAGGAAGGCATCAATTCTAATTTATGCTTATTAATACGGTTCAAATGATCAATACGTTCTTTTGTTTCTAAATCATCAATCTGACCGGTTCTAATATAGCGATCTAGAACTGCATAGGTAAAACCTAATTTATCTTCATCAGATTGACCACTGAGACCATCACTAGGTGTCTTATCTACAAGATATTTAGGAATATCTAGGAGTCGACCAATTTGACGCACCTCTTCTACAACAAGATTGGCGAGAGGACTAAAATCCCCTGCACTATCGCCATATTTTGTAGAGTACCCTACATAATCTTCAGAGCCGTTACATGTATTGGCCACACGTGCACCATTTGGTAAGTTTTGACCAACAGCATATAAGGTTGCCATCCGAAGGCGCGGTGGTGTATTTATAGCTGCATCTCGAGATAAATCATTTCTACCCGTTACAACTTCATACCCTTCGCCTTGAATAATAGCATTTGTTAAAGCTTCGTAAGCAGCTCCTATATTAACAATAATATGAGAAATACCTAAGTGATTGACAACGGTCTTAGCATCATCGATATCGGATTGAATGCCGTTTGGCATGAGCACTCCCACTACGCGTTCTGCCCCAAGGGCTTCTTTACAAAGGGCTGCCACGATTGTGGAGTCCTTACCCCCTGAAATGCCTACTACAGCGCTGCAACTAGGTCCATTTTGGTTAAAATAATCTCGAATCCATTGAATGAGAGCCTCTTTTGTTGCTTGTGGATTATCTAACATAAGCCCTCCTATTTTTTCCGGAAAATACGATTTAATAAATCCATTTTCATTTGATAGTATCCTGGACTCATATCAAGGTAATGACGATGTGGATTTTCAAAACGTTGTTCTTCAGGCCAAATTTCAGTTTCTAATTGGTCTTTAACATATTGACGAAGCTCATCTAAGGTTGGTAATTCTACTAGTAATTTTCCATCCTTAATAATGAGTTGTTTCATTTCTTTGAAAGTACAGTTTTCAAAGTACAATTCACGCCACGGTTGTTCTGGATCAATATAACGATATGGTTCGGTTGTATCTGGTACCTCTTCTAACAATGTTAATAAATCTGCAATGGCACGACCTTTCTCATTGTACACGCGGTACACCTTTTTAAAGCCTGGGTTCGTAATCTTTTCAACAGATTCGGAAATCTTAATACGAGGCTCCCATACGCCATTTTTTTCAACCCCAGCAATCTTGTAAACTGCACCAAATACAGGATCGCTCTTAGAGGTAATCAGTCTTTCACCTACCCCGAAGATATCGATAGGCCCGCCTTGGATTAACAAGGATGTAATCGTATATTCATCAAGGCTGTTGGAAGCCATAATTTTACAATCTTCTAAGCCTGCTTTATCAAGCATGCGGCGTGCTTTTTTAGCTAAGTACGCCAGGTCACCAGAATCAAGGCGAATCCCTTTTAAACGTTTTCCCATAGGTTCTAATACATCTTTAGCTACTTTAATTGCATTAGGTACACCAGAGTTTAGAACATCATAGGTATCAACGAGGAATACAGCTCCATCTGGATAGACTTCAGCGTAAGCTTTAAAAGCTTCGTATTCTGAATCATGATACATAACCCAACTATGAGCCATAGTACCACTCACAGGGATGCCAAATTGTTGGCCTGCTAAAACAGTTGCCGTAGACTGCACCCCACCGATATAGGCTGCTCTCGCACCATATACAGCGGCATCCACATTGTGAGCTCGACGTGCGCCAAAATCGGCTACAATACGACCATCTGCGGCACGAACGATACGATTGGCCTTAGTAGCGATAAGGGACTGATGATTCATCATAGTTAGCACTGCAGTTTCTACGATTTGTGCATCTATGAGAGGTGCTACGATAGTAATAACCGGTTCATTGGGATAAATAATCGAACCCTCTGGGAATGCATATACATCACCAGTGAATGAGAAATCTTTTAGATAGTTTAAAAACTCCTCACTAAAGATACCTTGAGCCCGTAAAAAATCAATATCACGTTCATCAAAGTGTAGATTCAAAATGTACTCAACGATTTGTTCAAGACCACCAAAAATGGCAAAGCCACCCTTGTCTGGATTGCGTCTGAAGAATACATCAAACGCGACGCGATCCGTGTTTTCATGTTGCGTAAAATAGCCGTGTGCCATGGTCATCTCATAAAAATCCATAAGCATACTAATATTGCGACTGTCGTGTTGCATCGGTTCACCAACCTTCTAAAATCTAATGGATTTGTAAAATCGTTAATCGTATAACCTCATTATACATTATTATTCCTATATAGCTAGTCTCTACATGTGCTAATGCTTGCATTAACTATCCTAATAATCATTCTTGTGATATAACTATATATATACTAATTATTTATATATTCCATATATATGTCGATGAAAGTTATCACTGAAACAAATACAATTATTAGTATTAATTCGTATACTAATAAAATTACTACGTATTCAGTGTAATCAACCAATATATATATCTATTATTTACATCAGAATGAAAGGAACCATTATGGAATCAATCGTTCAAGCAAAACGCGTATTAGAAATATTTAAAGAAATGAGCCAAATTCCTCGTGAATCTGGCAACGAAAAAGGCATTAGCGACTATATCGTAAACTTCGCTAAAAACTTAGGTTTAGAGGTTCATCAAGACGACCAATATAATGTAGTCATCAAAAAACCTGCATCCCCAGGTTATGAAAATAGACCTTCTATTATCCTACAAGGTCATATCGACATGGTATGTGTTCGTGATCACGACTCTAACCATGACTTCACTAAAGACCCAATTGCCAACATCATCGAAGGCGAATGGATGCATGCAGACCACACTACATTAGGTGCGGATAACGGTATGGGTGGCGCGATGATGCTTGCTATCCTTGAGGATGATAGCCAACAACACGGCCCTATGCAATTATTGTTCACTACTAATGAAGAAACTGGTATGGATGGCGCTTTCGCTATTAAAGAAGGCCAAGTAAGTGGTGATTACTTACTCAACCTCGATACAGAAGTAGAACACGATTTTACTGTTAGCTGTGCTGGTGGTTGCCACGTTCACGTAAATATTCCTTTATTGCGAGAAAATAACCAACCTGGTTATGATGCAGGCTTATCCCTTACCGTAACAGGCCTTAAAGGCGGTCACTCTGGTATCGAAATCTGCGAACAACGTGCTAATGCTAACCAAGTATTAACACGCGTACTCTATGACATTCAACAACAATATCCTGTATGCTTAGCATCCTTTGAAGGCGGTGTAAAACATAATGCCATTCCTTCTAAAGCAGTAGCTACATTATCCGTACGCGCTGAAGATGTAGAAGCCATCAAAACTTTAATTGAATATCAAGAGAAACAATATCTCCATGAGTATGGTATCCAAGATCCAGGTCTTAAATTTGTCGTAGAAGATGTCGCAACACCTGATGTAGTCTATGCGGATGATACAACAGAAGCCCTCATTACTTACATCTATCTTGCACAAGATGGTGTTCATTCTGTAAGCAAATCTATCCCAAATCTTGTAGAAACTTCTGACAACATCGCAATCGTACGCGAAAATGAACATACTATTGAAGTACTCATCTCTATTCGTAGTTCTAACAGTAACAGCCTTGAATTCTTAGCAAAGAAAATGCTTCTTCTTGCAAAAACACTTGGCGTATCTGCAGAACGCACTGGTGGCTATCCAGCATGGGAATATGACAAAGGATCAAAACTTGAAGAGCAAGCTATTTCCTTACATAACGAAATGTTTGATACACCAGCTAATGTCAATGCTATTCATGCCGGTCTTGAATGTGGCTTGTTAAAAGGTGTACTACCAAATACACAAATGATCAGCTTTGGTCCTACTATCGTAAGCCCACATACACCAATGGAACGCGTTCATTTACCATCTGTTGAAAATGTATATGTATATCTAAAAGCTTTATTAGCTAAGTTACAATAAACATAAAACAGTAAATAATGACTATATACTTTATGTATAATTTGATATACTAAAGGTAATCTAATTAGAGATTTATATAACGAATTCTCTTCTCACCCTCCTATAAGGAGTTCAGTCAACTCTCCCTCGACTGAGTCTTCTATAGGAGGGATTTTTTTATATTCTTCTCCCAAAATTTGAAATTAATATTTATTCATAGAGGAGTATCTCTTCATATATACGTAAATCAATATATACAACACTTTTCACAATCAATTATGAATATTAAATACATCTGTCACTATACTCATATAAGGTATATAACCAATATATTTAATGAGAATTTTAAGAAAAATAGTACTTTCATAACTATGCATATACCCTAGGGTGTATTTTCTGTGTTATCCTATAGGTGTATACTGTGTTTACATTACTCAGGAGGTACGTATGATCCCTATTGTTATCATATCCGGATTTCTAGGGTCTGGAAAAACAACATTTTTACAACACATACTAAAAGAACATAAATCTACAGATAAAATTTTAATTATAGAAAATGATTTTGGTGAAACCAGCCTCGATGCAGCAAATCTTGCAAAAACAGGGGCTACCATTCGTGAAGTTACATCTGGCTGTATTTGCTGTAGCTTACAAGGAAATTTCCAACAAGCACTGCTCGACATTCTGCAAAATTACGATGTAGATACCATCTATATTGAACCATCAGGAGTCAGCAAATTAAGCGAAATCATCCATACATGCGAGGATGAAGAGATTGCAAAATCCGCCTATGTTCATGCATCGGTAACCACCGTAGATGCCATGCAAGCACCTATGTTTATCAAAAACTTTGGTCTCTTCTTTAAGGATCAAATCACAAATAGTGATGCCATCTTCTTAAGTCATACCGAAGATATCCAACAAACAAGCATTACAAAACGTATGATTCACGAGTTAGCACCAAATACTCCAATTCATGAAGAAGCATGGAGCACCATTGCGTTACGAGACTATATCAAACGTCTCTATCATTGTCATGATGACAATTCCTTACATGATGAGCATCTATTTATGAGCCATACATTCAAAGACTTGCGTACACTCACTCTATTACAGTGGAAAACTATCTTAGAAGGTATGCCAGATACCGTACTCCGTGCTAAAGGGATTGTACCGACCGTCGAAGGACCTCATGAGTTGCAATACGGTACCCATTACTGTTCCCTATCCCCTAGTGAGTCCACGGACTATAGCTTAGTTGTTATTGGTACAGATTTTAATGTGCCAATGGTACATAACGAAGTGTGTCAATCATGATACCTGTTTATATCGTTACCGGATTCATCGGTTCTGGTAAAAGTACTTTCATAAATGAACAACTACAACATCGTAAAAAGCTGGGCGGCACGGCATGTATCAGCGCCGAAGAAGGTGCTGTATCGCTCATCAAAGAAGGATTACAACTCAATCCTGATAAGCTTAGTGCAATTACACCTAATGAACCTGATACATATAGTTCTATAGCTGATGAAATCGCAAGCTATGTCGACAAGGTAAAGCCTAAAGAAATATGGATTGAATGGAACGGTATGATCAGCTTTCACCAACTAGAAGCCTTGCTATATAGTGATAAGCTACGCCATCTATTACAAATCGAAAAGGTATTATATCTTTGTACAGACCAATTCGTCGCATCCATTTTGCCTGGTTTAGGTAATGATGTAACAAGCCAATTATATAGTGCCGATTGTATCATCACAGAAACCGATACACATCACGCCTTATTACGGACCTATAACAGTGACGCCAAGATTGTAACAGCGCCTGCGCCAGAAAAGGTAGCAGAATTATGCCGCAATTCTACGTGGGGTCTCATACCAAATCTATTAGTTATCGGCATTACAGCCTACATACTATTAGTCACTGCATTCCGTCATGATATTCCTTACTCCATCCACCAATGCTTTGCCATCATTACAGGGCTCATTATCGAGGCTATCCCGTTCCTATTATTAGGAACCATTGGTTCAACAGTCATTCGCTATTTCGTTCCACAAAGAATACTGCTAAAACTATTAGGAGATCACTCTTGGAAGAGCTATGGTGCCGCCATGGTTAGTGGCTTAGCCTTACCAGTTTGCGACTGTGCTATTATTCCATTATTTAAAGCACTTACAGATAGAGGTGTACCATTATCTGTGGCCCTCCTATTTATGCTCGCCAGCCCAATCATCAATCCTATTACCATTCTATCCACCTGGTATGCCTTTCCAGATAATCCAATGATTTCTGTATGGCGTATCGTACTTGGCCTTGGCGTAGCTTTATTGGTGGCCTTATCATTCCGTTTTATACCACCATCTACGTCTATGATGAAAGCTAAAACGGCACAGAACCTAAGTTATGAAGAAATCGTCTTAGAAGCATCGAAAAGTAAACATATCAATAAAAGAAAGTTACTCATTCATATGGAAAAAGAGTTCTCCCAGCTCTTATTCTATTTCTCTATTGCAGCTTGTGTACTATCCGTAGTTCAAGTGTATGGAAAGCCTTGGCTCATCAATGCCGGCATCACATTACCTGACGTGTGGGCCATCCCAATTCTGCTAATATTGGCGTTCTTCTTCTCTGTATGCTCTACATCAGATGCTATTATAGGCAAATCCTTGAGCACCCTGTTCCCTATGAGCTCAGTCATGGGTTTCCTTATCTTAGGACCTATGCTCGATATTAAAAATGTATATATTTTAAAACAATATATGCCTACATCATTTATTCTTCGTCTAGGCTTAACAATTGTTGTTATATCCTATTTAGCAGCATTAGGTTTTCAATTCTTTTTAAGCTAATGTTTAGTCATTACTATTTCAGTTCTTCATGAATATAAAAGGAGATGATTCTATGAAATTAGGGCTGAAAGATCGCTTTTCCATTGTGAAAGGCTTACTTTACCTCACCTTAGGTATCTGCTGTGTATACCTAATCGTAACCGGTCGTTATTTGAACTATATCGCACCACGATATGAACTACTGCTAGGTATTAGCAGTGTAGCTCTCATACTAGGCGGATTGGCTACGGTTATTTGGGCTCCATCGCGCTATTATAAACACAACTGGCGCTCTATCGTGCCTATCATTATTCCCGTAGTTTTACTCATCGTTCCCCCTGTCCTTGTACCTACAACAGGTGTTCAAGGTGCAGCACGAATCAATGATGATACAAACAACTTTGACTTTACAAATGATGCCATCGGCGAGGTTATTACAGTTAATAGTGAAAGCAAAGAGCCTGGCATTTCTAAAGACAAAAAAGAAATCGTGTTAAATTCAGATAATTTCTATCAAACCATCGTAAAGGTTGGATCTAATGTAGACCAATACAAAGACTACACTGTATATATGACAGGTTATGTAAACCGCGATGATAACACGCTAAAATCTAATGAGTTTACCATCTCTCGTATGGCTATGTCCTGCTGCATTGCTGACGTGGCACCGATTGGCATGACCGCCTATAAACCAGATGGTGATAGCTTAGCTAATGAACAATGGGTTTCTATCGAAGGCAAAGTATCTACGCGAGATTTCCACGGTCGTCAACAACCATACGTAGAAATTACAAAAATAAAATCAGCAGAACCTATTTTAGGTTATGTATATCCTTAAACAAACAATCTTAAATCGATAGCCTTAAAGAAGCTTAAATAAATATATAAACAAAAAACCGAGGCCTAATGCCTCGGTTTTAATAAACATATATTTAGCAAACATATAATAGTATTATATAGGGACTATATTATCGATATTATCGATGTAACTCTTTAACAATTCGTTTGCCAAGAGATGCAGCAACAGCACAAAGGAAGATGTCTGGACCTACGGGAATTAAGAAGCATGTAATAATAACGGCCTCCACCCCAATTGGTTTACCTAAGTACAAATTCATAATGAAGTACAAATAAATCATCCCAAGGCCATACACGATAAATAAATTTAATATAGATCCTGCTAATAATCGTTTAAAGGACAATGTTTCCATAGACTCTGCAATACGGCCCACTGCATAAGCACCTACCATAAAGCCAATTAAATAACCAAAGGTAGGTTGTAAAATGTAACCAGGACCACCACCAGATGTAAAAATCGGTACCCCAATTAATCCTAAAACAATATAAATGCCAACACTAGCAGCTCCTAATCGACTGCCCAGTACAATGCCTGCGAGGGTAGTAAATAAGATTTGTAATGTAAATGGACAATTTGGTAATGGTACCCGTATGAAAGCACCTACAGCAATTAATGCTACAAAAAGTGCTGTCATTGTTAACTGACGGGTAGTGATGCGACCTTGTTTCGACACGGTAGAACTCATGGTATACCTCCATTAATAACACATCAACAAACTACAATCTACTAACTATCTAAATTAAATCACTTGTATTTTTAATTGTCAACTACATGTGTTGACTTTTAGTTAACTATGCAGTCTAATACTATATATACGGCAATTTCAAGTATTTTGTTATTTTGACTATACATTATAGTTATTACCAATCGTTCATAATAACTAAAAGATATACTCATCTTCATACAAAAATCTTTGAATTTCATCTTATATTCATGTAACAACATTAAATTATACGTAAGTAGATTGAGTAAAATCTACTTTCACAAAACAGTATATAAAAGTACCTTATATTAGGAGGCATTCATTATGAAAAATGTTAAAAAAGTATCAAAGGTATTATGTGCATTTGGCGTTAGTACAGTACTATTAGCAGGTGTAGTTGGCGCAGCTAGCAACCATGCATACAACAACAATAGCAACTGGAAAGGCGTTGGTAGCGTAGCTCCATCCGCTCAAGCTAACTATTCTGTTGATTACATGGGCGCTGTTACAGTATTCCAACAAAACTTCCCTGGCGCTACTGTAAAATCTATTTCTTACGATGCTAAACACAACCCTTACTATGAAGTAGAAGGTTACTACAACAACCGTGCAGTAGAACTTAAAGTTGATGAAGCAACTGGCCAAATTGTTGGTAAAGAAGTAAAAGGCTATGCTAAAGCTAACAAAACTATTAACGTTCAAAACATCATCATCCCTGAAGTAGCTGAAACTAAAGCTATGGAAAAAGTTGGTTCTGACTTCCAAACTGTAGAATGGACTGTTGAACGTGAAAACGGTCGTGCTGTATACGAATTCGATATGACAACTGGCGGCGGCAAAAAAGCTGAAGTAAAAGTTGACGGCATGAACGGTAAAGTGTTAAGCGCTAAAGTAAAAAGCACAAAATACTAAGATTTTAATTCATCAAGTGAACCCTATCCTAACCCACTTAGATGACACACTACACATATAACACACATACTATACACACAGTATCCATTGGATACACTCTCTAACACAAACTAACACACAAACTTAGAGAGCCCCCTATGACTCACAAAGGGCTCTCTCAAAACCCTATCTCACACAATAGGTAAAGGGTCTGTGCTCACACACCACAGACCGAACGTTACACACACTATACTCCCTTAAAAAGACCTTGGATCGTTGAATCCAAGGTCTTTTTTCTATTCCCTATCCTCTATCTTCTATCCTCTAGATATTACTATATATTTATAGATGTCTACCATAACCCAACAATCTAATTTACAATTAACTAGGATACATTCTTCAACACCAAAAGACCTCCCACGAAGGGAGGTCTTTTGTATAAGTTTTATAGGTCTGATAGTTTGTGTTCTATTTCTTAAGCGAGGTCATGCTCAAGAATGTCATTTGTATGTTCTGAAAGTTTGATCTATAGTATTTCCATAATGGAAGTACGAAAATTATGCTTTATCCAAAGCTTGTGCCAAGTCTTCGATGATGTCATCAATATTTTCAAGGCCGATGGATACACGGATCATATCTGGTGTTACGCCAGCAGATTTTTGTTGTTCTTCGTTAAGTTGTGCATGTGTTGTAGATGCAGGATGAATAACAAGAGATTTAGCATCTGCTACGTTAGCAAGGTTGGAGAAGATTTCCAAAGAGTCAACAAGTTTAATACCTGCTTCTTTACCACCTTTTACGCCGAATGTGAATACAGCACCAACACCTTTAGGGAAGTATTTATCTGCTAAAGCTTTGTATTTGCTGTCTTCTAATTCTGGGTAGCTTACCCATGCTACTTTAGGGTGTTTGCTCAAGAAATCTACTACTTTACGAGCATTTTCTACGTGACGTTCTACGCGCAAGGACAATGTTTCAACGCCTTGCAAGATTTGCCATGCTGCAAGTGGAGTAATGCATGCGCCAGTATCACGAAGCAATTGAGCACGAATTTTTACAGTGAATGGGATTGGCAAATCACCATATACTAAGCCATTGTAGTGTTCGTCACCTTCGGAGAAACCAGGGTATTTACCAGAACCTTTATAGTCGAATTTACCAGATTCTACTACTACGCCAGCCAATGTTGTACCGTGACCACCTAGGTATTTAGTAGCAGAGTGTACAACTACGTCAGCACCATGTTCTAATGGACGGAACAAGTATGGAGATGCAAATGTGTTATCTACGATCAAGATGATATTGTGTTTATGTGCAATATCAGCTACTGCTTGTACGTCGATAAGGTTAATACCAGGGTTACCGATGGATTCGATGTAAACAGCTTTAGTATTGTCATCGATAGCCGCTTCAAATTCGTCCAAATTATCAGGGTTTACGAATTTAGTTTCGATTCCTAAACGTGGTAATGTTGCTGTAAACAAGTTATAAGTACCACCGTATAATGTGGATGCAGCAACGATGTTATCGCCAGCGCTTGCCACGTTCAAGATGGAGTATGTAATCGCTGCGGAACCAGATGCTACAGCGATACCACCTGCACCACCTTCAAGTTGTGCAACACGAGCATCCAATACATCTGTAGTAGGATTGCCAAGGCGGGAGTAAATACCACCAGGATTAGTTAATGCAAAACGACCTGCTGCTTCTTCAGCATCTTTAAATACGAAAGATGTAGTTTGGTAAATAGGTACTGCACGAGAACCTGTTGGATCTACTGTGTGACCCGCATGTAATTGTAATGTTTCAAATCTGTATTGTTTGCTCATTATAACAACTCCTTTATATTAACTGTGAATTGAGTTCGTTCTTTATACCTAGTATACTACTATGTTTTAAAAATTATGTCTACTATTAATTTATACAGTTAGCCATAACTTGAAGCTATAGCAAACATGTATTTACTCATAAAATACCCATCCGAAAGATGCCAATTACACCTATATATAGCTCACACACAAAAAAGCCCCTAATTACTTCTCTAAAACCATCTCACAATAGAGACCATTAAAAGTAATTAGGGGTATTTCTACTAATCATAATTTAGATATAAGCACCTAAATTTTTATCACGTTCAAATTTCATTTTTTGGATTTGTTCAATGATGTATGGTGTTTCTTGGTATACATAGTAGTTTAACCAGTTTGTAAACAACAATGTACTTACAGAACGCCAACGTACAACAGGTCGTTGTTTTGGATCATCATCAGGGAAATAATTTTCAGGAACCGCAATATCCAAGCCTTTTTTAATATCACGTACGTATTCACGGTTGAGTGTATCCCAATCGTATTCAGCGTGACCAAATACAAAGATGTGTTTATTGTCTAAGCTACGAACGATAGCTGCCCCTGTTGGTTCAGATCCTGCCAACAATTCTAATTCTCGGTTTTCCTTAATTTGTTGTAAGGAAACTGTGGTATGACGGGAGTGTGGCATCCAGAACTTTTCATCAAAGCCACGCAAGAGCACCGGGCGATCATTGTAAATATCGTGTTCGTATACACCAAACAGCTTTTCATCCATAACGGATTTATTAATGCCAAAATGATGGTACAAACCAGCCTGTGCACCCCAACAGATATAGAACGTAGAGTATACATGCTCTTCGCCCCAATTCATAATTTCTACTAACTCATCCCAGTAATCAACTTCTTCAAAAGGCATTAATTCTACAGGAGCGCCTGTAATGATCATGCCATCAAAAAACTCATCCTTCACCTCATCAAAGGTGCGGTAGAAGGTATCTAAATATTGCTCATCTGTATTTTTAGCCTTACGAGATGCAGTATGCAACAATGTTAAGTTCACTTGCAATGGGCTATTACTAAGAGCACGCAAGATTTGAGTTTCTGTAACTTCTTTAGTAGGCATCAAATTGACTAGCAATATTTGCAAAGGTCGGATTTGTTGAGTCTCCGCCCGTTCTGTATCCATAACGAAAATGTTCTCTTGAGCTAATTTCGTAATGGCCGGTAAATTTTTTATTACTTTAATAGGCATACTATCACCTCTACACACTAAACAATTTGATAACCTAATCTAAACACTCTACCCAATATTATTAAAAGCCTCTAGCCTCGTAGGCACGACGCCAAGCTTCAAGGCCTTCTTCTAATGTTTTACGAGGACATGCTACATTGATGCGCTCAAAGTCTTCCCCATCGACACCGAACATAGAGCCCGTATCTAGCCACAACTTAGCTTCATTGATAATCCATTCATCGCGTTCCTTAGGGCTCAATGGCAACTTAGAACAATCTAGCCACATGAGATATGTCCCTTCCGGACGATATACGTGAATTTTTGGCATATATTTTGCCACATAATCAATGGTAAACTGAATGTTGTCTTGAATATATTCTTTCAACTCGTCGAGCCAAGGTGCCCCCACTTTATAGGCCCCTTCGCAACCAACGATGCCCATTGTATTTAATTGACTATAACCAGCTCGGTCTATTTCTTTGATAAAACGACGACGTAAGGAATCATTAGGAATGAAAATATTGCTTACTTGTAAGCCAGCGATGTTGAAAGTCTTACTAGGCGCTGTACATACGATACAATGTTCTGCATAGCTTTCACCAAGATCAGCAAAAACCTTGTGCGTATGACCTTTCCAAACAAAGTCAGCGTGAATTTCGTCGCTCACGATGAGTACGTTATGTTTAATACAAATGTCTCCAAGACGTTTTAACTCGTCCTCAGTCCACACGCGGCCTACAGGATTATGCGGGTTGCACAAGAGGAATAATGTTACATTTTCCTCCACGATAGCGCGTTCAATGCCCTCAAAATCGATGGTATATTTTTCTTCCCCTTTGATTAATGGCACATTGATAAGGCGGCGATCGTTATCATCGATAACCATGCTAAATGGATAGTATACCGGTTGATTGATGAGCACGCCCTCCCCTTCATTAGTGAAAGCGCGAACCGCCATAGCCAAGGCAAAGACGATACCAGGTGTTTTAACGAGCCATTTTTGTTCTGGTGTCCAGTTAAAGCGCGTAGTGAACCAGTTTTGTAATACTTCAAAGTATTCATCATCGGATTCTGTATAACCGAATACGCCATGGTTCACGCGGTCTAATAAGATTTGCTTCAACTCAGGTGGCACCTCAAAATCCATGTCTGCCACCCAGAATGGCAACACATCAGCTGGTTTACCGCGCTTCACAGCAAAATCGTATTTCAAGGATTTTGTGTGCGTTCTATCTAAAATTTGATCAAAATTATATTGTCCCATAGGAACTCCTTTATTTATTGAAAGCTTGTTCCAAGTCTGCAATCAAGTCGTCTGTATCTTCAATACCTACAGATAAGCGCAATAAACGACGTGTAATACCTTTACGTTCTGCATCTTCCGGTTTTAAGTCCGGATGAGTTTGCGTTACAGGATATGTCAATAAAGACTCAGTACCACCAAGACTTTCAGCAAATTGGATAAGCTTAATACCTTCTAAGATTTGTTTAGCTGTTTCTTCGCTATCTACTTCGAAAGACAACATACCGCCAAAGCCTGTAGTTTGGGCTTTATTGATTTCATAGCCTGGATGTTCAGGAAGGCCTGGGAACAATACTTTTGTAACTTTAGGTTGTTTTTTAAGCCATTCAGCAAGGGCAATGGCATTCTTTTGGTGTTGTTCCATGCGAAGTGCCAATGTTTTTACACCGCGGATAACGAGCCAGCTATCCATAGCGGATAAGCAAGCACCAACAGTTTTATAAGTTAAGCGCAATTTAGCAGCCAATTCATCATCATTTACAATGGTGAAACCAGAAATAACGTCATGATGACCACCGATGAATTTAGTACCGCTATGAACGACAATATCGGCACCTAAGTTCAATGGTTTTTGGAAGTAAGGGCTTAAGAATGTATTGTCGATAATGACTAGTGCATTGCGGTCATGAGCTAAGGCACACAAAGCACGAATATCAGTAATCTCCATCATCGGATTTGTTGGAGTTTCAATATAAACAGCCTTTGTATTTGGTTTGAAAGCTGCTTTCACCGCATCAAGATCGGATGTACCAACATAGGTGAACTCAATGCCGTTTTGTTCGTAAATATTTGTGAACATACGGATAGAACCACCGTACAAATCATCACCTAAAATGATGTGATCCCCAGGGGAGAATAGATGGAATACAGCGTCCACTGCGGCCATGCCGGAAGAGAATGCCAATGCATCCTTACCATCTTCAAGACCTGCAATCAATTGTTCCAAACGATCCCGTGTTGGATTAGACTCACGTGTATATTGATATCCTGTTGTATCACCCAACTTTGGATGGGAAAATGTACTAGACATATAAATTGCAGGGGAAATTGCACCAGTGCTATCTGGTTTACCGCTGCCATGAACGCATTTTGTATTAAATTTCATTCCATTCAACTCCTCATATTTGTATACAATATATTAATTATAAAAGTAGACAATGATTAAGGTCAACAAAAATGGGCACTCATACGCCATGAGTGCCCCTGAAAAGTCATATCTATTTTGAATGGCTTGCCATAACTCTAGGTTAAGTTAGCCTAATTTTTTGTACGTTTTGTAATAAGCAATGCCAAGATAATGCCCAAAGAAGACGTCACTAGTTGCGGCCAACTAGACACAAACAACATAGTATTTACAATCTTCGGTGGAAATTGGAATAGAGAGAAGAACAAAGAATATCCGCCGAATAGAACACCTGCTTTCACTAAAGCCGCCACAACAATAAGCAATACCTTCGGTTTATGTTGTAACCAATAGGCTACAAATACATAGGCAGTCGTGCCAAGGGCGGTAATCAAAATAAACGGTGGCAACGGCAACATACCTTGTAAATGCGCTACTACAGGCGCAATCCAGGCGATAACGAGACCATTTTTCCAACCATAGCGCCATGTGGCTAGTACAAACGTAGCAGACGTGATGGAACCGATGAGGAACATACTCACCTGGTTAGGAATAAATGGGAAAATAAGGCGCAAGCTTTGCGCCAATAAGGCTACAGCCAACAATAGGCCTGTGCCCGTAATAGATTTGGTAGACATAAGAACCTCCTACTATACAATATAGATTTTTAAGAGGTACTTACCTCATATAGTAAAACTAAGCCTCTACAAAATATAGACGTGCCCGATCATATACCCAATTATAAACATAAGTATAACCTAAGATAACCAATGTCATCGTTATATCTGTCACAAAAGCCATCCAAAAACTCATATGCATCATGTACATAATAATCGGTACAGTAGCGAACATAAATAGACCTTCAAACAATACCGCATGAATAGTACGGATTACAGGCCCCCGCTCTAATCGATCACCTGGTACTAGTTTATCAAATATCCAGTTAAACACAAAATTCCAAACCATAGCTAGCAAGGAAAAAATAACCATCAATACAAAAGGCTGTCCATCATGCGGAACAAACAACATCACCAAACAACCAATTAAAATACAACCAACCTCATACAAAATCGACTGTACCACACGCTCTGAAGCAGACATAACAAACACCTCCATCAGAAACTAGACAAGAAATTCACTATCACTCTACTATTATATTTATTTTTTTAGATTTGTCGAGTTTTGCCATTTTAAGATAGAAAAAGCCGCCATATGTCTGTCCAGCGACTTGCTCCTCGAAGTGAGTATTGCCATTTCAGGATAAAAAGAAGCCGCATTGTATCTACTAAGCGACTTGCCCTCCCGAAGTGAGTTATGCCATTTTCGGATATAAAGGAAGCCCCTCGTAGTGTTCTGTAAGCTCGACTTGCAAGGAATGGAGAGCGAGCAGAATGCTACGAGGGGCTCTATTTAATTATCCTAAAAGTGGCATTACGAACTCAATCCATGGAATCCCCACCACAATAAAGATTGCGAGGTAGATAATCCCAAAGATAGCCCCTAATTTCCAGAATTCAGGACCTTTGTTATAGCCACTAGCAAACCAGATTGGGCTGTGACCTGTACCATATGGTGTAAGGATACCCATAATACCCATTGGTACTAATAGAATCAACATAACTTGAGCTGGATCAACACCAGGAATTTGAAGAATTAGAGTAGCAAACAAGCCTACCATAGCTGTTACATACGCTGTACCAGAAGCAAAGAAGTAACGAAGCAAGCAGAATGCTAACAATAAACCTAGAACAGCCATTGTTGGATCTAAAGAAACTAAAGAACCACCTGCAGATTTAGCAAGCCATTCTAAGAAGCCTACGTTCTTAAGACCAGAAGCCATAGGCACGAGTGTAGCGAACCAAGTCAAAACATTCCATGCTGGTTTGTTAGCAAGGAAGTCTTGCCATGTCATAATCTTAGTGAAAATCATCAAGATAATAACAATTAAAGCCGTTGTAGTTGGGTTTACTTTGAATGTAGAAGCACCAATCCATAGTACAAGAGCCAATACAGAAATCAAGGCCATGAAGATTTCACTACGTGTCATAGAACCTAATTTCTTGTATTCATCTTTTGCCCATGCTGCAATTTCAGGGGAACCTTTTACCTCTGGTTTGCAGAATACATAGGTCAATAATGGTGTGATGATGAACAAAATAAGACCTACTGGCAAGAATGCAAGGAACCATGTGCCCCAGTTAGCAGCTACGATACCAGATTTAGCAGACAATTCTAGAGCCAATGGGTTTGGCGCTGCGCCAGTCAAGAAAATAGAGCTAGATACACATGTAGTTGCCAATGCTACCCAGTTCAAATAAGAACCAATTTTACGAGGGTTCTTATCTGGATAGGAATCGAACATTGGGCAAATACTAGATACGATTGGATAAATCGTACCACCGGAACGAGCCGCATTACTTGGAATGAATGGAGCCAACACAAGGTCAGTAATAGCAATGGCATAACCAAGACCTAAAGAGGACTTACCAAGCTTTGCTACCAAGAACAAGGCAATACGACGGCCAAGACCAGAGTTTTCATAACCAATACCGATCATGAAAGCTGCAAAGATCAACCATACGATGGCATTAGAGAAACCACTGAGGCCCCAACTGATAGCTTGTGCATCAGTAATCGCCTTTGCTACACCAGTTGCTTTATCTACAACAGGTGCAGGACCTACTTTAAACAACATAGATACGGTAACTGCAATGATACCGATAAAAGCTGGTGGCATTGGTTCTAAAATCAAACCTACCACGAGGCCCGCGAAAATACTTACGTAAATCCAAGAATTTGCGCTAAGGCCTTCAGGAGCACCGATGAGCCATACAAGAATAGCTACTACAAGCGGTGCGAATAATTTCCAATTCAACTTCATTAGAAACTCTCCTTACTACTTCAAAACAAAAATTGCAAAAAAAAATGCTTGTCTAGTATATCAAAATTTTTAATATCAGTACATAACATAAAACATAACAGTTATTAATAGATACTAAACTTTTTATAATAGGTTTTATTAAACTAGTCGTTTTTAATTTTATGCAATATAATATAAATATCGAAAATTATTAATTTAATGCAATTTACTAAAAGGATTTAAATGAAACCATTTATACATTACATAAAACCATTATGGTTTCCTACCATCATCGTATCGATCCTTTCGTTACTCACTGTGGCAGGTACATTATATATACCAACGCTAACGGCATCTATCATCAATGATGGCGTACTCCGTGGCGATTTAGAAATGATCACTAGCTCTAGCATAAACATGCTTGTTGTGGCGCTACTAACTGTATTATCCGCAATCTTAGGTGTTGCTATGAGTGCTCACATTTCTGCCTCTATGGGCAAGGAACTGCGCAATGATTTGGTAAAAGCCTTACAATACTTCTCCCTTCGAGACTTCACACACTTCGGTACTGGCACCATATTGATGCGCACAAGCCGAGATGTAGAGAAAATTCAATCCGTCCTCGGGGAAGGATTAAATATGATTCTCCCTATGCCCCTCATGATTTGTGTCGGCCTCGGGCTCACCTTCTATAAAAGCTGGCAACTCGGCCTCGTCATTCTTGCCGTTATGGCTTGTATGATACTTACCATTGTCTTTATTGAAAGCCGTGCCTTACCACTGATTAAGGCAATGCAACTCAAATTAGATGATATTACCGATCTAGTTCGAGATCACATCGTTGGTATGCCAGTGATTCGAGCTTTCAACAGAAGAACCTACGAAAACGAAAAAGAAATTAGTATTTTTACAGAAACAGCCCAACTCAATAAACGATTGCGCCAAACCTTTGCCATCGGTTTACCGACCATATTAATTCTATTTAATATGAGTACCGTTGCCATTCTCTGGGTAGGCGGTTACAACGTCAGCCTTGGTTCCCTACAAGTAGGTGACATCATTGCCGTTATCGAGTACGCTAATCTAATTCTCTTGAGTATGCTCATGGCCATTTTTGTCATCATCGACATTCCAGAAGCCATCGTATGCTACACCCGTATTCGAGAGTTGTTAGAACATGAAAACACAGATACATTCCCTGAACCATATAATGACAGTATTACCACTTCAACTTCTCCATCTGCAAGGCATGACACTTGCCAAGAGGAGAACAAAAATACTATGGAAAATCCAACTGCAACTGATGATATACCACTTTTAGAGTTCCGCAACGTTACGTTCCGTTACGATAATGCGGAGTCTCCTGCGCTAGAGAATATCTCCTTTACCGTACATCATGGCGAAACCTTAGCCATTATGGGCGATATTGGATCTGGTAAAAGTACCATTACCAATCTCATCCCTCGCCTCTTCTCCATTGAGTCTGGAGACATTCTATTTGAAGGCAAATCCATCTATGAATGGAATGTGGATGACTTGCGTGCCCGCATCGGCTATGTGCCACAGCGAGCTTACTTATTCACTGGCACGGTAGACATGAATGTGCGATATGGTGCAGCACCAAAACAGGAAATTACCGCTCAAGATGTAGAAAATGCGTGTCACCTCTCTAAAGCAGACGAATTTATCAGTCGCCTTGAAGGTGGCTACCAATATATGGTTGCTCAAGGGGGTACTAATCTATCTGGAGGCCAGCGCCAACGCCTAGCCATGGCTAGAGCTCTTGTGCGCAAACCAGATTTATTTATATTCGACGATAGCTTCTCCGCTCTGGACGGCACCACAGAACGAGCTGTTCGCACAGCATTGCACGAGGAGTTACAAAAGGATAACCGCCCTGCCCTCATTTCCGTAGAGCAAAAAGTAAGTGCTGCTAAAAAAGCAGACCATATATTAATCATCAATCGAGGGCAAGTAGCAGGGTATGGTACGCATGATGAATTAGCAGCAACCTCTACAGTATATAAACAAATTTTAGCATCTCAGGAGGTGACAGCATGAGCCCATTACACCGCTTCCTGATGGAGTCTAAAAGCCAATGGGGTTGGCTAGCACTACTCATCTTAGCGTTTATTACGGCCGCTATGTTTGAGGTATCAGCTCCAGTATTACTTGGCAAGGTCGTAGATGCTATTGTTAGTGGCTTGCAAACAGACCAAGACATTAATACAATATTCGCCTCCATTGATACTATTATTCTCTGGCTTATTGCCATTTATGGGGGCCACGCCTTATTCACCTACTTTGGCGAATACATGATGGCCTCTATCGGTTCAAAAACAGTACTCGCTTTACGCACACGCATGAGTACTCATTTATACTCACTACCTATCGAATACTTTCACGATCACCAACGTGGGGATTTACTAAGCCGTCTCACCTCTGACTTAGATGCAGTTGCAGAAACCATAGGTGAAGGCGTACCAGGTCTTGTATCTGCCATTATCGGCATTATAGGTGCCACGGCTATGATGATTTGGATAAGCCCAATGCTAGGCATCTCTATCATCGCCATTATATGTATCGGTATCCTATGTTTAACATGGCTCTCTAAGCGGGCTCGTCGGGTATATCTTAAAAACCAAAGCGCTTTAGGGGCTTTCAACAGTGGCATAGAGGAAATTGTAGTAGGAAAACCGATTATCCAAACCTTTGGTCTTGAGGAAACTACGACTAACCAAGTAAATATTCTAAACGATAATCTATTTAAAAGTATGAGAAGCGCGGCTTTCACCAGTCAGCTGGTAGAACCGCTCGTTAAATTTTTAAATCAAATTACCTATTGCCTCGTTGCCATTCAAGGGGGTCTCATGGTGTTACGTGGTTCTATTTCCATCGGTGATATTCAAGCCTTCTTCCTCTATGTCGGTCAAGTTTCGGACCCTCTATCTCGTAGTTCCTATATACTCACCAAATTTCAAGAAACTTCTGCGGCCTTGGGTCGTATTTACGAAGTCATTGATACACCAGCCGAAATCGATAAGGGAAATAAAACATTAGGTGATACAACACCACATCCAGGCACAATCGATTTTGAGCATGTTGATTTTGGCTATACGCCGTCCAATGTATTTATGAAGGATATCAACATCCACATTCCTGGTGGCTCTATGGTGGCCATCGTAGGTCCTACAGGTGCGGGTAAATCTACCTTGGTAAACCTTATCATGCGCTTCTATGACATTATAAATGGCCGCATCACCATCGATGGTATCGATATTCGCGATGTGTCTCGTGAAAGCTTACACAACACGGTAGGCATGGTATTACAAGATGCTTGGATTTTCACGGGTACTATCGCCGATAATATTGGCTACGGCAAACCAAATGCTAGTCGTGAAGAGATTGAATATGTTGCCAAACTTGCCATGGCAGATCACTTTATCCGTACCTTGCCAGATGGCTATGATACAGTTCTCAAACGTGGTGGCGATGACCTATCGCAAGGCCAACGCCAGTTAATCACCATCGCTCGTGCCTTCTTGGCGGATCCAACTATTCTCATCCTAGACGAAGCGACAGCTAACGTCGATACTCGTACCGAGGTAGAGGTTCAAAAAGCCATGAATACCCTCCTCAAGGGACGTACAAGTATCGTCATCGCCCATCGCTTGTCTACAATCAAAAATGCGGACTTCCTACTCGTAGTAGAAAACGGCACCATTGTGGAACAAGGAACACATCACGAACTAATCGAACGCGGTGGTCACTATAAAGAACTCTATGAAAACTATGCAGCAGGTATGACCGTCTAAGGCAATCTACATAAGGTAACTAACCGACTTGTAGCAGATACTAATGTTCTCAGATTATTCCTTACAAACAAAGAACCCCTAATAAGTAAAAACTTATTAGGGGTTCTTTTATATATGTCTATATAGCTGTTTATGTCTATATGGCTATTTGTATCTATACAGCTGTTTTCCTCTATATAGTTGCTTATTCCTATATAGCTATGTACCTATGTACCTATATAGCACATTTCTATATTCTATTCACCTTTTGGTACAAACCATAGGCCGTTGTTATTTTTTTCCATGTAGTCTTTGAATTCTTGAGAGTGGTAAGCAGCTACAATGTCTTTTGCCCATTGTGCATCTTTGTTCTTCTCATTAACTACGAGTTGTAACAACCATTGTGGCAATACATCTTCATTTGCTAATGCAGATTTAGGATCAATTTTTGCATTATAGATGATAGCACCGGTAATAACAATATAGTCAAAATCAGTACGTACAGAAGGAATTGTAAGAGATTTCATTTCTGTAAATTTAAGATGTTTAGGGTTTTCAATTATATCAGCTTGTGTTACTGTTGCTAAATCTTTGTTAGGATCAAGTTTAATCCAACCGATTTTTTGCAACAATGCATAGGCACGCGCCATGTTAGATGCATCGTTAGGCACTGCAATAGTATCACCATCTGCCACTTGGTCTAAAGATGTTTTAGAACCGCTAAAGATACCTGCTGGTACAGTTGGAATTGGAGTCAACGCTACAAGATGACCATTTTGTTTTTCATTGAAGTTTTTCATGTATGCTGTATGTTGTTCAACGTTGAAATCTACTTCACCATCACTCAACACTTGGTCTGCTTGTACCAAATCAGACATATCTACACCTTTAAAGGTATAGCCTTGTTTTTCCAAAATTGGTTTAACACCTTTTTCAAATAATTCAGAGTAAGGGCCTTGAGACTTACTATAGGATAATTCCTTTTTAGCACCATTATCGCTATTATTGGAACCGCAGCCTGCGATAAAAGCTACGCTAAATACTAATGCCGCACCAAGGGCAAGGAGTTTTTTAAATTTCATAGTACATTCTCCTATACTTTCACAATCAATATAACCAAAATCTATTTCATCAAATCAGGAACGACGCGCACGACGTGCAAAGTAGTTACCTATTGTTTGAATAATTTGAACAAAGATAATCAAAATAACAACAGTAAATAACATCAATGGGAAGTTCAACCGCTCATAACCATAGGTAAGGGCCAAGTCACCTACACCGCCTGCGCCAATGGCACCAGCCATAGCAGTAGCACCAATAAGGCCAATAGTACCTGTTGTAATGGATAAGATAAGCGAACCCTTTGCCTCTGGTAAAAGGAAATGCCAAATCACCTCAAAATGGGATGCACCCATCGATTGTGCAGCCTCGATAATGCCTTTATTAACCTCTAAAATAGAGTTTTCAAAGAGTCGAGCAAGATAAGGCGCAATGAATATAACAAGTGGTACGATAGCCGCCGTTGTACCAACCCGAGTACCAACAATCATCTTAGTCAACGGTAAGATAAACACCATTAAGATAATAAATGGTACAGAACGCACAATATTAACAATTGTGTTTGTAATGGTGTAAACAATGCTGTTTTTGACAATACCATTAGGATTTGTTACCACTAGTGTAACTGCGATAATCAGCCCTAGTATGGTGCCGATGAAGAGAGACAGGAACACCATGTATAATGTTTGTTCTGCAGCTAGTAATAACTGCGAACCTGGAACACCAAGTTCTTGCATGAAGAAGTCCATTATAGTGCCACCTCCTGCCATTCAATGCCTTGGGTTACAAGATATTCTTTTACCTTGCCCACCTCAAGATCATCACCAATAAACTGAACAATAAAAATACCAAGTACTGTATGTTCTAGCTCTGTTACGGTAGCAAATAACACACTTGTTTCTAAATCAAAGGTTTTGTTAATATGATATAAAACATTATCGGTCGTATTATTTCCTAAGAAATGCATCTTAAGAATTGTATATGGCCGTTTATCACAAGCCAAGGTATGTTTCACTGTTGATGGAATTTCATCAGGAATTACAGTACGTACAAATCGCTTTGTTGTTTCATGTTTAGGTTTACTAAACACCTCAAGTACGGAGCCACTCTCTATGAGCTTTCCATGCTCCATAACCACAACGCGATTACAAATTTTTTGAATTACATCAATCTCATGAGTGACGATAACCACCGTTACCCCAAGTTCACGATTAACGCGCTCCAATAATTGAAGAATAGACTCTGTCGTATCTGGATCAAGAGCACTTGTTGCTTCATCGCATAAAAGAATCGATGGATCTGTAGCTAACGCACGGGCAATACCAACGCGCTGCTTTTGACCACCAGATAATTCTCCAGGATAGGCATTTGCTTTGTCCCCTAAATCAACAAAGTCTAACAAGGTTTTAACCTTTTTATCAATCTCTGATTTAGGAACTTTATTTAGAATTAATGGAATCGCCACATTATCATATACAGACTTAGCATTCAACAAATTGAACTGTTGAAATACCATGCCGATGCGCTTACGCACTTTTCTAAGCTCGTTAAAACTTAAACTATTGATATTCACACCATCTATTTCAACATGACCAGAGGTAGGTACCTCTAAGGCATTAATCATGCGCAGCAGTGTAGATTTACCAGCTCCACTGAAGCCAATAATGCCAAATATGTCGCCTTTTTCTATGGTAAAGTTTACATCAGATAATGCAGTAACCTTTTGCTTATTAACGTCGAACTCTTTCGTTACATTTCGTATAGCAATCACTGTACCACCTCTTTCCCTACAATATGGTAGGAATTAATCTTAACCTTAAAACATATCTTTAAGGTATGTTTTAATTATGTACTTAGATTACTACAATTTATAAGGACTGTCAAACAAAAAAGAACCTTAACCATCAATGGATTAAGGTTCTCTTTTATATAACGCTTATATTATAAGGGTTTACATCCCTATTTTTCTATTTTTATATCTTTATATCTTTTACATCAAATCTAGATGATTCAGACTCTAACAAAATTAACTTATCTATATCGATTAAAGAGATATAAGGAGCCTAAAATAACAGGTGCCCCAATATAGAGTCCCATGTTTGGTATTTCTCCCAATAAAAAGGCTGCTACTATAGCTGCCACAATTGGCGAGATATACATAAAGTTAGTTACATCAGACACCTTTTCGGCATATTCAAAGGCATAGCTCCAGAATACAAATCCAAGTGCACTGGAAAAGAATGCTAAATACAGCATAGCAAGCTTTGCACTAATAGGTGCGGCTACAATCATATCAATAGCATGATCTGCAAATGGCAATGCCATAATAGCACCGGTAAACATGGACCACATAGCAATAGTGATGGAGTTATACCCTTTCAAGCTAAGCCCGCGATTCAGAATGTTATAAATTGCAAATAGTACCATCCCTATCAACGTCCATATGGCACCCATAGGAATCGTTAGAGTTGAGTTCCAAAGAATAATAACAGCTACGCCTACAAAGGCTGTTACGGTGAAAAGCCAGCCAATAGGACGTATTCTATCTTTATAAACGATTAATGCCATCAGTGCCGTTACCATTGGCGTCAATGCCATAATAATACTCGATGTAGCTGCGGGTATTGTTCGTAAACCTTCATTAAACACAACTTGGTAAATGAAGTTCCCTGTAGCGCCTAATAAAATATATACGCCCCACTCACGCCAAGATGTAGGAATGTGTAAACCTTTGAATACACCAATAATCAGCATGAGTATAGCACCACCTACAACCCTTGCTACAGATAGGGTCAAGGCGTCTACAGATTGCAATGCCACTTTTCCAAAAGGGAACGCCGTAGCCCATACGGCAATGGTAGCAGATGCTCCTAAGATAGCTTTCATTCGATTTGTCACTAGCATCCACCTTTCTACATAGTTCCTAAATTAATACTATCTAAATATTACCATAATAAGGCCCTAGGATTCCAAGAATGTACATCACACTATATCGAATACTTCCTATTTATTGATATGAATTTTCATTATTTAAAGATAATATAAAAATCAAAAATCCAGGTGTATATCCCCATATTTTTCAATTCAAACGTTATAATTACTGGATTTTAAATGATGAACCCATTATTGTAGGATTTTAAATAAGAACTACTCTTACGAAAATTGCATAGCATGTATTGAAAATATATATCATTTAAAATTTGTGAAATCGAGACAAACATTGTACACTATAGGCATAGAAATCTATAGTTATATCCTTTTATGGAGGTGCAAAATGCAACATACTGCATGGAAAGATTTTAACACAGGTGTGTGGGATAAAGCCGTTGACGTACGCGACTTTATTCAAAAAAACTATATCCCCTATGAAGGGGACGATTCCTTCCTTGCTGGTCCTACAGAAAGAACGACAAAATTATGGGACCAAGTAATGAAGCTTTACGAAGAAGAACGTGAAAAAGGCGGCATGCTCGATGCCGATACTTCCGTGGCCACACACATTACTGCCCATGCGCCAGGATATATCGACAAAGACCTTGAAACAATCGTTGGTTTACAAACTGACAAACCTTTAAAACGCGCTATGTTCCCTTATGGTGGCTTGCGCACAGCGAAATCCGCTATTGAAGAATACGGCTTCAAAATGGATCCCCGAACAGAAGACTTCTTCAGAAAACATCGTAAAACTCATAACGATGGTGTATTTGATGTGTACACACCAGAAATGCGTGCCGCTCGTACAGCTCACATCGTAACTGGTTTGCCTGATGCTTACAGCCGTGGCCGTATCATCGGTGACTATCGCCGTATCGCGTTGTATGGTGTTGATTACCTTATCGAAGACAAAAAAGAACAATTTAGCATCACAATGGGCGATATGCTTGAAGATGTAATTCGCGATCGCGAAGAAATCCAAGAACAAATTCGTTCCTTGAAGGAATTGAAAGAAATGGCTGCGTCTTATGGTTACGACATTTCTGGACCAGCTAAAGATGTTAAAGAAGCTATGCAATGGATTTACTTCGGCTACCTTGGCGCTATTAAAGAGCAAAACGGTGCGGCTATGTCCATTGGTCGTAACTCTACATTCCTAGATATTTACGCTGAACGTGACCTTCGCAACGGCACATATACAGAAGAACAAATTCAAGAGTTCGTAGATCATTTCATCATGAAATTGCGTATGGTTCGCTTCGCACGTATCCACGAATATAATAACCTATTCACAGGCGATCCTGTGTGGACTACTGAATCTATCGGTGGTATGGGTACTGACGGCCGTACATTAGTATCTAAAATGTCCTTCCGTTACCTACATACATTGACTAACCTTGGTCCTGCTCCAGAGCCAAACCTCACTGTATTGTGGTCCCCGCGCATGCCTATCGGCTTCCGCCGCTTCTGTGCGAAATTATCCATCGAAACATCTTCCATCCAATACGAAAACGACGATTTAATGCGTCCTAACTCTGGTGATGACTACGCTATCGCATGTTGCGTATCCCCAATGCGTATTGGTAAAGAAATGCAATTCTTCGGCGCTCGTTCCAACTTGGCTAAATGCTTGCTTTACGCAATCAATGGCGGCGTTGACGAAAAATTAAAAAAACAAATTGGTCCTAAATACCGCCCTATCACTTCCGAATACTTAGAATTCGACGAAGTATGGGAAAAATTCGACGACATGATGGAATGGTTAGCAGGCGTATATGTAAACGCATTGAACATCATTCACTACATGCACGACAAATATGCTTATGAAAAACTAGAAATGGCATTGCACGACCGCAAGGTAACTCGTTGGTTTGCAACTGGTATCGCTGGTTTATCCGTAGTAGCTGACTCCTTGTCCGCTATTAAATATGCTAAGGTAAAACCTATTCGTGACGAAAACGGCATCGCTGTTGATTTCGAAATCGAAGGTGACTTCCCTAAATATGGTAACGATGACGATCGTGTAGATAGCTTGGCAGCAAAAGTTGTTTCCACATTTATGAATAAAATTCGTAAACATCCTACATACCGTCAATCCGTTCCTACTATGAGCTTGTTAACAATTACTTCCAACGTAGTATATGGTACAGCAACAGGTTCTACACCAGACGGCCGTAAAGCCGGTGAAGCTTTTGCTCCTGGTGCTAACCCAATGCATGGTCGTGACACTCACGGTGCTGTTTCTTCGTTGGCATCCGTAGCAAAAATGCCATGGCGTGATAGCTCCGATGGTATTTCCAATACCTTCTCTATCATTCCTGACGCATTAGGTAAATCTGGTGAAACATTTGTGTCCGTCAGCGATTTTGATATTGAGTTAGATCCATCTCAATTGCCTAACTCCAATACAAACTTCGCATGTAGTGAACCGAATGTTACTATAAAGGAAGATAAATAACGTCTTCCATAGTATCTGTGTGCTTTCACCGGCACCGATACGAGTGTTAGTCTTGGTTGAAAGGAGGCAATACCCATGAGCAACCAACAACAAGTTGATAACTTGGTAGAGTTATTGGATGGCTACTCCCAAAAAGGCGGTCATCATTTGAACGTTAACGTGTTCACTCGTGAAACATTGTTAGACGCTCAAAAACATCCTGAGTTGTACCCTCAATTGACTGTTCGTGTATCTGGTTACGCAGTACACTTCAGCAAATTGACTAAAGCACAACAGGACGAAGTTATTTCCCGTACATTCCATCAACAAATCTAATCGAGGTTTCCTATGACAGGACGTATTCATTCGGTTGAAACGATGGGTACGGTTGATGGTCCAGGCATGCGCATGGTGGTCTTCCTCCAAGGATG
>ENA-OWOI01000077-OWOI01000077.1-gut-metagenome-genome-assembly--contig:-NODE-77-length-33582-cov-35.551679_pt1 | contig 33582 bp, 36 predicted proteins | sample MGYA00248258_ERZ651800 | MGnify/ENA primary metagenome ERZ651800 (study PRJEB26908, sample SAMEA4031704) | gut metagenome | biome: gut; feature: normal infant; material: stool | place: China | collected 2015...
TGTTTACGGGGTTTTTTACTGGTTGATACTGTTTTTGTCATGTGAGTCACCTCTGACTGAGAGTTTACTCACTTAGCCGCGTGTCCACTATTGCTGGGTAAGATCAGTGCCTGGCACACGCGTTTGATGGAAGACGGCGTTCAGGCAATGCGCGATTATCTTGCCGGACTGGATATCGCTTCGCCAGAGCATCAGGTTCTGATGAACGTAACAGCAAAAAGCGAGGTCGCTCCGTCAATTATCAAAGAAAATCTCTCATTACACTTAACCCATACGGTGAAATGGACTGAATCTCTCGATACATTTCTGAATATGCCAACCCCGGTAGCTTTCCTTGAAATAAGTAATAAGCCCTATTTGGGGAATATGTTAAATGATTTTGCTGGCGTGGATCAGCAACGAGTTATGCATTGTCGTAAAGCATTTAGTGATGCAAAGGTATTCAAATGATTCCTGATTATTTAACTTTTATTCGCTTTCAGGATAAACGAAATCTGATATACATTTATGCTATTGGACTTATTCTGATAGGCTTTTATTGGAAAAATGCAGGATTTACTTTTCCATCAGAGGATATTGGTGTCGTTAGTGGGATTCTGGCCCTGGTGCTGTATAATTTTATTTTTGATCTCAAGGCGTACTGGGCTTATAAATGCGTCACGAAGAATATCGATTTTTCGTGGTTTAAGAAAAAGCAGAACCACAAAATAGAATTATTTCTTACACAACCTCTGGTGGCAGGATTTCTGTCGTTAATCATGTTGAGTGCAATGAGTTGGGGGCTATACCAGCTTCTACCCTCGTTATATGCGCTGTTCCTGATTTCGTTACTTGGGCCGTTGGTCATCTTTCTGCTGTTTCGGATGATCCGCACCAGTTATGTCAAGCAGGTCGCTATTTCAGTAGCGAAAAAAGTAAAATATAAAAGTCTGACTCGCTATGTGCTGCTTTCGGTGTGCATCTCAACGGTTGTTAACCTGCTTACTATCAGCCCGTTACGTAACAGTGATTCTTTTGTGACAGAGGGGCAGTGGTTAACGTTTAAATCGATAATTGCATTGCTCATTCTTTGTGGCGTAGTGTTGGCGATTAATCTGTTTTTTCTGCGCTTCTCCAAGCGGTACGCTTTTCTGGGCAGGCTTTTTTTGCAGGAAATCGATCTGTTTTTCTCCAGTGAAAATGCGTTGTCGACCTTTTTTGCCAAGCCGCTTTGGCTTCGGTTATTCATATTGCTGGTTATTGAAATGATGTGGATTACGCTGGTGTCGGTATTGGCAACGCTTGTAGAATGGCGGATTTGGTTTGAAGCCTATTTTTTACTCTGCTATGTACCGTGCTTAATTTACTATTTTTTCCATTGTCGATGCCTCTGGCATAACGATTTTATGATGGCATGTGACATGTATTTCCGTTGGGGGCATTTTAATAAGTGAGGAAGTTACAGGAAGTGACCAGATAACGCATATATGTTCTCTACTATCTTGCGCATTTTGATTGTTGACTGAGTAACCAGACAGTTGATGTGCACAATTTCCCCTCGCCCTAACAGACGTGGGCGGGGGCACCCGGTGTGTGCAATATACGAAAAAAAAGCCCGTACTTTCGTACGGGCTCTTCTTTAAATATGGCGGTGAGGGGGACCGCCTGAAATAAATCTGACTTAATCCAGGGGGGTTATATAATTTCATTATAAACAATGTATTACACTTTTTGTTGTCCGATATTATCTAATGTATTCTTAGTGAAGCGAGAGACTAATGGCATACTGGATGGCATACCAGAGTGACGGGAATTAGCGTATGGCAGTATTGACGGATACGAAAGCAAGACATATCAAACCTGATGACAAACCATTGCCCCATGGGGGAATTACCGGACTGACCCTTCATCCTTCTTCAGTAAAGGGGCGGGGGAAATGGGTTTTTCGTTATGTAAGTCCGGTGACACAAAAAAGACGTAATGCTGGATTGGGAACTTACCCAGAGGTCAGTATTGCTGAAGCTGCACGTACTGCCCGGATAATGCGAGAGCAACTTGCTGCAGGTGATGATCCTCTGGAGATTAAAAAGGCTGAATCTGAGAAAGTCGTTATCCCAACATTTGCCGATGCAGCCAGGCGTGTACATGCAGAACTGTCTCCTGGATGGGAAAATCCAAAGCATGTAAGGCAGTGGTTATCGACGCTTGAGAATTACGCGTTTCCTCAACTGGGAGCAAAAACGCTGGATTCGATTACGGCTGCGGACGTGGCAGAAACACTGCGTCCAGTCTGGTTAACCTTGTCAGAAACGGCAAGCCGGGTTAAACAGCGCATTCATGTTGTTATGCAGTGGGGATGGGCGCACGGTTTTTGTGTGGCAAATCCTGTTGATGTGGTTGACCATTTGCTTCCTCAGCAGACAAGAGGACGTGATGAACACCAACCCGCAATGCCCTGGAGGCAGTTACCGCTTTTTGTGGCGACCAGTGTGTATAGTGATGAACCTTATAATGTTACCCGCGCACTGTTATTAATGGTGATACTTACAGCAACTCGCTCGGGCGAAGCCAGGGGAATGCGCTGGGCTGAAATTGATTTTCATAAGCGGGTATGGACTATACCTGCAGAAAGAATGAAAGCTAGGCTACAGCATCGTGTTCCTTTATCCCGGCAGGCTATTTACATTCTGGAAAATATACGTGGCCTGCATGATGAACTGGTGTTCCCTTCACCCAGAAAGCAGCAGATCCTTTCCGATATGGTGTTGACAAGTTTTCTGCGTAAAAAGAAAGCCGTCAGTGACATTCCGGGGCGAGTTGCCACAGCACATGGTTTTCGCTCAACATTCAGGGACTGGTGTAGTGAACAGGGGTATTCGCGGGATCTGGCGGAAAGGGCGCTCGCTCATACGCTGAAAAATAAGGTTGAGGCGGCATATCATCGTACTGATCTACTGGAGCAGCGTGTACCGATGATGCAGGCATGGGCGGATTATGTGATGTCTCAAATTGTGAATAAATAATAGTGAAAATGTATATTGTACGATCATGATTTGATATGTGATCGTGGCAGTAGTAATTAAGGAACCGCTTTTATGTCAAATGTATTGAGCTGATAATTATCAGATCGTCAGGAAAGCGTATTTTTATAAACAGGGGATTACTCAACAATCTCCTGTTTATAAAAAACAATTTGCCTGTTTTAACGTTTCACTCCTGCTGAGACTGAATTATTCCTAGTGCGTCATAAATCAGTCTTCTGCGTAGTTTATTGTTTTTATCTGCACCATATAACATAAATATATTTTCAACTTTTTCTTCAGGTGTTCTGAGATAATGGATAAGAAAGGTTATCATTCCAACACAATGGAATAAAGTGAATCCATCAAACAGGCTTATCAGGTTTCCTTTTTTTTCCCGTGCTGTAAGTATTTTTTCGCGGGTAAGAATATTTGCCAGTTCATGGGGGGCTGATATGTTTCTGCTGTCTATAATGTTATTTATTTTACCAAGGGCTATATCAACTTCCTGTAATAGGTTATTTATCATAGCTGAGTGAATGTTATTGGTTTCATGTTCCTGACAGTTTATGAACTTATAAATCATTGAGTTATACAGAAATATTACTCTTCCTAATAAATATGTGTTTGTGTCATTTTGAAGACAGGACTCTGGGTATTCGTGATCCAGTGAAATAAGGTTAATGGACTCGCCCTGATAAGTCATAAAATAATTGATGTCATTTAATAATGCTCGGATATTTACATGATTTTTACTGAATTTTATTTTAAATGCTATCTTTAGTATAGCAAACGCGGCAATGATAAATCCAAAAGGTAATTTCTCATAGTTCAGTTTATTGATGGTGCGATGAACACTTTCAGTCTTTCCTGAAGTAAGTTGTATCAAACAGTTAACAAATTCCGTATAGCCATTTAAGACATAATGGCATGAAGAATCTTTTAAAGTGTTTTCTATGTTTTGTAATGTGACGCCGTTGTTCAATGTATAAATGTAACCGCCAAAGACAATGTTTTCAATCTCAACGACACAATTTATTGTTTTTTGTTCAGGATAAAGATAAATATCAGAAATACTATAGTCTCGTATTGCGTCAATGGCCTCCCACGATAATGCACTGTCAATTTTCAGTGTGTAAAATGGTGAGTTCTCATTAGGAAAGTAATATATGTATTTGTTCAGTGTATTCATTACATCTATCGGGTTGGTTAAATATAATAACTGGCATTCATATTCTGAAACTTCTCTTTCGCTTATCAGCATTTTATATAAAGTTGCCAGGGCGCTTGTTAATGAAGTTCGTCTTTCGAAAGCCAGTAATATAGTGAGATAATAACATGCAACTTGAATTTTATCTAAGTCAGAAATTATTTTTTCCTTGTCTTCATTACTTAAATAAAGCAGATGTTTACAGGTTTCTTTGCATGTGTTGATAGTTGCGGTAAGTTTTGTTTTTCCTGGTGTACTGTTTTTGCGAATATTACGAATGAATTCATATACGCCATCAAAGATATATTTGAAATGCGCATTCGCTGGTGTGTATCCGGATAAACATAACTTAACGTAATTTCGCAGATATGTCCTTGCAGCATGATATATATCATCCTCATTATCCGGTATCTGAGTGAGAAAAGAATGAATATGATAGTAAAATGCCATCTCATTATCCGGGCGATATGTGTTCCTGATGTCGAGTGCGAGAATCATTGGTACAATGTCATTAAAATATTTTTGTTTTATTATTTGATGTGTTTTGTCTGTAAAAACAGAATAGTGCATTAGCTTAACATAGAGATCTTCATATCTCCTAAATATAACTTTTCGTTGTTCTGTACTCAATACTTGTTCTTTATCAATAATGTTTATTAATTCATCAAACATGTCGCCCAGTGAATGTTGATGTGAGGAAAAATTTTTAATATTTCGGATGTCACGGGTATTCTGGTTTTTAGCCAGAACACCAAAATATGAAAAGACATCATACATTATAGTGATAAAATTATACATAACATTCTCCTTTTATTGCACTATATAAAATTTTAACATTATATCATTTTGCTTTTCTGTTAACTGGTTTTCATTTTTGAATCAATATTTTCTGAACAGGGTAATAGTACACGTATTAACAGATTATGTCAGAAGGCCCCGGTGATGCCTTCTGACGATAGATTAATGTGGTATTCTATTGGTATCTGGAGACCATATGGCAACAGTTACAGTACATTCTCCCCGCTGTAATTCCTATAAAGTGTACCATTATGATCACAGCACCTCAGATCATGAGCGTTTCCAGTGCTAATCCTGCAAACGTGTGTATTTCAACTGAATTACATCTACGAAACCCGAAAACCAGGCATTAAAGAGCAAATTGTTGAAATGGTTCATAACGGAGCCGGGGTTCGCGATAGCTCCAGAACGCTGAAGGTGGATATCAACACCGTCATTCTCACTTTATAAAACGCTCACCACGCAAAGTAACCACATCTCCAGTCGCAAGTGCCGATGTGACGCTTATCTGCGAACTTGATGAACAATGGAGTTTTGTCGAAAACAAAGCTCGTCAGCAGTGGCACTGGTATGCGTATACCACCAAATCTGGAGGTGTGCTGGCTTACACTTTTGGTCCTCGCACTGATGAAACATGTCGTGAGTTGCCGGAACTCCTGAAGCCATTCTCCACAGGCATGATAACCAGAGACAACCGGAGCAGTTATACCAGAGAAATGCCACAGGATAAGCATCTTGTCGGCAAGATATTTACCCGGCGCATTGAGCGCAACAATCTGACACTTCGTACTCACATCAAACGACCAGCCCGGAAAACGATTTGCTTTTCACGCTCCCTGGAAATTCACGAAAAGCCATTGGTTCATTTATCGAAAACACTGTACTACTGACTGGAGTCATTACCAGGGCCTCTTTTGCTGTTTTTTTACCAATGAATGATAATGAGAATCGACAGCGATAAGGGGAAAGTAAAATAACAATAATGCTGTTGTTTTCTATCGTATTGATTTTTAATTATTTATTGTCTTTTTGCTCAGCCCATTTTTTTACGCAGACAAATTTACCCGGGGAATACAAACTGTAACGACAGTTCACCACACTATGGGGGATAAAATGCCAGATCAATCCGGATACTGCTGGACTCCTTCACGCATCTTACGGATGCCTGAACTGAGCCAATTGTTAGGTATATCTCGTTCGACAATTTACGAAAAAATGAATCCGTTATCGAAATACTACGATGCAACCTTCCCCAGGCCGGTACGTCTTGGTAGTGGTTCTGTGGGCTGGCGTTCATCAGCTATTGACGAATGGCTTACTTTACATACTGTACCTGCCAGATCAGCAGTCAAAGGTGTTAATGACGAAGTGCGACATACGCTTTCTTCAGATATGACCATGAGCAGATAAGTTTTTGTCATCACGTGATCACCTCAGGAGGAAAAAGAAGCATAAGAACAATTTAGCCAGAAGTTTAATTGATAAACAGAATTTCCAGCATTCATTGTTGAAAGAGCAGCTATTGTCGCTATTGTAGCGGTAATTGCTGCTATAACCGAAACGTATTACGAAAAAGGAAGCATTTATGTCTTACATCAAACCGGATATGCCGTATTCAGTATATGCGTGACCATCAATGATAGGGAAGGCAATAATTAAAGCTCAATACAATAAACAAGTACCTCTGACTCTGGTTGCAATGTCAGTATTAACAGCGATGTCAATTGCCTGTCAGAATCAGGTTGACGTATGCAGTCCCGGAAATTTACGTGGGGCCGTTAATATTTACACTATGGTTCTGGAGAAAGGGAAAAGACCGGGGGAAAGGTATTAGTGAAATAATTTCTGGAGGTATTAAGAATGAGAAATATGAATGATATTTCGTGGTAAATAATACAGTCTGCACTGAATTAACCTTATCGGTTTATTAAACATAAGATCTACAAATGCTCTGTATTTCTCAGAGCATCAGGTCTGAATAGCAGCTATTTTCGCTATTGTAGCGGGAGTTGCTGCTATTTTACTAACCCATTAATGAAAAGAGAGGCTTTTATGTGCTTACTTGCACCAGAAAATCCTTATCCGATATATGCACTACCACCGCTGGTGAGAAATGCAATAATTGAAACTCAAAAAAATACACAGGCACCTTTGGCTATGGTGGCAACATCCGCATTAACAGCGACCTCAATTGCCTGTCAGAATCAGGTTGACGTGTGCAGACCTGGAAATTTACGTGGGCCTGTTAATCTTTACTCTCTGATTCTGGCTGATTCCGGTGAAAGGAAAACGACCGTGGATAAAGTGTTTATGAAAGCATTTTATCTCAGGGATGAAGCCCTGGCGGAAGAATACGCGAAACTGGTTGAGAATTACAGTACAGAAAAGGAAATATGGGAGCAAAAACAAAAAGCGCTGGAATCAAAATTTCATAAAGAGATTCGTGCCGGTAAAGATTACAAGGCAACAGAATCAGAGCTTGAAACGCATCTGAATAAGTCTCCTGTTCCGCCGCAGATACGTCGAACAATTTTTAATGAGACAACGATAGAGGGAATGTTAAAATATTACTCCGATAGCAATCGTTCTTTTGCTCTTGTATCCAGTGAAGGGGGGGTAATTTTTGACAGCCGGGCCATGAGTAAACTGGGAATTATTAACACTTTGTGGGATGGAGGTTCTCTTTTCATCGACAGGAAATCATCTCCCGGAATTAATTTGAAGGAGCCAAGACTGACGATGTCGGCGATGATTCAGCCTGATGTTTACCACAAAGGTTTTTGTACGCGAAAAAAAGAACTTGTGAAAACGTCAGGACATCATGCAAGGTTTTTGATGTGTCAACCAACATCAACGCAGGGGACAAGGATAATAACCGGAGATAATTATTCATCACAGTATCAGGAGTTATTTGATAAGAGGATCAATGAACTTATTGATGAAAGTCTGGCTATGAGTGGTGAACGACGTTGCCTTCACTTTTCTCCTCAGGCTGCCAGAATCTGGACGGATTATTACAACGATGTGGAATCGAAGCTGGGGGGATTGGGGCCTTTAAGACATTGTCGGGAATATGCTGCCAAAAATGCAGAGTATATGGCAAGACTGGCAGGACTTCTTCACCATTTGAGCAGTGAGGAGGGGGACATTTCCCCTTACACTGCAGAAATGGGGAGAGAATTAGCAATATGGTACGGTAATGAGTATATGCGGTTGTCTAATCCGTTAACTTTTGACAACACTGCTCAAAACGAGACTATGCGACTCATTCCAGAGGAGCTTGAACTTTTCAACTGGATAAAAAGCTATTGCATTGAGAAGGGGATCCCCTGTATGAAAAAAAATGACATTTTACAGCGTGGTCCGAACCGTTTCCGGAAAAAGGATAAAATCAACTGGTTACTGGATTTACTGTATGAACAAAACAGAGTTGTACCGGTTATTGAGGGAAAAACGTTGTGTGTCGCACCTAACTTTGACCTCTGAATGACTTAATCGTTGAGTAACATATAATCTCCTCTGCTACTTGCGGAGGAGACTAATGCCTTTACCATGTCAGCGTTGTATTAGAAAACTCTGGTACAGGTCAGTCAGTAAATATAACTGGTGTAACCACTATTTACTATTGGATAGAGTGTTGCTCAGGATATTGTCGGCTTTAGTCTGAGGTGAGGTGGGACCTTCATTGTTTTCGTGTTCAATAAATAATTTAGGTTAATTAGTATTATTAATGGGAGTTATGTTATCTGTTATGTTGTCTCTTTTTATCGTAATGTCACTCCTCTTTATGCTGGGTATTCTGTATGTGCGTAATGCGTCTATCCCCATATACTACAGTGTGGTGGTGTATGGGGTTTAGTTATGTGTAAATTATGTTACTACACTCATAGCGTAATATTGAAAAAGTTAATCCACTGAATGTATGTCTGGTTTGTATTTAACACTAGTTACGTACCAGAACACTATTAGAGTATATTGTCTTTAGTTCGTACGTTATAGCTCCGTTACAGTTTATAAGTATGGGTAAATATAATCTTTTCTGTATGAAATAATCTTCTTATTGTGAGGTTAAATATCTGTAGGCTCTCTCTGCAGAGTCTCTGTTTTTACTTAATGGTACGGCAATACTAATAGCGATGTTGCCTGTGGCTATTCGATAGCTGACTTTTGTGAAGATCAGATTACTTCCTGTAAGTGATTGAATGGTGCTTTCTTAAACTCAATTATATTGAGGTGTGTTTTTGCCATTGTAATTCTTACTGGTCCTCTGTTTAAGAGAGCCTCACTGTATTCTGAAGTATTACCCCCATTACTGTAATGAGGTAATACGAAACAGTTTTATCAGGTTGTCTGCATACTGGTTACCCAGTTTATTAATGCCGTGGTACGACGTTTCTGTATCCTCAGCATTTACGTAATTTCCTCTTCCTGTGAGTTTTATAAAGTAAGGACTATAAAATGTATAATGCTAACCCCAATTACGAAATGAATTTCACGATTCTGAAAGATGTGAATGAACACATGGAAGGTCTGTTTCAACGTTTTTCTAAACTGTTACCTTTCAGAATTGATTTTGCCTACAGGAAAGACACGCCCAGTTTCGGGCATTCCTGTAAGCACAGTATGTGTATTGAAATATACCGTTTACTTAGCGAAACCCAGACGATGTTGGCAGGATATTACTGGGTAATGGAATATACACCAGACAAAGGGCTTCATATTCATTTTATCGGCTATCTGGATGGGCAACGTCACAAGAACTCTTATCAGATATCTAGGCAACTGGGGGATATCTGGAGGCGGATCACGGAAGGGGAGGGTTATTTTCACCTTTGCCGGGCTAAAGACAAATACCCGGTGCGTATCGATCACGTGATTCACTATAGTGATAAATCTGCGGTAGACGACTTACGTTACGCCCTTAGCTACCTGGCTAAACAGGATCAGAAAGAACACGGTATTATTCTGAGGCGTAGCAGGCTTTCCGAAAAAAGCAACCGGGGCCGACCACGACTGAACAGTATCCTGCCAGGGATATGTTCTCAGCTGTAATGTTCTGAACAACAACTACGGGCTGGCTCTTTTTTGCCCGTCAGGGCGTCAAGCTGAGCCGTGCATTATTCTCCAACTGGGTGGACGCATGCTGCCAGTTAATGGCTCCGCTGAATGATGCCCTGTACCGTTATGTGATGAACACCCGCCTGGGAACCATCCACGGCACGTCGGTCGGCGAACTGCTGGCGTGGATCAAAGAAGATGAAAACCCTAGCAAAGGCGAGATGGTGCTGATTATTGAAGGCCATAAAGCCCAGGATGACGAACTGCCCGCCGATGCGCTGCGTACGCTGGCGCTGTTGTAGGCTGAGGTGCCGTTGAAGCAAGCGGCGGCGTTGGCAGCAGAAATCCACGGAGTGAAGAAGAATGCGTTGTATAAGTATGCGCAGGAACAGCAGGGGGACTAAGCCCCTGCTGCCGGTTTTGCCGGGTGGCGCTTGCGCCTTACCCGGTCTACTTATTGGGACAAGCGTTTAGTTAATGGTCACCGCCTCAAACACCAGCGTTTCCAGCGGCTGCAACGTAATCACCGTCGCGTTTTTATACTCAACGGGCACTGTTTTATTGCTGCCGTATACCGCTTTCAGACTAAACTGCGCCGCGTTTCCTGCCGGTATTTCGAAATCCTTCGCCAAATCCAGATAGTAGGTCTGTGGCTTATCCGATGGGTTGCGCAAACCGAGAATGGCTTTGTCTTTGCTCCAGGATGCCCAGCCGTACACGGCAAGTGCCGTTGGGTCGCCGCCAATCCAGTGGGTATCAACCAGCACGCTGGCATTTTCCTTCGACCATTTTGCAGCCTTCGCCAGCGTATCCCACTTCACCTTGTTCAGCATGGACGGGGTAATATACAGCTCCTGCAGCTGGGTGCCGGTCGCGAAGTAGCTCCAGACCTGATCGGCAAAGTCGCTGTCCGTTTGCACCTTCTCTAACCCGTAATAGGCATTCTCGGCGCTGACTATCCCGTGGTACATCAGCGAGTTCAGCGGGAACAGCGGGCCTTTACGTACAATAGAGCGGTATGTCTCGGCATCACGATATGTTATCCACTGCTGCACCGGCGTGCCGGGGCCATACAGGTTTATATCATCCCCCTGACGCCAGATAGAATCAGCATAGAACAACCAGGACGGGCTGGCGTTGGTGCCGGTGGTCAGGTTGATAAATAGATTCGGGTTTGCTCTGCGCATATTGTGCAGCAGAGCTATTGACGCATCAAAATCCGAGGCGAACGGGCTACCCTTTATATGTGAACTGGCGTTCCCCATTCCGTCGAGTTTAAACGAGGTAATGTGTTCATTTTTGATAAGATTAATGATCTGCTCATTGAAGTTTTTAAAGTAGTTCGCTCCCGAAAGCGCCAGCTTGCCGTCCACGGTTTCGAACCCATACTCTTTTGCATGCGAAACGCGAACGTCGCGCGGCTTATTGTAACCCCCCCACGGTGAAAGCCATAGCCCAACGGAGCTGTGCAGGCTATCGGCTTTCTCTCGTACTTTGCTAAAACCGTTGCTGAATGCCGGGCCAAATAGCCAGCGTCCGGTAAGATCGTCCCAGCCATCGTCCAGCAGAAAAGCGTCTAACGCCACTCCGCGGCCGCTAATGAATTCCTTGTTCCATTCGTCCATGCGTCCCAGAACATCCTGTTCGGTGTACGGAGTGAAAAAGCCGATATCCATCCAACTGTTGTAATGCAAATAAGGCTTGTACGGACGTGGACGTACGGCATTAATAAACTGGTTCACACTGCGTCGCAACTGGCTGGTTTCCGGGGAAGTACCGAACCAGGTGGTAAAGCTAACCGGCGTCTCTGGCTGAATTGGAGTTTTCAGTTCTACGTTGAGATTGGTTGTTGCTTCATAGGCGTAGGTATTCACGATCGGTTTATTCGGCAGGATAAAGAACGAGTCCGCAATGATCGGTGAGCTAGTGATTGCGCCGTCTACGTAAGGAGCCTGAAACTGTTTTTTGGTCGGGAAGAAGGTAATCTTGGCGACGTCTCGTGGTTGCCCAACGGCGGCAATAGTGTAGTCGATGCTGGCATATTTTCCCTTCACAAGGTTCAACTGCACTGTTACGTTAAAATCTGGGCGCGTAAAGTCGATGACAATCGCATTGTCCTGTTTTTTGATGTGCTTGATTTTGAAATCTGCGGTGTGGATTTTTGTCTCATCCGGTAGTGTCAGAAAGAACAATTCCTGTGGTGTGATCGGATGGTTAGTTCTACGGTCCTTCAGCACAATCGTCGAGTTTGTATCATCAAACGAGAGGGCAATATTATCGTTATTGAACGTATAGTTTGCTGCTACTGCACTATGAGACACACACAGAGCCAGTAGTGAGAGAGTGAGCACTTTCTTCATTGGTGTAAGATCCTTATCTGTAATGTTACTGCATTCGGTTGGTGGATCGCTCCAGCCAGTAGCGCTGAGAGCCAAAATTAATCTGTAGGTAGTTTTCACCGTTTTGTACATAGTGGCTGCCGTCTTCTATGACCACGCCTGCTTGCCGTGCGAAATGTTGGGTTAGCTGCGTTGCGCTACTCTCATCCGCGCTTACGTCTATCCACGCCAGATACGACGATTCCGGGGTCATCATCTTCCACGCCGGGAAGTGGGTCTGGAGGGCATCCGCCAGATACCGGGCGTTGCCTTGTAGATAACCGTTCAGCGCGTCGAGCCAGGGCAGACCGTGTTGATAGGCCAGAATGATTCCCCATACCCCGAACAAATTGGGCGAGGTAATGGAGTTCTTCTCAAGCTGCTGGCGGAAGCGCTGGCGCAGCGAGTCGTCTGGAATCATGGAGTAGGAGGTTTTCAGCCCGCCCAGCTTTAACGCTTTGTTGGGCGATGTGAGCACGATCAGGTTGTCCTGGGCGGCACAGCCAGAGGTGAGACAACTGACGAATTTGCCATCCAGAATGTGTTCAGCGTGAACCTCATCGACCACCAGAATCGTGCCGTAGCGTTGACAGAGATCGGACACCTGGCGTATTTCTTCCTCGGCCAGATCCTGCCGGACGGGTTATGCGGCGAGCAGAAGAACCACAGCGTTGGACGGTAGGTTTTGAGCTGTTCTTCTATCAGATTAAAATCAAGCTGATATCGGTTTTCCTCCACGCGCAGCGGGTTAGCCAGTACCTGCACGCCCTGGCGCTGTGCCGCCATCGCAAAAGGATCGTAGACCGGCGTGTTCATCATCACGCTGTCACCCGGTTTGCAGTACGCCTGAATCGTGTAGTGCAGCGTGGATACCGTGCCGTAGGTCAACGTGATCCACGATTTTTCCACCTCAACCTGATGACGTTTGCGCTGGAAGGCGATGACTGCGTCGTAGAATTCGTCAAAGCACCAGGTATAACCAAAGGTGCCGTGCTCCACGATGCGCCGGAAACCGTCAATCACCGCAGGCGGTGAGGTGAAATCCATATCGGCTATCCACAGGGGGATAAAGGACTCCGGGACGTCACCGAAACGCGAGCAAACAAAGGCATGGTCCCATTTACGGCACTTATCACTTTGACGCTCAATGATTTTGTCGAAATCAAACATCACTCCTCCTGTTAAATTAAGGCTTCAATGCCGGTTTTGACGCTCTGTACCTGCGCTCCGATGATCACCTGCACGCTATGCGCATCAAGCATCGATCATCGCGCTGCGTACGCCGGCGTGAACCTTACGGCGAATGTCATCCAACGATTCGTGATGATCGAGATGCAGTGCTAGCGGCATGTCGTAAGTGATCGAATACGCACTGCACAGGGCGTAGATCTCTTCCAGGGCAATATGTTTGAACGAGCCGGGGGGGCCCCGCGAGGAGCACGGGCGAGCGCATTTCGCTGCACACTTCGAGGATCGCCTGGATCGTTTCGGCGTTGTGGATGTTAAACGTCGGTATGGCGTAGGCGTTGGCCTGCGCATCCTGCAGAAGATATTTCGTTGAGATAATGCTCATAAGGGGAGCCTCTTAAGCCCGCTATGGATGAATAATCACACCTTGCACCACACGGTTAATCGTGCCGCTGGCAGAGGGGAGATCTGGCGTATTGCCAACATGAATCGACTGAGCCAGCGCAAAGACCTGGGCGTACATCAGGAAGCAGAACGCCTGTTCCATGTCGATAAACGAACGGGAAGGAGGCAACAGGATATGCGGGCCCGCTTCGATGATGGCATCCGTTTCCACCGCAATTGCGATCACGCGCATTGCCTGACGATCGCGGCGCAGTTCTGTCAGCAGACCCAGGTCGTACTGGCGCGTGTAAGGGTGGCTGGAGATGTACACCACGATAAGCGTTTCGCTATCGACCAGCGATTTTGGTCGCAGATGATCACCACCCAGAATCAGCGCATCCTGCGGGAAATTCAACGAGTCGGCGAGCTGACAAACAAAGCCGCGAAAATCGGCGGGCGTCATTCCGGTATAACCGCCGAACTGGTCTACCTGATTGGAGGTTGCTTCAATCAGTAACGGCGTTTGGTTTGCACTGGCGTAGCGGATTGCAGCCTCCAGCACCAGCGGATGTGCGGAACAAACGGCATAAATTCCATTTGTTTTGCCCGCTTTGTGCTGCCTCACCATTTCTGTCAGATGTTTCACTTGCCTCTCCAGTTCCGATTACTGCGATATTAATCTTTCGTTTTGTTTCAGTTTATACTGCATCATGGTGAGATAAAAACAAAACGAAAGTTGCGGGTTTTCTGATCTGATTCACAAAAGAAACATAATGAAAGTCACTAAAACGAGAGTAGCTTGCGCCAATGGGCAGTGTGGGCTTGCATTTGCTTAATAGAAAGGCGTTAATAGGCAAAACGAAATGAAACGAAAGTTTTACGAAAGGACTTACTATGAGTAATACCGACGCTTCAGGTGAGAAGCGAGTGACTGGCACCAGCGAGCGACGAGAACAGATCATTCAGCGTCTGCGACAGCAAGGGAGTGTGCAGGTTAACGATCTGTCGGCATTGTATGGCGTATCTACTGTGACGATCCGCAATGATCTGGCGTTTCTGGAAAAGCAGGGGATCGCTGTGCGTGCCTATGGTGGCGCGTTGATCTGCGATAGCACGACGCCGTCAGTCGCAATCTTTTTACGGTGATCAGGCTGAGCAATCGCTGCAAAATTACCACTTCGATATGCTGTTTCTTGGTGTAGATGCGATCGATCTGGAGCGCGGCGTCAGCACACATAATGAAGATGAAGCCCGTTTAAACCGTCGGATGTGCGAAGTTGCGGAACGGATCATCGTGGTCACCGATTCCAGTAAATTCAATCGTTCCAGTTTACATAAGATCATTGATACTCAACGTATCGACATGATCATTGTTGATGAAGGCATTCCTGCGGATAGTCTGGAAGGCCTGCGAAAGGCTGGGGTTGAAGTGATTCTGGTCGGGGAGCTCGCGTCTTCGCTGTGATTCACTATGCCCGATAAACAAGCGTTATCGGGCATAATACAACTTGATGTATGAAGAGAATATCAGACCACCGGTGCCGGGTTAAACACTGCCAGCTGGTTATGCAATCCCCATTGATCCGAGAAGGTTTTCTTCTTCCCGCTGGCGATGTCGAGAATAAAGTGGAACAACTTCCAGCCCACCTCTTCAATGGTCTCTTCGCCGGTAGCGATAGTGCCCGCGTTAATATCCATTAAATCAAACCAGCGGTTCGCCTGCCCGGTGCGGGTCGCCATTTTAATGACGGGTACCGCCATCAGGCCGTACGGCGTACCACGGCCGGTCGTAAACACTTGCACGGTGATACCCGAAGCCACCTGTTGCGTGCCACAGATAAAATCGCTGGCTGGCGTCGCGGCGTAAATTAATCCGCGTTTAGTCGGGTGTTGACCGGGCGACAGCACTTCAGCAATTGCGGTTTTACCCGATTTAGCAATGGAGCCGAGTGCCTTCTTTACCACGTTGGCGAGGCCGCCCTTTTTGTTGCCCCGCGAAGGGTTGGCGCTGCGGTCGGTTTTGCCCATATCGGGATAGTTATCGTATCAGGCCATCTCTTCGAGCAGACACCTGCCCACTTCTTCATTGATGGCGCGCGGCGTTAACAGATGAATGGCGTCGTGTACATCAGTGACTTCGGAGAACATCACCGTTGCGCCGCAGCGCACCAGCAGGTCAGAGGCGTAGCCGACAGCGGGGTTAGCGGTAACGCCGGAGAACGCGTCGCTGCCACCGCAGTGCATGCCCACCACCAGCTCGGAGGCCGGGCAGGTGACGCGCTGGCCTGGTTGAGTTTTTCCAGATGGTGTGCGGCAACCTGCAGGATATCGTCGACCATTGATTTAAAGCCAACGTGCTGTTCGTCCTGTAGGCGTACGATGCTGGCTCTGTCGACCGGGATGCTCTGCACATCTTCCGTTCCTTTCTGCAGGCGCTATGGCTGTAGCTTTTCGCAACCGAGACCCACCACCATCACTTCGCCACCGAAGTTTGGGTTCAGCGCAATATTATGGATGGTGCGAATTGGCACCACGGTGGTCGGTGCATTAATCGCTACGCCACAGCCGTAGAGGTGGTTCAAGTCGACCACTCCGTCGATGCTCGGGTATTTCGGCAGCAGGTTGCGTTCGATAATTTTAATCACGTAGTTCACAACGTCTGCCATGCAGTGCACGCTGGTGGTAATACCCAACAGGTTTTTGGTGCCCACGCTGCCGTCGGCGTTGCGGTAACCTTCAAAGGTGTAATCTTCCAGCGGCGGCAGCGGCTCCGGCACTTTGGTCGCCCGAGGCAGGGGGTTAAGCGGCGGCGCTTTCGGCAGCGTGACCGTGGATTTGTCGATCCAGCTGCCTTTGGCGACATCGCGTACCGCGTAACCGATAACTTCGCCATAGCGAATGATTTCACCATTCTGAGGAAGGTTGTTATCCCTTTTCTGGCGTATTCGTCATTCCATTCGTATCCCCGGTACCGGATGTTTATATCGTACTGTGCCGGTGCTTGCGTGCTTTCCTGCAGGTCTGCACCGATTTAACAAACAAAACTTAACAGAGTCTGAAGGAGTAGTATTTCGTGCAAATAACCGAAGCGTTATTTTCAGAGCAGGGAGACATCCGGCGTTTTGTTCAGCAGGCGGTGGACCACTGGACGCATCTGCTGGCAGTCCACTTCACACTCCATTCGGCAGAAGGAAATATCAACGGGCAACAGATTCATGCATTCTGTACTTCCTTTTATGAACGTATTACTGAGCGTAATCACACGACCAGTCCATCATCGCCGCTGGTATTACGCTGGTTGCGGGAACAACTACATGGAGGAGCAACAATACGATGCCTGTTGCTGCTCAGCCAGACGAGCATTTGCCATCCGCGAGCCAGTGTGACAGGTGATGAAGCATGTTCACAACTGGTGGATTTACTGCAACAGACCTGGCGGGTGATAAGTGCTGGCGGACAATGTCGGGTGGAAAGTTTTTTTTCGGGTTGCCCGGCCTGATACATCAGAGCAATACGTTGCTTTAAAAACTGCTGTTCAGTCTCTGATGCTATGGGTTATTGCAACAATCATCCGGTGATGGACGGGAGAAATATCGACTCTTCCGTTAGTTTTTACAGGCTGATAAAGTTTTGCCAGCTGAATCTTTATACGGAATACTCTCCAGTATGCGTAAGAGAATTTGCTTTTTGGAGGGGGGCGACAACCAGATGGTAAACAAAAGAATGGTTGAATGTGGATGAGGTTCATATTCATTGATTCAGATTTTTTGAAGAATCACCACATGGGATGTCCATGTGGTTGTATAACTCAGGGCCAGCGCTTAATGATGATGGATGTATTAATGCCGCCAAAGGCAAAGTTGTTACTCTGCAAAAACTCACAATCAACCTTTCGGGCTTCATGCATGATGTAATCCAGCGCGCCACAGTTCGGGTCTGGTTTATTCAGGTTTAGCGTAGGCGCAAACCAACCTTCGCGCATCATTTGCAGACTCATCCAGGCTTCGAGCGCGCCACAGGCACCAAGCGTATGACCAAAATAACTTTTCAGCGAGGAGACCGGCACATTATCACCGTAAATGGTTGCTGTCGCCAGACTTTCTGCCATATCACCGCGATCGGTCGCCGTACCATGCGCTGAAATATAGCCGATATCTTGTGCACTTAACCCGGCGATTTTCAGCGATTGCTCCATACAATACTGCATGGTTTCGCGCTGTGGCTGGGTAATATGTGCCGCGTCGCAGTTAGTCGCAAAGCCGACGATTTCACCGTAAATGGTCGCGCCGCGCGCTTTGGCGTGCTCCAGTTCTTCGAGGATGAGCGTACCTGCGCCTTCACCAATCACCAGCCCGTCGCGGTTTTCATCGAACGGTGAAGGTGTGGTTTTCGGCGCATCATTGTGCTGGCTGGTGGCAAAAAGCGTATCAAATACCGCTGCTTCTGAAGGGCATAACTCTTCGGCACCACCGGCAACCATCACCGTTTGATAACCATGGCGAATGGCTTCCCACGCGTAGCCGATAGCCTGACTACCTGACGTGCAGGCGCTGGAGGTCGGAATCACCCGCCCGCGCAGTCCAAAAAACAGCCCGGTGTTAACGGCAGTAGTGTGCGGCATCATCTGCACATAGGTGGTGCCAGTGATGTTGTTCGTGTGCTTTTCCGTCAGCATGGTGGCGAACTCGCTTACCGGGCCGGTACTGCCGGTCGATGAGCCGTATGCAATGCCCGTTTCGCCGCTGGTTAATATCGGATCGCCAATCAACCCTGCCTGCTCTAACGCCAGCTCGCTGGCACGGGTCGACATTTGCGACACGCGGCCCATCGCACGGATACGCTTGCGGGTGTAGTGCTCCGGCAGCGTGAAATCATCAACAGGCGCGCCAAGCAGGGTGTGCAGGCCGTCGTAAACCTGCCACTCCGGCATTTTGCGCACCGCATTTTCATACGCCAGTAAGCGTGCAGAAACGTCCTGCCAGTTTTCACCAAAGGCAGTCACGCCGCCCATTCCTGTAATCACTACGCGACGTGTCATAACATCCCTCCGTTGATGGAAATAACCTGGCGGGTGACGTAACCCGCAATATCAGACATTAAATAGCTGGCAAGCCCGGCAACTTCTTCCGCCTGGCCCATGCGTTTCATGGGGATCATCGACATTGCCTCTTTCAGAGCGCTCTCTTCCATTTCGATCATCCCGGTATCAATAAGCCCTGGCGCGATGCAATTGACGGTGATTTTGCGCTTCGCGAGTTCGATAGCCAGTGCTTTTGTTGCGCCGATAATTCCGGCTTTGGCAGCGCTGTAGTTCACCTGGCCGCGATTGCCCATTACGCCGGAAACCGAGGACAGCGTGATGATGCGCCCACCCTGGCGTGCGCCGATCATCGGCATAATGCACGGCTGAATGACGTTGTAGAAACTGTCGAGGTTGGTGTGGATCACCGCATCCCAGTCGTCATTGCTTAAAGCCGGAAAAGCGGCATCGCGGGCGATCCCGGCGTTACTGACCACGCCGTACCAGGCACCATGTTGCGCGATCTCGTGCTCCAGCACTTCCCGACACTGTTCGCGGTTTGCGACGTCGAAACTGAGCAAACGCCCGTTACCCCCGTTGGCGACAATGGCGTTCAGCGTTTCCTGAGCGCCCGCGGCGTCACGGTGATAGTGAACGCCAATGTTAAAGCCGTCTGCCGCCAGTTGGCAGGCGATGGCGCGACCAATGCCTTTGCTGGCACCGGTAACCAGAACTGAACGACTCATCAGGACGCTCCTTGTTGAAACAGGGTGGTAAGTTCTTCCGCGGTCGGCTGGAAGGTGTTAATGCGGCCCGTCGCCTCGCCGTCGTTGATGCTGCACTCAAAACTGCCGAAGCGATCGTCCTGCATCAGCAGCTTGACGGTAATAGTCAGCGTCTGGCCTGCGGGCAGAATGCCAGCGGTGCAAAGCAATTCACGCGCGCCCAGTATCATCCCTAACTCAATACTGTTTTTGCCCTGCTGGTGGCGATGCCAGCCAGACCAGACGCCGACGGTTTGCGCCATCAGTTCAAGGGCAAACCAGCCAGGGAGATTGCCGTCCGGGTCGAGAAACGGTGCCAGTACGCCACTGGGCGAAACCGTCACGCGGCACACCGCGCTGTCATCGCTGACGCTCACCACGTCTTCCAGCAGTAACATGGGCGCGTCGTGGGGCAGATAAGCGCCGGGGGATAAATAGTGGCTCACGAAACCCTCCCGAGCAGAATGCTGGCGTTATTGCCGCCAAAGGCGAAGGAATTGGACAGGATCACCGGACGTGCCAGCGGCTGCGGTTTTTCGATAATGCCACACGGTGGCAGCGTGGGATCGCGCGGCGACAGGCTGAAGTCCTGAGCGGGCAGCGGTAAATCACGCTGTAAAATTAACATACTAATTGCTGCCTCGGTAATGCCCGCTGCGCCCAGCGTGTGTCCGGTCAAATGTTTGGTGGAGCTGCACGGTACGCGTTCGCCAAACAGGGCGTTAACCACCATTGATTCAATCTGGTCGTTGAGCTGTGTGGCGGTGCCGTGCAGGTTGATATAGCCGACGTCATCCGGCGTAAGCTGCGCATCGGTCAGCGCCTGATTAATAGCGCGGATCGCTCCTTCGCCCTGCGGATGCGGGGCTGAAATATGGTAAGCGTCGCTCGATTCACCAACGCCCAGCAACGCGATGGGCTGCGGTTCCCGGGTCAGCAGCATTAGCCCCGCCCCTTCACCAATGGTGATACCTGCGCGGTCACGACCAAACGGCTGACATAAGGTTGGCGACAGCGATTCGAGGCTGTGAAAACCGTTAATCGGCATCCGGCTCAGGGTGTCTGCGCCACCCACAATGGCGGCATCGACCAGCCCCGCTTCGATAAGCCTGCGCCCGCTGATTATCGCTCTGGCGCTGGAAGAGCAGGCGGTTGAAAGGGTATAGGCCGGGCCGTCGAGCGCCAGCCAGTGGCTGAGAAAACGCGACGGATCGCCGAGTTCCTGTTGCGCGTAGTGCCATGTGGTGCTCGGCTGCCCGTGGGTGCGCAGGTTAACGTGCGTGTCGCCTTCATGCAGGCCGGAGGTGCTGGTGCCAAGTACAATCGCGATGCGCTCGCGACCATATTTCGCTATAGCGTCATCAACCTGCGGCTGGAGCTGCGCCAGCGCCGCCAGCAGGATCTGATTGTTGCGCGAGCGGTGCGCAGCGAATTTTTCCGGGATAAGCGGAAGCTCGCCATCCACGCCAGCCAGGACCGCCTGCGGATGCCCCTGCAACCAGCCTGCGCGCGGGCGCATTCCGGGAGCAACACCGCGAGTCAGGTTGGTTGCGATTTCGTCAAGGTTATTTCCCAGGGCGTTGATCATGCCGACGGCGGAAATATAAATCATATCAGTCACCTAAGTATTGAATGGTGATGTGGTATTTAAAGACATGCTGCTCAATGCTGATTGGCACGCGTTTTCCCTGGCGATTCAGATAGGTGATTTCCGTGACCAGTTTGCCGCTGGCGTTACGCAGCTCGCGTTTGTCGCCGTTGTCGCGAAGCGTCCAGCCTGTGGGAAGTTGCGGTTGCCAGGCGCTAATCGGCCAGTGGCTGAGCATCACGTCAGCCAGTACCTGACTTGCGGGCGGTAACTGTGGGACGACGATGGATTGCTCGGCGCGTAGCCCTTTTGCATCGTAGGTCACCAGAAACAGGCGAATGCCGACCGACGACAGCCCGGCAAGGGTGATTTTCTGATCTTCGGCATTAAGCATCACTAGCAGAGACTGGGTTTTGCCGTTGAAGCTGCCGGTCAACAGTTGCTGGGAATTGACTGCGGGTGAAATCCCCGGCGCAGGCAGCGTGATGCGCGTACCAGGTTGCAGCCACGCCTGCGGGCGGCCTTCCTGTTCCGGTTGCGAGTGGCTACAGCCAGTGAGGATAAGCGTAGCGGTCAGGGCGAGCGCTCGCCAGAATGTGGATTTGATCATTTTTTTGTTCTCTTTTTATCGGGCATCGCCAGCGGCGAAAGCAGGAAGGCGGTGAAAATACCGCTCACCAGCACAATGCCAAAACTGCTGATGGCCTGGGTGGCGCTGAATACCAGCATTCCCAGCGTCAGCAAGGTGGTGAGCATTGCCAGCGTGATCGCCAGTAGGGAAGTTAACGGTGTACCGCGCGGATTACTGAAAAACAGCGTGTAATTGATGCCGATGCCAAGCACCAGCACCAGCGCCAGCAGCGAAAAGAGATTCACCGCCTGCCCGCTAATCGCCAGCACAGCCAGACCGCAGCCCAGCGAAAGCACCGAAGGCACCAGGCTGATAAACCCTTTGCGCCAGCCGAGGCGGGCCACTGCGCCGCAGGCAATTACTGCCAGCGCCACCAGCAACAAGCCGGTTAACACATAACGGTAAAGTGCGAACAATTCATCAAAGGTGTTTTTGCGATCAACCCAGGCAATGCCACAAGGGTAATAGCTGGAGATTTCCTGTAGCGCCGCGCTATTTTTAACCCCTTCAACCGGCACCAGCACGCCGCTTGCGCCATTTTCCAGCGTCAGCCACAGCAGACGCCAGCCTTCACTGGCGGGGCTTGCCAGCCATTCATCAACCTTCACCGGCATGGCGTTGAGATCCGGGTTCACTGTTGTCAGCCCGGCATTTTGCAGTGCTTTTGTTACTGTCGGGGCCGCTGTTGTCAGCAGATGTAAATCTTCCTCCTGCCGCGCAAGGGAGTTCAGTGGAATGGTGCGGTATTTGCTGATAAGCCCGTCTTTTTTCGCCTTCTCCAGCGAGGTGGTAAATTTCTCCAGTCGCCGTAATGTTTGCTGTGGGGAGTCGCCGTAAACCACGAACCATTTTTGATCGACGCTCTGCCCGGTCAGGGCGGTAATGGCTTTCTCCTGCGCCAGAATATGCTGCGGCAGCGCCTGTAACTGCGAGATATCGTCATCGACGCGTAGCATTGACATCCCCGCCAGCGAAAACAGCGCCAGCGCGACGGACAGACCCCGCGACAGTTTTTTATTGCGCCGCCACGCTGCCAGCCAGCGTAGCATCAGCGCCATCGCCGGAACCGGACGCACCGGCAGGCCACGGCACAGCCACGGATGCCAGAACAGGACGGTCAGACAGGAGGCGCTCAACCCGATGGCGGCAAAAATCGCCATCTGGCGGATACCGGGGAAGGGGGCGAGCATCATAATCAGATATGCCGCCACGGTGGTGAGCAGCGCCAGCAGCAGGGCATTGCGTACTTTCGCCAGGCTTTGCCACGGCGAAACGTCGTTGCCGTGCACCATCCGCTCGGTGAGATAATAGAGCGTGTAGTCAGCGGAAATGCCGATAACGCTCATGCTCATCACCAGCGTCATCAGGTGTAATTCACCGAAAATCAATAAAGTGGCGACCGTTCCCGCCAGCGCGCCGATGCCGATGGAAATCACGCAAAGCAACAATGGGCGCAAAGAGCGGAACACCGCCACAATCAGTAATATCACCCCCAGCAGCGTTGCCACGCCCAGGGTTGAGATATCCTGCTTCGCCTGTTGACTGGCGTAATCGCTGTAAAATACCGTGCCGCGCGAGAGCAACTGCGCCTGTGGGTAACGCGTTTTCAGATCCTTTTCCAGCGTATTCAGGGTCGTGATGAGCTGGTGGGTTTGCTGCATATCAAACGACGATCCCGCCAGTTCACCGTGCAGCAGATACCAGTAGTTGCCCTGGGGATCCTGCGTCACCAGCCAGCCGTCCATCAGCCGCAAACGCTGGCCGTTTTTCGCCATCGCCAGCTGCGAGCCGCGCATTAACATCAGCGGATCGTTTTGCAGCTCCTTGCCGCTTACCCCGGAGAATGCGGAATAAAGCTGGGAGAGGATCCACTGCGCCTGCGCTTCGCCGCCGTTTTGCAGGCGGGCGCGGGTGTCGGGGTCAATCAGGCCGTTGCGGTGCTGCCAGAAAAACGCTCCCCACGATTGCTGGCTGGCGGCATCCATTGGTCCTTTAACGTCGCCGAGCGCAGCGGATTTTTGCAGCAGCGTCAGCCACTCCTGAGCGACCCTGGGATTAGCCTCTTTACCGGGGCTGACCAGCCACACCAGTTGGCGGTCCAGACGCTGCATAAAGCCGTCATTCAGCGCTGGGGGAATATCGCCCATCGCCTGTTTGGGTAACATAGCCAGCACGCTACTGTTCAGCCGTGATTGCGGCAGCAGGATCAGCAACGCCGCCGCCATGACCAGGCAGACTAGCCCCCATAACAGCGCGGGGCGTTTACTGGGCGGCAAAACGTTGGTGTTCGTCATCGGTCAGTTGCGCTGGCGTCAGTTGATGTTGGGTAAGAGCAATATCGGTGCGATCGCCCTGTTTATCATTAAGTTGAATGCTCTCCAGATAGGTTTTCCCGGCGAGATCGATGGTGTTGAAAATTTTATCCAGCGGCGTGGTGGTCGGCGTCAGGCGCAGCGTCCAGCGGCCTTCGCCTTTGTCAGCAAATTCGACGCGGAAGTTTTGTTCCAGCACTTTGCGATCGGCCTGGAACAGCGCGCGCAGCAGGTGGTTAAACTGGAACATCTGCGGGTTGTTTTCTGCCGTGATGATTTGCGGCGGCTGACCGTTGATCACCTGCACCATGCGTTTATCATCCAGCAATAGCTGCATGGGGAACGGTGAGGTTTGATCCCACAATAACCCCTGGTCGCGGGCGATCAACATCTGACCCTGAGATCGCAGCGGCTGCGGCAGATCTTTAATCGTCCGGGTTTGATCAAAATGGGCGCGGATCACCGGTTGTTCGGTAAAGCGTTGCTGAAGATCGTCCAGGGTCAGGGCGCTCACAAACGGGCTAATCAGCAGCGCCAGCAGCGGTAAAAATTTCATGGTTTGACTCCCATGCGTTCAAACAGAATATCGGGGCTGACAAAGCACAGTTCGCGACTTTGCTCGTCGACCGCGACCTGAATGGTGTATCCGGTGGTGGCGCGTTTGCCCGTTTCGGCATCGAAAATCTGATAGCCAATCCGCAGACGGTTTTCGAACTCTTCGATATGCGCACGCACGCGGATGCGTTGCTCAAAGGTGAGGGCGTGGCGATATTTCACCCGCGCATCGACCACTGGCCACAAATAACCTGACTCTTTCATCTGCCGATAGCCGTAATTGAACTGGTTGAGCAGCGCCTCGCGGGCCACTTCAAAGTAGCGAAAATAGTTACCGTGCCAGGCCACGCCCATCATATCGACGTCGTGAAAGGGAATGGTCAGCTCGACTTCAGCGGTAAATCGGGGATCGTTAAGCACCCTTTACTCCTTGTCCTGAATTTCCGGCAGTTGCCAGAAATCGAAAAAATTAAACCAGTCGAGGGGCGACTGGAGCGCGTAATGTTCCAGACGCGCGGCGTAGTGGTCGATAGCGTTTTGCAGCGCCTGTTGGCGTTCGCCACGCGGCAACAGCAGCGGGTCGGCAAAGGTTTCGCAGTGAATATGCAGCTTGCCGTGCTGGCGCAGGGCGAAAATCAGATTCACCGGGCAGCGCAAAATAGACGCGAGAATAAACGGCCCCTGTGGGAAAGGCGCAGGCTGGCCCATAAACGGACTCCAGCAGACGCGCCAGTCGCCGCCGCGTTGCGGGTTGACGGCGATGCGGTCACCGACAATCGCCACCCATTCGCCGTTATCCAGCTTCTCTTTCAGCAGGATGGCGGTTTCCGGGCCGATATCTGTTACCGGCATCAGGTTAATGCCTGCCTGAGGAGCCATCTCCTGCATTATCTGTTTAAAGCGTTGGGCGTTTTCGCTAAACACCAGCGCGTTAATGGTTTTGTAGCCCTGAATTTTTGCCAGCGCCCGGCACACTTCCACATCGCCAAGATGCGAGGCCAGCAGCAATTTGCCGCGCGGATCGCGGACGTCAAGCGCCGCTTCTGCGCCTGGCGCAAACAGCACATCACGCCCCAGTTGTAGCTCGCCGCGCCAGCTGGCGATTTTGTCGAGCATGGCATTACCGAAACGTAGAAAGTGCTGATAGCTGTTGATTTTTGCTGCCTGTGGTTGTTGTTGGCGCACACGGGCGAGCCAGTCTTGCGACGCTTTACGCGCACGAGCAGCGGTGAGCCAGTAGACGCCCACCACCGGGTAAAGCAGCGCGGTAAACGCCGTTCTTCCCAGCAGACGCCAGACCAGCAGCATCAGGCGCATTCCCCATAACCCTTTAACTTCACTCTGCCGCGCCCAGTGGCTGGAAGAGTGGCACATCAGCAGTGAAGGAATACGCGGCAACATGCCGAAAAACAGACGCGTGTGCATGAGCGAGATGCGGACGTTATCTTTCAGGGCATCAAAATGCGAAAGCCCGTCCAGCGGATAGGTGACGCGGGTCGGCACGAAATAGCTGGTATTTCCCTGCCAGTAGAGGCGCACCATCACTTCGGTGTCGAAATCCATCCGCTTGCCGATGGTGGCGCGTTTTGCCAGTTGCAGCGTCGGCGCAACCGGATAAACGCGAAAACCGCACATGCTGTCTTTCAGTTGCAGGGAGAGCGTTTCGATCCATACCCAGACGTGGGTGATCCAGCGCCCGTACAGCCGTGAGCGGGGAATGGAGTCATCGTAAATTGGCTGACCGGAGATCAGCGCCGCAGGGTGTTGTTCAGCGAGTGCCAGCAGTTTGGGGATATCTTCAATCGCATGTTGACCGTCAGCATCCACTTGCACCGCATGGCTGAACCCTGCGTCTGCCGCTGCCTGCAAGCCACGCATCACCGCTGCGCCTTTACCTGCGTTTTCTGCCAGGCGAATTAAGGTCACGCCAGGCTGTTCGCTAACCAGATTATCCAGTTGCTGTTGCGTGGCGGCATCGCTGCCGTCATCCACCACAATACAGGGCAGATTAAATGGCTTAAGACGCGCCAGCACGCCCGGCATCATCGCGCCGTGGTTGTAGCAGGGGATCAACACGCAGGGAGAAAAGTTTACCGACATAGGCGGATCTTCCCGCTACTGGCGGTGTGGCGGGCGTCACCGTCGTGACGCTGATAGCAGAAAGTGAGTACCTGACTTGTTTCCTGCCATGTTAATTGCAGGGTAACAGTCGTCTCAGGTATAAGTGGCGCCAGAAATTTAACATTCTGGATACTACGAAAACGCCAGCCCGGAGCAAGCAGCGTGGTAGCATAATGCATTACCCAGTCCAACTGGGCCACGCCTGGTAACAGAGGCTGTACGGCAAAATGACCATTAAACCAGTAGAGCATCGGGTCAAGGTATAGAACGATTTCCATCTCCTGCGGTTGAACCAGATGGCGCTCAATTTCATGGCGTATCATGAAATAACTCCTGTAATTGCGCATAGACACGCTTATTCATATTGTTTACTGGTATTTCATCAATAATGCGCCAGTAACGAGGTACTGCAACAGGTTCAAGCCATGGTAATAGTGCTTTGCGCCAGGACAACTCCAGAGTTTTCCCTCCGGAGCATTGCCATATTTGACGGGCCTCTTTATTTGGTACAACCACGACACCGATAGCCTGGCGACCATTGCGTATTAATGGTATTGCAGCGACATCCATAATACCGTCAAGTGCCAGAAGTCGTTGTTCGATTTCAACCAGTGATATCCGCTTCTCCTCTATTTTTACCACTCGACCACGTCGTCCGATCAGGTGGAACTGACCGTTTTCATTGAATTGCAACATATCGTCAAGCACCAATCCTTCAGCAGGGATTAGTGGCGAAAAGACACGAACCCCCTCACTTTCCTGTGAAAGATGAACATCAGAAAAAGTAAACCAGGGGATATTATCCTGTTGACGGTAACGCCATGCGAGAATACCTGTTTCGGTACTACCATAGATTTCATCGGGCCATATATTCAGCCAGGTGGAAGTTTTCTCTACATCCTGCCATGGTAGCATACCGCCGGCAGAGAGAATCATTTCCACTGGGGGAGGCGTCAGATGAAGGTCGAGTCGCTTAAGGAACGCCGGGCTGCTGACAAAGGCATAGCGGTAGGTATGGCTTAATGCGGCAAGTTGCTCAGAATACCAGAGCATTGCGGCATGCAATGGCAGGCCAAGTGCCATGGGTAAAAAAATACGGAAAGTCAGCCCATACAGGTGCTGAGGCATCACGGATGCTACAAAACGACAGCCCAGTAGTCGGTCTGCAAAGTGAGTTGCCAGCATGTTTGCTTCTTGATCAAGGCTGATAAGAGGTTTTGCAATTTGTTTTGGTTGTCCGGTTGAACCCGATGTGAAAAGTTCAATAAACGCGTCAGAAGCAATATCATCAAAGGCTATCGTGCTGGTCGTCATCTGGTGAGATGTGCTTACAACAAACTGTGGACCGTTCCAGCCCAGCCTTTTATCACTCAGGACGCAATCAAACAAGGAGCGTTGTACATTTAACAAAGCGGCGCGATTATGGCCCGGGATTACCGGGATTTTACCTGAGTGTAGCGTGGCCAACAACGCTACAATAAAAAGATAGCTGTTTTCAAAACAAAGTGCCCAGCGATTGCCTGGCTGGTCGCGTAAATGGTCGATCAAAAGCGCTACATCATGCCGCAGATGCCCCAGTGTCCAGGTATATTCCCCAAGCCAGGCAACAGGAGTTGTTACAGGGCGAGAGGCTGTCAACCACTGTGAAAGTGAGAGAGTCTGATTCATGGTGTTTTCCGTTTGATCATCTTACGACGTATCAGCCATTCCCCTGCAGTCAGGAAACCTATCAGAAGGTAAGCAATGATACCGTTCCAGGCTGTCCACAAGGGCATGTTGCCATACAAGGTGGTAAATAACGCAATACTGCCATTGAAAATAAAAAACAGGCACCAGACCTGCGTTACGCGGCGGGTATATCGCACGGCCTTTTCCGGGAGGTCTGGCTCCTGCAAACGTGCCAGCCGCTCAACTATCGGCATTGTCGACCGCAGCGAACCGCCAAAAACCGCCAGCATGACTGCGTTAACCACTACCGGGTAAAACAGCAGTAACTGGTACGTTTTCAACAGAAAACTGGAGACACACAATACAATGCCCACAACAGCAACGATTTTTGTGACGACCTGGAGCGGCCCCGTCTGGCGACGGGGCTGGCGCAGGCGCAATAAAAGCAACAGCGCCATCAGCGGCAACAGCCAGTGCAGGCTGTTATGCACCAAACCTAGCCAGATTAAAAAAGGCCAGACGAGCAGCAATAATCCGGTCAGCAACTTAATCATCGGTAGCGAGCGAATGCCCGACATCAAATTAGCCTTCTTGTAGCAGGCGTTCTACAGCCTCGACAACATCCTGGACTGTACGCACTGCTTTAAACTCTTCCGGCTTGATTTTCTTACCGGTTTTCTTTTGCAGGTGCACAATCATGTCAACGGCGTCGATGCTGTCCAGTTCCAGATCTTCGTACAGTCGCGCTTCAGGTTTGATGTCCTGCGGATCGATTTCAAACAGCTTAACCAGCAGGGCTGAGACTTCCTGATAAATGGTTTGTTGGTCTGTCATGATGGTTTTCCTCAGGCACGTTGCGCAGCAATGAAAGAGGCCAGAGTGGCGACGGAGAAAAAGTGCTGACGCATTTCTTCGCTTTCCGCAGAGAGCACGATGCCGTACTCATTTTTTACTGCCAGTCCCAGTTCCAGTGCATCGATAGAGTCCAGCCCTAAACCGTCGCCAAACAGTGGCGCATTGATATCAATATCATCAGGAGTCAAGTCGTCCAGATTGAGGGTGCTGATGATGAGGTTTTTAATTTCCAGATAAAGCGCTTGCATTATTTATTCCTGATAGAGGTAAACAACCTTGCTGTAATTGAAGCAAAAGATGCCGGTTTAACTGTCTTGCAGCCAGCGTCGGCTCTTGTGAAGTTGCATCGTAAAATTTATTGATTTCTACCCGCCCATGGACTTCAACCGTAAAAAACGGCCTGGCAGGCGGGACGTCATACCACTTACTTTGTTTATCCAGCAGATGCTCGCTACAGCCGATCGTCACGATGCGTAAATCGCTGGTGCAGCGCACGGCAATATTCGCTGCACCGCGCTGTAACGTCATTTTTTCACCGGGCTTCGTTCGTGTGCCTTCGGGGAAAATCAGGATAGTGTCACCCTGTGCCAGTCGCTGTTGGCAGCGGGGTAACAGGGTTTCTGCTTCGCTGTTGATTAAATAATCTGCCGCTCGCACGACGCCGCCAAGAAAAGGATTTTTTAACAGCGCGCTTTTCACCAGGCAGTCAGTTTCTGGCATGACTGATGCCAGCAGCACGTAATCGATCAGCGTGGGATGATTGGCTACGACGAGGCAACCGCGTTCCTGACGTAAAATTTCAGCGCCATCAATACGATAATCCAGCACGCCAAGCCCTTTCGCGACAGTTAAAAACAGGCGAAAACTGGCGGCAATGCTGCGACGTGCCAAACGACGGCGGCGGGAAGTATCCCACACCAAAACTAACAATATGTTAAACCACACGACTGAAAGCAGCAGGCCGCCGAGACCAAACAGGACAAAACATAACCCGGTCATGACCAGTCGCCATGCCCATCCCAGGCGCGACATCAGCTTACTCATCTGCGGCTCCAGCGCCATTGCACGCGCTCGCCAGGCAGTGAAAAAGCATCTGCATTTTGTAAATAGTGCTGTAAAAACAACATGCTTTGCGGCAGTGTTGTTTCATTTACCGCAATGGCTTGCTGCGTTTCACATTGCCAGTCATCGCCAGCTTCAATCACCAGCGCGACGGCGTACGGCCAGGTAGGCATTTCTGCGGGCAGTTGCGGGTGATAAAACTCAGGTAGAAAGCCATCAAAATCGACCATCAACACGCGCTGGTATCCCGCTTGTAGCAGGCTAAGCACTTCACACAAACCTTGCTGGAAACTGTCGCGACCAGCCGAAAGCGATGACGAAACGATCGGCTGTTTGGCCACAATGGTCAGGTTACCCACGGAAGAGTTGTGTACGGAAAGCGCGAAGTCCGTCGGAGAAAGCGCCTGTTCGGTTGCCAGTGCATGAACAATGCGGTAATTGCGCTCCAGTTCGCCATGACGACTGGTATACAAAACAGCGTCTGGCTGATGGCGGCGTAGCATTGTCAGACCGCATTCAACAGCCAGTTTGCTGCCTGAACTGAGACGACGAGCGGTCATCATTGGCAGTTCACTTAATTTTGCCAACGGCGCGGCAGGGTCAATCGCCCACGGCTGGCGCGACCATGCTTGCCATTGCTGCACATCGCTAAGTCCAGGCGCCAGTGCCTGCCAGTTGGTAATATTTAATGCAAATTTCATCAACGCGCGCCCGCGGTAAACCAAAATTATTAAGTGACGATTATTTCTTTTGGCATATCAAAAGTGTATGCCCAACGCCTAAATTATTGTGACGCTCTGCTACCTGGAATCCTGCTTTATTCAGATAGTCGTAAAATTTCTCTGCACTATAGAAACGGCTGTTACCGTTTGCCATGCAGGTAAAATAAAGTGAGGATGCATTCAGGCTAAACGATGTCGCTTCAAACCGCTGTGCATCCCAGAACAACTCCATGATGCAAAGTTTTGCGCCAGGCTTCATTACGCTGGCAATTTTGCTGAGTATGCTAATTATTTGTTCGGGTGAAAAACAGTCTAAAAATTGGCTCATCCACCAGATATCAGCCTCGCCTGGTAATGGTGCATCGCTTAGCATATCCACCGCATGGAAATCTATGCGATCAGAAAAACCTGCATTCGCGATATTTTCTTTCGCCAGTACGATTTGTTGTGGCAGATCTAATAACGTAACGGCGATGTTTTCATTGAATTTGCAGCAGCGCAAAGCCCACTTACCCGTATTGCCACCCACATCGTACAAGGTTGTGGGGTTGTTGGCGAATACATAAGGCAGTGCGGCGTTAAATGCGCCATCTGAATAGTAATGATCAAACGCAAACCAGCTATCACGTGCGGCGTCTGGTAATTGCGAAAGTGCCGGATATATCGTCGGCCAGTCGCCAAATACTTTTAACCCGGAAGGTTTTCCTTCATTGAGTGAATCGGCAAGGAAGAAGAGCCCCTGGTAACAGACATCCTGGGTGAAATCCATATTCACGCGAGTCATAGTGTCATGCAGGAGGTAATGACCGATTTTCGCCAGGTAATAAATTCCCTCTTTACAGGTAATAATTCGCCCGCTTAAGCCCATATCCAGTAACACACCCACGGCATATTCATTCAGGACTGTGTGCTCAGTAATCGCATTAAGGGGAGCTCCCTGTTTACCCTGTTGATCCAAATAATCTAATATTCCTGCATTGCGCAGGCACAAAGCTGCCTGGAAAAGCATAGGAGCAAAGGCAATCCGCTGTGCTTCGGTGATGGCATCCAGTGCGCTGAGCGTGTCCTGTTCGTACATATATAACCATTCTTATAGAGAAAGTTAAATACTATCGGGCCATTCCAGCCCGATATCAGCATCACTATAACGTTGCTCCTGTAGATAAGTTAACCTGTATATCTTTATCCAGGTTACGCACCCAGCGGTTATAGTTTTTATGAATTTTTCCATCAGAAGCCTGCAGATTCAGGCTACTGTCATATTTGATGTTATAGTAGGTAGCTGTATATGTAATACGAACCTCTGCAACGTGATTTCGTGTTTGATAGCGAGCTTTAATAACTCCAGGGGACACTTGCGTCATAATCCACTTGCGCTGCGCACCTGCTTTCAAAATGGCATTTTTAACCTGCTCCTGAGTATGACCCACACTGACAGTGGTGCTTATCTGTTGCACTGGGGCCGTACGGACACAGGCACTCAACATACTGATAAAAATTGTGATGGCAAACCATTTTATATAACGTTTCATTAGTGCCTCTTATGTATGCAATACAATTATATAATTAAATAGTAATAACAGACAGTATATCTGTATAAATCCCAGACTTCTTACCCGAAATATATTTGGGGTTATATTGGATTGTCAATGTCTGGTTGTGACAGGGACCAAAGATATGCCGGTATCATTTTTGTAAATGGCTTGTGAGGTGGAGAGCCCTCTGCGGTAAGCTCCCTCGACATTCCTTTTTTATTTATCCGCAGATATTCTTATTCTGATATTGATAAAACACGGGGTATGGATTGAGACTGAACAGCTTGTTGTGCCCGGTTTTAATGGTAAATGCATATGTGTCCCAGAATTGATATTGACTTCCTGGTACTCAATATTCTGAAAAGCTGAAGAAAGATCACGTTTTTGACATTTTTTTGATGTCTTGTCATAAAACTGTTTCATGACAGACTTTTTCAGGTGTAAATTTTCTCGCTGACACTTTTTGACATGAATTTACACTGGCATCACACAGGCCAGAATACGGGGAGAACATGCAGCGCCGGCAGAACAACATTCTGACGAAAACGTCCCTTTTATCCCGTGCGTTGTCTGTCCCCTGTTGTGATATGTTCCGGCGCGGCTCTCCGTGGATATGCTATCTCTCCCTCTCCGTTTTTTCTGGTTTTTTTATCCCCGCATTTTCGTCTCCGGCAGCCATGCTGTCTCCGGGTGACCGCAGTGCAATTCAGCAGCAACAGCAGCAGTTGCTGGAT
>ENA-OWOI01000083-OWOI01000083.1-gut-metagenome-genome-assembly--contig:-NODE-83-length-32338-cov-26.191439_pt1 | contig 32338 bp, 39 predicted proteins | sample MGYA00248258_ERZ651800 | MGnify/ENA primary metagenome ERZ651800 (study PRJEB26908, sample SAMEA4031704) | gut metagenome | biome: gut; feature: normal infant; material: stool | place: China | collected 2015...
AAAAGGTGATAAAGCGAATACCTGGGCCGTCTACGGTTCCACAGGATTCAAAGGAGTGAATGCGACCAATAACTGACTTGGTAGCCCCCGCCGTAGCGGTATTTTCTGTTGTATTACAATTAGTTAAATTACTCATATCGCTTCAATTGGCTCTAGTTAACTCTGGTTTATGGACGCATTATGGACATTCCTGACACCGGGTTAAGAGTCACAGCATCTTGTAAGAAATCCGGTGCAAAGTGTGCGTAGGTCATAGTTTGCTGAATGTTAGAATGACCCAGGATGCGCTGCAATGTGATTATGTTACCTCCATTCATTATAAAATGTGTGGCAAATGTATGCCTCAAAACATGTACTGCTTGTCCGTCAGGTAAATCGGGTTTTACTTCCCTGAGAGCGTTACGCACTTTGTAGTAACTGGCATTAAAAAGCCTGCCTGAATTTTTGGTCTTGATCCGTTTAATCAGGTCCTGCGAAACGGGAATTGTCCTGCGTTTTCCGTTTTTAGTTTTCATAAACGTAACCATCTGGTTAATGATGTGTTCAGCTTTTAAATTAGACACTTCACTCCAGCGTCCACCAGTAGAAAGGCAGACCAGAGTTGCATTTAATTCATCACCATCAAGCATGGATAACAGCCGCGTAATCTCTTCACTGGACAAAAAAGCCATTTCCGTAACAGCTTCACGTAACCGTTTAATCTCACGGAACGGGTTGTGGGAGTGGTATTCACCGGCGTCAATTAACTTGGTGAACATCCCGCTCATTATTGCCAGATGTCGATTTACGCTGGCTGGTTTTAGACCATCGTTCATCATTACAACGCGATAATCAGTTATCGTTTTCTTTGTTAGCTGGTCAGCTCTGGACACTCCCATTTCTGCAAATTTGGCGATTATTGTCGTTAAACGCCCCCGTTCAATATCTCCACGCTCATGTGATTTTCCGTGATATATCCACCATCTACCTAACAACTCTGTAAGAGTTCGGCGGTCGGCTGGTTTCTCCAACCACTCTTTGTTGTGGTAGTTAACCAGTACATGACGTTCGAATGCCTGAGCTTCACCTTTAGTTTTAAATTTCCGCCTGATACGTTTTCCATCTGCACCCTGCGGTCTGACGTCCACTTCATAACGACCATCATCGAGCTTTTTAATAGACATAAAGCCCTCCGATGACGCTGTTTACTTCTACTACTTGAAAATTAATGCAATTTTCTTTCGTACATTTACTACACACATATGCTGAATAAATCGTCAGCCAGTCTTCTGGTCTGAGTGGTGCAAGGTTGTTGAGTCTTGCCCAATGTGTGCGAGAGCCGGGGCTATTTGTCCAGCTGCTGGATCTGTTTCATCAAACATGAACCAGTCACGATACTTGCGAAAGCGTGGATGCTTAAACAGCTTCATACCTGCTTCCATAGGCATTTTTGATTTTCCTGATTCATATCCATGATATGTGTAGTAATTAATTCCAATTAATTCAGCAAGTTCCTTAGTTTTAAGGCGTTCGGATTCACGGATGAGCTTTAGTTTCTCACTTTGTTCACTTGACATAATTTTGCTAATCTCCAATTATATTGCTACTTGGCAATTTGTGATTCACTCAAAAAGGCTCTAGATGGCTCCAGTTGGTGAATCGCAAATCTTATGGAGGATAGCAAAGTGACGACAAATGTAGAAATTTCTTGTCCAACTAGCGATGAGGCAAGTTTCGAAAATGAAGCCAAACGTAAAAGCATTCAGATTTCAGAGCGCCCATCTGATTTGCTGTCGAAAGAAGGTTTTGCTCTTTACATCGGTAAGACACCACGCGCGGTGGCTGAAATGGCTAAAGCAGGAAAGCTGCCAGCCTTCTACATGACAGACCCATTAAAACCAAGAGGGAAAGCTGAATTATGGATTAATCGCCGTGAGTGGGACAAGTACGCAGCCCAACTGGTTGATGAAGCTCCGACAGAATGGCATGACTGGAAAAATCGCATTAGTTACAGCAAATCAAGACATGGCCGTGCGGCTTAAGGTGGAAAGGATGAACGAGCCTCGTTGTATTGCTCAGTTATTGCGTAACGAAAGCCCCAGGGCGATTGACTTTACCATCACCCACGGGAAGGGACGCAAGGGAATCATTATCCGCACCAAAAAACAGAGTCCGTTAAAAAAGGCTCTGACCTTTCTGAAAAGCCGGAGGGTCTGGAAATGACAGTGATGACGCTCAATCTCGTTGAAAAACAGCCAGCAACTATGCGCCGGATAATTGGTAAGCATCTGGCCGTCCCTCGCTGGCAGGAGACATGCGATTATTATAATCAGATGATGGAACGTGAACGGCTAACGGTTTGCTTCCATGCGCAGTTAAAACAGCGTCACGCAACGATGCGTTTTGAAGAAATGAACGACGTCGAACGTGAACGACTGGTATGTGCAATTGATGAACTGCGTGGGGCATTCTCAAAACGCCGTCAGGTCGGTGCAAGTGAGTATGCATATATTAGCTTTTTAACTGTCAGTCAGCGCCGTACATTATTTATGCATGCCGGATTGACAGAAAAAGAATTTAACCAGCCGTACTGGCGAATTAATGAAGAATCATGTTACTGGCGTGATGCTTTATTCCGTGCATTACGTGAATTATTCAGCCTGTTTGAGTATGCACCGACAATTCTGACGTCGGTAAAACCAGAGCAATATCTGCATTAAGTAATTAACCAGAGTTTTAACGCACTTAATCGTGCGGGGATTCTTTTTGCCTGGAGAAAGTCATGCATACAGTTTCTGAAAATCAGTGCGGTAAATACGCATTACTGCTGCAACAGGCCAGAACCGAAGCACAGGCCGACGCGGCGACGCGCTTTTCTTCTCATCTTGACGCCATGATTCGCCACATCACAAAGGCGGAGTTATCCCGCGTGGAGATAGTCGAGCTGCTCAGTCAGGAGTCGGAAAAATTTCACAATATAGGATTGTCTCGCGGGGAGGTACTTTGATGTCCTGTTCTCATTCAGTTGTATTACTGAATAACGCCTTAAAAATCGCCGTTATGGAAAATGGTGATTTGTCTCTTATTCAACTTTGTCTTGATAAAGAAAAACGTGACATCACTGAATCTGTTATCGCGATTTATCAGAATGAATTAAACCTCCTGTCTGATGTGGTCAATTTACTTGCTAAACGCGCTGTATTCCACAAGCAAATTTCCTCCGTGGATGAACTGACAAAATTAACGACAGAACTTGCCAGTTATTGCGCTGATGTATCCAGGAAACTTAACGATAAAAGGAGCTGATAATGCCGGACAACGTAGATTTTATTCAGGAACAACAGGCTGAATTACTGGAGCGCCAGATTAACGCGGCAAGGGTAAAACATTGCGGTGCTTCTGCGCTGGTTTGCGAAGAGTGTGACGCGCCAATACCTGCTGCCCGTCGTGCGGCTTATCCGTCAGCCACGCGTTGTGTTTCCTGCCAGTCAGTCTTTGAAGCAAAAAACAAACATTACCGGAGAACGGCATGAGTATTCGTATTGAAATTGGCAAACGTTATGTCGTTACCAGTGACAGCTTTCAGTTTATTCTCCACGAGAAAAAGAGAGCGGAAAGCGGTAAAAACGCCGGTCAGGAATGGCTGGCGGTGGTTGGTTATTACCCGAAATTAAGCCAGCTCGTTTCCGGCCTGATGCATCACGATATTCTGACCGGAAGCGCAAAGTCTTTTGCTGATTTAAACGCGCAGGTTGAGCAACTCAGCAGGCGTTGTTCAGAGGCTTTTGGCTCATATGGCCGTTAAAGCCTCCGGGCGTTTTGTCCCTCCGTCAGCATTTGCTGCAGGCACCGGTAAGGCGTTTACCGGTGCTTATGCATGGAACGCGCCACGCGAGGCTGTCGGGCGCGAAAGACCCCTTACACGTGACGAGATGCGTCAGGTGCAAGGTGTTTTATCCACGATTAACCGCCTGCCTTACTTTTTGCGCTCGCTGTTTACGTCACGCTATGACTACATCCGGCGCAATAAAAGCCCGGTGCACGGGTTTTATTTCCTCACATCCACTTTTCAGCGTCGTTTATGGCCGCGCATTGAGCGTGTGAATCAGCGCCATGAAATGAACACCGACGCGTCGATGCTGTTTCTGGCTGAGCGTGACCACTATGCGCGCCTGCCGGGAATGAATGACAAGGAGCTGAAAAAGTTTGCCGCCCGTATCTCATCGCAGCTTTTCATGATGTATGAGGAACTCAGCGATGCCTGGGTGGATGCGCATGGCGAAAAAGAATCGCTGTTTACGGATGAGGCGCAGGCTCACCTCTATGGTCATGTTGCTGGCGCTGCACGTGCTTTCAATATTTCCCCTCTCTACTGGAAAAAATACCGTAAAGGGCAGATGACCACGAGGCAGGCATATTCTGCCATTGCCCGTCTGTTTAACGATGAGTGGTGGACTCATCAGCTTAAAGGCCAGCGTATGCGCTGGCATGAGGCGTTACTGATTGCTGTCGGGGAGGTCAATAAAGACCGTTCTCCTTATGCCAGTAAACATGCCATTCGTGATGTACGTGCACGCCGCCAGGCAAATCTGGAATTTCTTAAATCGTGTGACCTTGAAAACAGGGAAACAGGCGAGCGCATCGACCTTATCAGTAAGGTGATGGGCAGTATTTCTAATCCTGAAATTCGCCGGATGGAGCTGATGAACACCATTGCCGGTATTGAGCGTTACGCCGCCGCAGAGGGTGATGTGGGGATGTTTATCACGCTGACCGCGCCGTCAAAGTATCACCCGACACGTCAGGTCAGAAAAGGCGAAAGTAAAACCGTCCAGCTAAATCACGGCTGGAACGATGAGGCATTTAATCCAAAGGATGCGCAGCGTTATCTCTGCCGTATCTGGAGCCTGATGCGCACGGCATTCAAGGATAATGATTTACAGGCCTACGGTTTGCGTGTCGTCGAGCCACACCACGACGGAACGCCGCACTGGCATATGATGCTTTTTTGTAATCCACGCCAGCGTAACCAGATTATTGAAATCATGCGTCGCTACGCGCTCAAAGAGGATGGAGACGAAAGAGGAGCCGCGCGAAACCGTTTTCAGGCAAAACATCTTAACCGGGGCGGTGCTGCGGGGTATATCGCGAAATACATCTCAAAAAACATCGATGGCTATGCACTGGATGGTCAGCTCGATAACGATACCGGCAGGCCGCTGAAAGATACTGCTGCGGCTGTTACCGCATGGGCGTCAACGTGGCGCATTCCGCAATTTAAAACGGTTGGTCTGCCGACAATGGGGGCTTACCGTGAACTACGCAAATTGCCTCGCGGCGTCAGCATTGCTGATGAGTTTGACGAGCGCGTCGAGGCTGCACGCGCCGCTGCAGACAGTGGTGATTTTGCGCTGTATATCAGCGCGCAGGGTGGGGCAAATGTCCCGCGCGATTGTCAGACTGTCAGGGTCGCCCGTAGCCCGTCGGATGACGTTAACGAGTACGAGGAAGAGGTCGAGAGAGTGGTCGGCATTTACGCGCCGCATCTCGGCGCGCGTCATATTCATATCACCAGAACGACGGACTGGCGCATTGTGCCGAAAGTTCCGGTCGTTGAGCCTTTGACTTTAAAAAGCGGCATCGCCGCGCCTCGGAGTCCTGTCAATAACTGTGGAAAGCTCACCGGTGGTGATACTTCGTTACCGGCTCCCACACCTTCTGAGCACGCCGCAGCAGTGCTTAATCTGGTTGATGACGGTGTTATTGAATGGAATGAACCGGAGGTCGTGAGGGCGCTCAGGGGCGCACTAAAATACGACCTGAGAACGCCAAACCGTCAGCAAAGAAACGGAAGCCCGTTAAAACCACATGAAATTGCACCATCGGCCAGACTGACTCGGTCGGAAAGAATGCAAATCACCCGTATCCGCGTTGACCTTGCTCAGAACGGTATCAGGCCCCAGCGATGGGAGCTTGAGGCGCTGGCGCGTGGCGCGACCGTAAATTATGACGGGAAAAAATTTACTTACCCAGTTACTGATGAGTGGATAGATTTTATGTGATGTAGAAATTAATGTGGTTAAAAATTGAGAAAATTTGCTGTTTGAAGAATAGACATTTTAGCTATAGCTCAAAGGTGCCTCTGCTGTATGGCTATTCCATGTGGCAATCTTATAATTTCAAGCTTGATTATTAGTATTGTAACGTAAGTTCGCAGTAGGTAACGAGCGTGTAAGGTATTGTGAGTTTTGTTGTTGTACATTATATTGATTTCCTTAAATTTATTGTGTGGGTCGTAAGCGACATTTAACAATTAATTAAGGAAAAAGAATGTTAAAGAGGATTAAATCAATAGAGGGCGTTGGTAACTATATTAGAGCTCATTCACGTTCTTATGAGTTTAATAACATAAATGTTATCTACGGTGAAAATAGACATGGTAAAAGTACTCTTTGTGACATCTTTTATTCCTTGTCAACGAACTCTCCTGAATTAGTTGTCAACAGGAAGACTATTCTGGAGGGGGAAGGGGACGTAACTCCAAAGATTGAATTGCAATTCACAGAGGGTGATTTAAATAAAGTTGTTAAATTTAATGTGGATAAATGGTTAGAATTACCCCCACCTGATTCCAAATTATATATCTTTGATCAGAGTTTTGTTCATAGAAATGTAATGGCTGGTACGATATCTAATCGAGAAAACTCTGAATGCGTTACTGCATTTATTTTGGGTGAAGATAATGTTGCTGCTTTTGAAGCATTGGAAAAGGAAAATTCAGAATTAAGAAGTTTAAGGGGGGAGCTAAGAAATAAAAAGAATTTGATTCAATCACATCAAATTACTAATGTTGATGAGTATGCTATTAGTGAACCTGTCATAACAGATCTCGATTTTATTGAGTCAAAAATAAACGGGCTTACTGAGTTAATACAAGAAATTGAGAAGAAAAAAGCATCAATAAAATATATTAAAGCTAGGCCATTACTTGATTTAATTAACTGCACGCCAAAATTGAAAGATATTTCCATTAGGGTTAACAAATGTCTTTCTTCTGGGATGGCCAAAATTCATGATGATGCGCTTTCTATATTGGAACGGCATAAAGAGAAAGTAAAAGCTCATGAGCATTTTTACGGATGGGCATCAAATGGCCTCAGTATGGTTTCAGAGATATGTCCATTTTGCGGCCAAAATATATCAGGAGAATCAAAAGAACTGATTAATGCTTATAAAGATTCATTTGATGAATCATTTATACGCTTCATTGAGAGTATGAAAAAAGAAATAAAAGAGATAAGACGAAGTAACCTTTCATTTGTCTCGCTAGATGTAATTGATGACATACATGGGGGTAATATTAGTGTTTTGTCGCAGTATTTAGAGGAGGAGATAAAAAAAGAATTAGATAACAATGGATTGCTTGCCTCATGTAACAGTATTTATGAACAGGCAAGAAATGATATATTAAAATTTAATCAAGAACTGCTAGAGGCTCAGCAATCGCTGGAGCGTATATATGATGAAAAAGAATTAGCTGTATACAATGAAATGAAGGAGTTTGACTTTTCGGCTCTTTTACAATTTGAAAATGAAATTTATGGTGAATTAGAATCATATAATAGCATTATTCAGCAACTCAATGATGAGTTAGTGAAGTATAAAGAAAGTGTCAATGCCACAGCATTAGACGCATTGATGGATAGCCATCATAAAGATCTTAGGGAATTAGAAGCTAATAAAAAAAGATTATCTCTTGAACCAGCCTGTCGAGAATATCTTGGTTTAAAAAGAGAAATAGAGGTTAGAGAAAATGACTATAAAGAGAATAAAAAGGCATTAGAAGAATGCCAGGAGGAATTTTTAAATAAATATTTTGAGCATATTAATTCTCTGTTTTGTTCTGTTGGGTCAAGTAAGTTTGCTATAAATAAAAAAATAAACAGGCAAGGTACGAAAATTGTTTATGAACTTGACGTTTCATTTAATGGGAAGTTAGTTGAAAAAAACAAACTTAATTGTTTGTTTAGTGAATCAGATCGCCGGGCTTTAGCTCTATGTATATTTCTTTCTAAAATATATTTACTTTCTGAGGATGAGAAGTCAAAAGCTATTTTGATTATGGATGATCCTGTGACAAGTTTTGATGAGGAAAGAATATCTTGTATTTTGCAGAGATTGTATGAGTTACAGCCTAATGTAAAACAGATATTTATTACTACACACTATAAAGGAATGGCAGCAAAGACATCTAAAAAATTTAACTTAGATAGAATCCTTCAGATTAAACAAGGTTCTAACGGTTCTAATTTTGAACCACTACAAGTAGAGCAGTTGATAGCTTCAGACCATGAGAAGTGCTATGAGAGGATTGTTGGCTTTATAGATGGTGTAGATACCGATAAAACGATAATACAATCTTTAAGGCCATATCTGGAAGCAGAATTCCGTTCTCGTTATCGTAAACAACTGGCTGAACGAAACTTGAATGATAGAACGGATTTTTCTGTGTGTATTAGCCGACTGGCTGATGATGGTATTTTGGACGCAGCCACGGCCAGAAGAATTCATGGCTTTAGGACTGAACTTAATGAGCCTATGCACGTTATCCGTGAATGGACTGATGAAGATATGAGAAGCTACGCGCGAGATATGTTACAACTAATATACACAGAACTTTGAGGTTTATCATTTGCATACCAGTGCATGTATTTGCATGTACTGGTAGTTTGAAGGTTTTATTGTTTAGAGATTATCCTGCCTATTTTCGTGAGGACGCATTGTTGCATTAAAAGCGCCCCATGAAGCGGGCGGGCGAGGCGGGGAAAGCACTGCGCGCTGGCGGTGGTGCTGATTTTATTTTTTCAGCGTCTGAGCGCGTCGTGATGGCGTTTAGATTGTGTGCCGGGGCGTTGGTGTGTCTGCGGGCTGTTTTGCGCGGTGGTGAGCGTGTGAGGGCGTGATGACGGGGTGTAAAAAAGCCGCCCGCAGGCGGCGATGGTCAGCCGTTGTCAGTGTCCAGTGAGTAGTTTTTAAAGCGGATGACCTCCTGACCGAGCCAGCCGTTTATTTCCCGAATCCTGTCCTGTAGCGGGATAAGCTCATTGCGGACAAAGACCTTTGCCACTTTCTCAATATCGCCCAGCGACCCGACGTTCTCCGGCTTGCCGCCCATCAACTGAAAGGGGATGCGGTGCGCGTCCAGCAGGTCAGCGGCGCTGGCTTTTTTGATATTAAAAAAATCGTCCTTCGTCGCCACTTCACTGAGGGGGATAATTTTAATGCCGTCGGCTTTCCCCTGTGGGGCATAGAGAAACAGGTTTTTAAAGTTGTTGCGGCCTTTCGACTTCACCATGTTTTCGCGAAGCATTTCGATATCGTTGCGATCCTGCACGGCATCGGTGACGTACATGATGTATCCGGCATGTGCGCCGTTTTCGTAATACTTGCGGCGGAACAGCGTGGCCGACTCATTCAGCCAGGCAGAGTTAAGGGCGCTGAGATATTCCGGCAGGCCGTACAGCTCCTGATTAATATCCGGCTCCAGCAGGTGAAACACGGAGCCGGGTGCGAAGGCTGTCGGCTCGTTGAAGGACGGCACCCACCAGTAAACATCCTCTTCCACACCACGGCGGGTATATTTTGCCGGTGAGGTTTCCAGTCTGATGACCTTACCGGTGGTGCTGTAACGCTTTTCCAGAAATGCATTACCGAACACCAGAAAATCCAGCACAAAGCGGCTGAAATCCTGCTGGGAAAGCCACGGGTGCGGGATAAACGTTGAAGCCAGAATATTACGTTTGACGTAAATCGGTGAGCTGTGATGCACGGCAGCACGCAGACTTTTTGCCAGACCGGTAAAGCTGACCGGCGGCTCATACCATCTGCCGTTACTGATGCATTCGACGTAATCCAGAATGTCACGGCGGTCGAGTACCGGCACCGGCTCGCCAAAGGTGAATGCCTCCATTTTCGGGGCGCTGGCGGTCATTGTTTTTGCCGCAGGTTGCGGTGTTTTCCCTTTTTTCTTGCTCATCAGTAAAACTCCAGAATGGTGGATGTCAGCGGGGTGCTGATACCGGCGGTGAGTGGCTCATTTAACAGGGCGTGCATGGTCGCCCAGGCGAGGTCGGCGTGGCTGGCTTCCTCGCTGCGGCTGGCCTCATAGGTGGCGCTGCGTCCGCTGCTGGTCATGGTCTTGCGGATAGCCATAAACGAGCTGGTGATGTCAGTGGCGCTGACGTCATATTCCAGACAGCCACGGCGGATAACGTCTTTTGCCTTGAGCACCATTGCGGTTTTCATTTCCGGCGTGTAGCGGATGTCGCGCGCGGCGGGATAGAACGAGCGCACGAGCTGGAACACGCCGACACCGAGGCCGGTGGCATCAATACCGATGTATTCGACGTTGTATTTCTCGGTGAGTTTGCGGATGGATTCCGCCTGGGTGGCAAAGTCCATGCCTTTCCACTGATGGCGCTCAAGTATCCTGAATTTGCCACCGGCCACCACCGGCGGTGCCAGCACCACGCATCCGGCACTGTCGCCACGGTGTGACGGGTCGTAACCAATCCATACCGGGCGGGAGCCGAACGGATTGGCGGCAAACGGTGCATAGTCTTCCCATTCTTCCAGCGTGTCCACCATGCAGCGTTGCAGCTCCTCGAACGGGAACACCGATGCCTTGTCGTCAACAAATTCACACATGAACAGGTTTTTAAAATCGTCGGCGCTGTTTTCGCGTTTGAGCTGCTCAATGTCGAACAGCGTGCAGCCGCCTTTCAGGGCGTCCTCAATGGTGACAATCTGCCGCCACTGGCCGTCCGCACAGAGAAGCCCACCGGCAAGGGCGTTATGACTGACGTCGATTTCCACGCGTTCGGCGGCGCTGGCGCGTCCCCGGTTAAACAGTTCACCCGACCAGAACGGGTAGGCGTCGTGCGCCAGCGTGGACGGGGTGGAGAAATAGGTCGAGCGCAGGTGACTCTGTGAGGCCATACCTGATGCCACCTTACGCAGTACCTGAAAATTCGGGATCCAGAAAATCTCGTCGACGTACAGGTCGCCGTTATGACTTTGTGCGGTGTTGGAGTTGGTGCCGAGAAAAATCAGTTTTGCGCCGTTATTGCCCAGGACAATCGGGTCACCGGTAAGGTCAACGTCAACCAGACGGGCAAAGGCGATGATGTATTCGCGGAACACATACGCCTGCGTTTTACTGGCCGACAGAAAAATCTGGTTATGACCTGTTTTCAGGGCGCGCAGCAGCGCCTCGCGGGAAAAATAAAACGTCGCGCCAATCTGGCGGGATTTCAGGATATCGCGGATGCGGTGCTCAAGCCCGGCGCGATACCAGTGCAACTGATATTCGAAAGACTGCTCAAAGAAAATCTGCTCCAGCTTTTCGATAGCCTCGTCACTGAAAAAATTCTTTTTCGGTTTGCGACGCCCGCCTTTGTTGCGGTTAGCGACGTTTGGATTAAGGTCTGCCTCGTTGCCGGTCTGACTGTAACGGTTTACCCGTGCCAGTCGTTCAATCTGGCGTCCCAGCAGGTCAATTTCCTTGAAGTCACCGCCGGTTTTCTGCGGTTTGATGATGAGCTGGGTCAGCCGCGCTTCCAGACTCATTTCGACACGGCTGATAGGGGCAACACTGTCCCAGCCGTCGCGCTGTTTCCAGCTCTGCACCGTCGGGCGTTTCATCTGCAACATGGCGGCAATCTGCGGCACGGAAAACCCCTGCCAGTACAGCAGCGCCGCCTGACGACGCGGGTCGTGTAAAAGAGTGGTGTCTGTGGTGATGGTCATGAATACCTCGCCGTGATGAATACACGGCAAGGCTACTGAGTCGCGCCCCGCGATTCGCTAAGGTGCTGTTGTGTCAGTGATAAGCCATCCGGGACTGATGGCGGAGGATGCGTATCGTCGGGAAACTGATGCCGACATGTGACTCCTCTAATCACTATTCAGGACTCCTGACAATGGCAAAAAAAGTCTCAAAATTCTTTCGTATCGGCGTTGAGGGTGACACCTGTGACGGGCGTGTCATCAGTGCGCAGGATATTCAGGAAATGGCCGAAACCTTTGACCCGCGAGTCTATGGTTGCCGCATTAACCTGGAACATCTGCGCGGCATCCTGCCTGACGGTATTTTTAAGCGTTATGGCGATGTGGTCGAACTGAAGGCCGAAAAGATTGACGATGATTCGGCGCTGAAAGGCAAATGGGCGCTGTTTGCGAAAATCACCCCGACCGATGACCTTATCGCGATGAACAAGGCCGCGCAGAAGGTCTACACCTCAATGGAAATTCAGCCGAACTTTGCCAACACCGGCAAATGTTATCTGGTGGGGCTGGCCGTCACCGATGACCCGGCAAGCCTCGGCACGGAATACCTGGAATTCTGCCGCACGGCAAAACATAACCCTCTGAACCGCTTCAAATTAAGCCCTGAAAACCTGATTTCAGTGGCAACGCCTGTTGAGCTGGAATTTGAAGACCTGCCTGAAACCGTGTTCACCGCCCTGACCGAAAAGGTGAAATCCATTTTTGGCCGCAAACAGGCCAGCGATGATGCCCGTCTGAATGACGTGCATGAAGCGGTGACCGCTGTTGCTGAACATGTGCAGGAAAAACTGAGCGCCACTGAGCAGCGCCTCGCTGAGATGGAAACTGCCTTTTCCGCTCTTAAGCAGGAGGTGACTGACAGGGCGGATGAAACCAGCCAGGCATTCACCCGCCTGAAAAACAGTCTCGACCACACCGAAAGTCTGACCCAGCAGCGCCGCAGCAAGGCCACCGGTGGTGGCGGTGACGCCCTGATGACGAACTGCTGACCGGCGTCAGTCAGTCCGGGAAAACCTTCACGATTAACCCTTAATTTCAGGAAAAACTATGCGCCAGGAAACCCGCTTTAAATTTAATGCCTACCTGTCCCGTGTTGCCGAACTGAACGGCATCGACGCCGGTGATGTGTCGAAAAAATTCACCGTTGAACCGTCGGTCACCCAGACCCTGATGAACACCATGCAGGAGTCCTCTGACTTTCTGACCCGCATCAACATTGTGCCGGTCAGCGAAATGAAAGGGGAAAAAATTGGCATCGGTGTCACCGGCTCCATCGCCAGCACCACCGACACCGCCGGTGGCACCGAGCGTCAGCCGAAGGACTTCTCGAAGCTGGCGTCAAACAAGTACGAATGCGACCAGATTAACTTCGATTTTTATATCCGCTACAAAACGCTTGACCTGTGGGCGCGTTATCAGGATTTCCAGCTCCGTATCCGTAACGCCATTATCAAACGCCAGTCCCTTGATTTCATCATGGCCGGTTTTAACGGCGTGAAGCGTGCCGAAACCTCTGACCGCAGCAGTAACCCGATGCTGCAGGATGTGGCGGTCGGCTGGCTGCAGAAATACCGCAATGAAGCCCCGGCGCGCGTGATGAGCAAGGTCACTGACGAGGAAGGTCACACGACCTCTGAGGTCATCCGCGTGGGTAAGGGCGGTGATTATGCCAGCCTCGATGCACTGGTGATGGATGCGACCAACAACCTGATTGAGCCGTGGTATCAGGAAGACCCTGACCTTGTGGTGATTGTGGGGCGTCAGCTACTGGCGGACAAGTATTTCCCCATCGTTAACAAGGAGCAGGACAACAGCGAGATGCTGGCCGCTGACGTCATCATCAGCCAGAAGCGCATCGGCAACCTGCCGGCGGTACGCGTCCCGTACTTCCCGGCGGATGCGATGCTCATCACGAAGCTGGAAAACCTGTCCATCTACTACATGGATGACAGCCATCGCCGCGTGATTGAGGAAAACCCGAAACTCGACCGCGTGGAGAACTACGAGTCAATGAATATTGATTACGTGGTGGAAGACTACGCCGCCGGTTGCCTGGTGGAAAAAATTAAGGTCGGTGATTTCTCCACACCGGCTAAGGCGACCGCAGAGCCGGGAGCGTAACCGATGACGAGTCCCGCACAGCGCCACATGATGCGGGTCTCGGCAGCGATGACCGCGCAGCGGGAAGCCGCCCCGCTGCGACATGCAACTGTCTATGAGCAGATGCTGGTCAAGCTGGCCGCAGACCAGCGCACACTGAAAGCGATTTATTCAAAAGAGCTGAAGGCCGCGAAAAAACGCGAACTGCTGCCGTTCTGGTTGCCGTGGGTGAACGGCGTGCTGGAGCAGGGCAAAGGCGCACAGGATGACATTCTGATGACGGTCATGCTGTGGCGTCTGGATACCGGCGATATTGCCGGTGCGCTGGAGATTGCCCGTTATGCCCTGAAGTACGGTCTGACCATGCCGGGTAAACACCGCCGTACCCCGCCGTACATGTTCACCGAGGAGGTGGCGCTTGCGGCCATGCGCGCTCACGCTGCCGGTGAATCCGTGGATACCCGCCTGCTGACGGACACCCTTGAACTGACCGCCACGGCTGACATGCCTGATGAAGTGCGCGCAAAGCTGCACAAAATCACCGGTCTGTTTCTGCGTGACGCCGGTGATGCCGCCGGTGCGCTGGCTCACCTGCAACGTGCGACACAGCTCGACTGTCAGGCAGGCGTCAAAAAAGAGATTGAACGACTGGAGCGGGAGCTGAAACCGAAGCCGGAGCCGCAGCCAAAAGCGGCCACCCGTACCCCGCGTAAGACCCGGAGCGTGACACCGGCAAAACGTGGACGCCCGAAAAAGAAAGCCAGTTAACAACCAAATGCGCCCCGCGCCAGGGCGGCACGCCGGTCAGTGAGGGTGAATCACCTGACACTGCACCGGCGTCCACCGCCCGACTTTTCAGAGGTAGTCATGATGACGCTGATTATTCCGCGAAAGGAGGTTCTCGTGTCCGGTGAGGGTACGGTGGTCATCCCGCAACCGGCAGGCGATGAGCCGGTGATTAAAAACACGTTCTTTTTTCCCGATATCGACCCGAAGCGCGTCCGGGAACGTATGCGCCTTGAGCAGACCGTCGCCCCCGCCCGTCTGCGTGAGGCCATCAAGTCAGGCATGGCTGAAACGAATGCGGAGCTGTACGAGTACCGCGAACAGAAAATTGCCGCCGGTTTTACGCGTCTGGCGGACGTTCCGGCGGACGACATCGACGGTGAAAGCATCAAAGTTTTTTACTACGAGCGCGCCGTGTGTGCGATGGCGACCGCGTCGCTTTATGAGCGTTATCGCGGCGTGGATGCCAGTGCGAAAGGCGACAAGAAGGCTGACAGCATTGACAGCACCATTGATGAACTGTGGCGGGATATGCGCTGGGCGGTGGCGCGTATCCAGGACAAGCCGCGCTGCATCGTGAGTCAAATCTGATGAAGACCTTTGCGCTACAGGGCGACACGCTCGACGCCATTTGTGTCCGGTATTACGGGCGCACTGAGGGCGTGGTTGAGACCGTGCTCGCCGCAAATCCGGGACTGGTTGAACTGGGTGCGGTGCTGCCACACGGCACCGCCGTCGAACTGCCCGACGTTCAGACCGCGCCCGTGGCTGAAACTGTCAATCTGTGGGAGTAACGCATGACAGCAGAAGAAAAAAGCGTCCTGTCGCTTTTCATGATTGGGGTGCTGATTGTTGTCGGCAAGGTGCTTGCCGGTGGTGAACCCATCACCCCGCGTCTGTTTATCGGGCGCATGTTGCTCGGTGGTTTTGTCTCGATGGTTGCCGGTGTTGTTCTGGTGCAGTTTCCTGACCTGTCACTGCCTGCGGTGTGCGGCATCGGCTCCATGCTGGGTATCGCCGGTTATCAGGTGATTGAGATTGCCATTCAGCGCCGCTTTAAGGGCAGGGGGAAACCGTAATGCCGGTAATTAACACGCATCAGAATATCGCCGCCTTTCTCGACATGCTGGCGGTGTCCGAAGGGACGGCGAACCATCCGCTGACGAAAAACCGGGGATATGACGTGATAGTCACCGGACTGGACGGAAAGCCGGAAATTTTCACCGACTACAGTGACCACCCGTTCGCGCATGGCCGACCGGCGAAGGTGTTTAACCGTCGCGGTGAAAAATCCACGGCTTCCGGTCGCTATCAGCAGCTTTACCTGTTCTGGCCGCATTACCGCAAACAGCTTGCCCTGCCGGATTTCAGTCCGTTGTCACAGGACAGACTCGCCATTCAGTTGATCCGCGAACGCGGTGCACTGGATGACATCCGGGCGGGACGCATTGAGCGCGCCATTTCACGCTGTCGCAATATCTGGGCGTCCCTGCCGGGTGCCGGTTACGGTCAGCGTGAGCATTCACTGGAAAAACTGGTCACCGTCTGGCGTACCGCTGGCGGCGTACCGGCTTAAATGGAGTAAACACCATGAAGAAATTATCCCTTTCACTGATGCTGAACGTGTTGCTGGCGCTGATGCTGGCACTGTCCCTGATTTACCCGCAGAGCGTGGCCGTCAGTTTTGTCGCCACCTGGGCGATTCTGGCGACGGTTATCTGTGTGGTTGCCGGTGGTGTCGGGGTGTATGCCACTGAGTATGTACTGGAACGCTACGGACGGGAGCTGCCGCCGGAATCGCTGGCCGTGAAGATTGTCACGTCGCTGTTTTTGCAGCCGGTGCCGTGGTGCAGACGGGCAGTGGCTCTGGTGGTGATGGTGGCGACATTTATCTCGCTGGTCGCCGCCGGATGGATTTTTACCGCGCTGATTTATCTTGTGGCGTCGCTGTTTTTCCGGCTGATACGTAAAGCCTGTCGTCAGCGTCTTGAGGGGCGGGAATTATGTCAAAGCTGATGATTGTGCTGGTCGTGTTGTTATCGCTGGCGGTGGCGGGGCTGTTTCTGGCGAAGCATGAAAACGCCAGCCTGCGCGCCTCGCTGGACAGGGCGAACAACGTCGCCAGCGGGCAGCAGACGACCATCACCATGCTGAAAAATCAGCTTCATGTTGCCCTCACCAGAGCAGACAAAAACGAGCTGGCGCAGGTGGTACTGCGTCAGGAACTGGAGAACGCCGCGAAGCGTGAAGCACAGCGCGAGAAAACCATCACGAGGTTACTTAATGAAAACGAAGATTTTCGCCGCTGGTACGGCGCTGACCTGCCTGATGCTGTGCGCCGGTTGCACCAGCGCCCGGCCTGCACCGACGCCAGTGATTGTCGCCAACGCCTGCCCGAAAGTGAGCCTTTGCCCGATGCCGGGCAGTGACCCGGAGACGAACGGTGATTTAAGTGCCGATATCCGGCAGCTTGAGAACGCGCTGGCGCGCTGTGCCAGCCAGGTAAAAATGATTAAACACTGTCAGGACGAAAACGATGCTCAAACCCGACAGCCTGCGCAGGGCGCTGACTGATGCCGTCACGGTGCTGAAAACTAACCCCGATATGCTGCGGATATTCGTGGATAACGGGAGTATTGCCTCCACGCTGGCGGCGTCGTTGTCATTCGAAAAGCGTTACACGCTCAATGTGATTGTGACCGACTTTACCGGTGATTTTGACCTGCTCATTGTGCCGGTGCTGGCGTGGCTGCGGGAAAATCAGCCCGACATCATGACCACCGACGCAGGCCAGAAAAAGGGCTTCACGTTTTATGCAGACATCAACAATGACAGCAGCTTTGATATCAGCATCAGCCTGATGCTGACCGAGCGCACGCTGGTCAGTGAGGTGGACGGCGCGCTGCATGTGAAGAATATCCCGGAACCCACGCCGCCGGAGCCGGTCACCCGCCCGATGGAGCTTTATATCAATGGCGAACTGGTGAGCAAGTGGGATGAATGAGTTTAAGCGTTTTGAAGACCGGCTGACCGGACTGATTGAGTCGCTGTCACCGTCAGGGCGTCGGCGACTGAGTGCCGAACTGGCGAAACGTCTGCGGCAGAGTCAGCAGCGTCGGGTGATGGCTCAGAAAGCCCCGGACGGCACACCCTACGCGCCACGCCAGCAGCAGAGCGCCAGAAAAAAGACTGGTCGTGTTAAGCGAAAAATGTTTGCGAAACTTATCACCAGTCGTTTTTTGCATATCCGCGCCAGCCCGGAACAGGCATCAATGGAGTTTTACGGCGGGAAGTCACCGAAAATCGCCAGAGTGCATCAGTTCGGTCTGTCGGAAGAAACCCGGAAAGACGGTAAGAAAATTGATTATCCGGCGCGTCCTCTGCTCGGCTTTACCGGTGAGGATGTGCAGATGATTGAAGAGATTATCCTGGCTCACCTTGAGCGTTAGTTTTATCCAGGCAGAGGCTGATGCGCAATTAAACATTGAGCGGCTGTGCTGGTCGCTCAATGTATAGAGGATTATGAGTGGTTTTTATTTGATGATTTGTATTCTACAACTTTTTTATTGGCGTAAAGGAATTTTGTATATGACAGAAGTATAACCAGACCTGAAGTGAAATAGACGAGGGATATTATTAATAATGTTTTTCTGTGGCTGTTATTATCTTTAATCTCCTGACTTAACCATTCGGAGTCCTCCTCGTTTAGCTGTAAGAGCTTATTGCAGGCGATTGCAGGAAGTGTGTCTGTTACAAAAGTGTTCTGCAGTCTCTTGCAATCGGCAATGCTAAAAGCTTTATAGAACTTATCTGTTTTATTGTCGGAGAACAAAAGAACCTTGTCATTATAAACATGGTACATCATATTTTTATATGGTATGGCTATGGCATCCTCTACTATGGCAGATTGCTCGTTGTGTATGCAACATGCGAAGGTAATATAAAGAATTCCGGCCAGGACTGCACTCATTGTTTTTGTGATGCATGGCGGTTCTGTTATGTCTCCCCAGAAGCGAGTAAGGAAAAAATCCGATGTTTTTAGTTTTCCATCAATCAACCCCTGCTGTATCATTTTCACATCTTTGATGCCTGATACATTGATTCCGTTAATTATTTTAAATAGTTGAATGTCGCGCCACTCGCGGTCCAGTCTTTTTAATTTTTTATCTGAATATCCAAATTTGAAATAATGTGCAATAAGCCTCATAAGGTTACTTTTACCAAAGCTAAAAAATGCTAATACTACAAAGACCAAAAGATACAAGACGATTAGCTCCCACACATTAGTCACATTATAGCTGACCATTACGCTCTCCTTGAATGTTGTCTGGTGGTTCTACAAATGAATCCAGATAGCATAACTTTTATATATTGTGCAATCTCACATGCATGAACACTCTCGCAAATATTCAGGAACTCGCGCGCGCACTGCGCAACATGATTCGTACTGGCCTTGTCGTCGAAACCGACCTTAACGCCGGTCGCTGCCGTGTGCAGACCGGCGGCATGTGCACCGACTGGCTTCAGTGGCTGACACATCGTGCCGGGCGTTCGCGCACATGGTGGGCACCTTCCGTGGGGGAACAGGTGCTGATTCTGTCCGTGGGCGGTGAACTCGACACGGCGTTCGTTCTGCCGGGGATTTATTCCGGCGATAACCCCGCGCCGTCTGCGTCGGCGGATGCCCTGTACATACGTTTCCCTGACGGGGCGGTGATTGAGTATGAACCCGAAACCAGTGCACTCACGGTAAGCGGAATTAAAACGGCCAGCGTGACGGCTTCTGATTCTGTTACTGCCACGGTGCCGGTGGTCATAGTGAAAGCGTCAACCCGCATCACCCTGGACACCCCGGAGGTGGTCTGCACCAACAGACTGATTACCGGCACGCTGGAAGTGCAGAAGGGCGGGACGATGCGCGGCAACATTAAACATACCGGCGGTGAACTCTCATCAAACGGTAAGGTACTGCATACCCATAAACACCCCGGCGACAGTGGCGGCACAACCGGGAGTCCTCTATGACAGCGCGTTATCTTGGAATGAATCGCAGTGATGGCCTGACTGTCACTGACCTTGAGCATATCAGCCAGAGTATCGGCGATATCCTGCGCACACCGGTCGGCTCACGGGTGATGCGTCGTGATTACGGCTCGTTGCTGGCATCAATGATTGACCAGCCGCAGACCCCGGCGCTTGAGTTGCAGATTAAGGTCGCCTGTTACATGGCGGTGCTGAAATGGGAACCCCGCGTCACCCTGTCATCCGTCACTACGGCGCGCAGCTTTGACGGGCGAATGACGGTCACGTTAACCGGCCAGCACAACGACACCGGCCAGCCACTTTCGTTAACCATCCCTGTGAGTTGAAACCATGCCGATTATCGACCTGAACCAGCTACCCGCACCGGATGTGGTCGAGGAGCTGGACTTTGAAACCATTCTCGCCGAACGCAAGGCGACACTGATTTCCCTTTACCCGGAAGACCAGCAGGAGGCGGTCGCCCGTACCCTGACGCTGGAATCTGAGCCTCTCGCCAAACTGCTGGAGGAAAATGCTTATCGTGAGCTTATCTGGCGTCAGCGTGTGAATGAGGCCGCACGGGCGGTGATGCTGGCCTGTGCCGCCGGTAATGACCTTGATGTGATTGGTGCCAATTACAACACCACGCGCCTGATTATCACTCCGGCAGATGATTCGACCCTCCCGCCGACACCGGCCGTGATGGAATCTGACACCGATTATCGTCTGCGTATTCAGCAGGCCTTTGAAGGTTTAAGCGTCGCCGGGTCGGTGGGTGCCTATCAGTATCATGGTCGCAGTGCTGACGGGCGTGTCGCGGATATCTCTGTTACCAGTCCGTCTCCTGCCTGCGTCACCATCTCCGTGCTGTCACGTGAAAATAACGGTGTCGCATCCGAAGACCTGCTGGCGGTGGTGCGTAACGCTCTTAATGGTGAGGACGTCAGGCCGGTGGCTGACCGTGTGACCGTGCAGTCTGCCGCCATTGTTGAATACCAGATAAACGCCACGCTTTACCTTTACCCTGGCCCCGAAAGCGAACCCATTCGCGCTGCCGCCGTGAAAAAACTGGAAGCGTATATCACAGCACAGCACCGGCTGGGGCGCGACATCCGTCTGTCTGCCATTTATGCCGCCTTGCATGTTGAAGGTGTGCAGCGTGTCGAACTGGCTGCACCGCTGGCCGACATCGTGCTCAACAATACGCAGGCGTCTTTCTGTACCGAATACCGCGTCGTGACCGGAGGCTCGGATGAGTGATTCGCGACTGCTGCCGACCGGCTCATCACCGCTTGAAGTCGCCGCTGCAAAAGCCTGTGCGGAAATTGAAAAAACGCCGGTCAGGATTCGTGAGCTGTGGAACCCGGACACCTGCCCGGCAAATCTGCTGCCGTGGCTGGCGTGGGCGTTTTCGGTCGACAGATGGGATGAAAAGTGGCCGGAAGCGACCAAACGCGCCGTTATCCGCGATGCTTATTTCATCCACTGTCATAAGGGCACGATAGGTGCAATCCGGCGTGTGGTGGAGCCGCTCGGCTATCTCATCAACGTGACCGAGTGGTGGGAAAACAGTGACCCGCCCGGCACCTTCCGGCTTGATATTGGTGTACTGGAAAGCGGTATCACAGAGGCAATGTATCAGGAAATGGAACGGCTGATCGCTGATGCCAAACCTGCAAGCCGTCACCTTATTGGTCTGAACATTACCCGGGACATTCCCGGCTACCTGTTCGCCGGTGGTGTGGCTTATGACGGCGATGTAATTACGGTTTACCCCGGATAAGTGAGGAATAATGAGCACAAAATTCAGAACTGTTATCACCACTGCCGGTGCAGCAAAGCTGGCAGCAGCAACCGCACCGGGAGGGCGGAAGGTCAACATTACCACGATGGCCGTCGGGGATGGCGGTGGTAAATTGCCTGTCCCGGATGCCGGACAGACCGGGCTTATCCATGAAGTCTGGCGACATGCGCTGAACAAAATCAGCCAGGACAAACGAAACAGTAATTATATTATCGCAGAGCTGGTTATTCCGCCGGAGGTGGGCGGTTTCTGGATGCGTGAGCTTGGCCTGTACGATGATGCGGGAACGCTAATTGCCGTGGCGAACATGGCCGAAAGTTATAAACCCGCTCTTGCCGAAGGCTCAGGGCGTTCGCAGACCTGCCGCATGGTCATCATCGTCAGCAGTGTGGCCTCAGTGGAGCTGACCATTGACACCACAACGGTGATGGCGACGCAGGATTACGTTGATGACAAAATTGCAGAGCACGAACAGTCACGACGTCACCCGGACGCCTCGCTGACCGCAAAAGGTTTTACTCAGTTAAGCAGTGCGACCAACAGCATGTCTGAAATGCTTGCCGCAACGCCAAAAGCCGTTAAGACGGTAATGGATGAAACGAACAAGAAAGCGCCATTAAACAGCCCTGCACTGACCGGAACGCCAACGACGCCAACTGCGCGACAGGGAACGAATAATACTCAGATCGCAAACACGGCTTTCGTTATGGCCGCGATTGCCGCCCTTGTAGACTCGTCGCCTGACGCACTGAATACGCTGAACGAGCTGGCGGCGGCGCTGGGCAATGACCCGAATTTTGCTACCACCATGACTAATGCGCTTGCGGGTAAGCAACCGAAAGATGCTACCCTGACGGCGCTGGCGGGGCTTGCTACTGCGGCAGACAGGTTTCCGTATTTTACGGGGAATGATGTTGCCAGCCTGGCAACCCTGACAAAAGTCGGGCGGGATATTCTGGCTAAATCGACCGTTGCCGCCGTTATCGAATATCTCGGTTTGCAGGAAACGGTAAATCAGGCTTCTGGCGCATTGCAGAAAAATCAGAACGGCGCGGATATTCCTGATAAAGATCGCTTCCTGAGTAACATTAATGTTTACAGCAAAGGCGAGGTGGATAAGAAAAAAGGAATGCGGCAGTACGTATTTAACGCGCCGTCTAATGCTGTTGGTGGAAAGTGGTATCCAGTTATTTTCCGGCGTTCCACTGGTAGCACTGGCGAACTGGCTTCCAGAGTGGTTATAACAACCACATCTGCCGGTGGTGATTACGCAATGAATAACTGCGAATTTAATGGAATGGTAATGCCCGGAGGTTGGACTGATCGTGGTTCATATGCAGCAGGTTATTTTTCGACATATCAGACTAATGAGCGCGCAATCCATTCCATTGTAACAAGCCTGAAAGAAGATGATGTATGCAGCGTTTTTTACGTTGAAGGCAGGGCTTTTCCTGTGCGAGTTTTTGCCGAAGAAGGGCTAACGGTTATTGTTCCAACTCAGGATTATACCGTCGGTCAAACAACATATAAGTGGGGAGCAACTAATCCCGCGACAGAAAGCACGAACGCACAAGCCATTCTGGATTTTAACAATGGGCGAGGGTTTTATTGTTCTCACTCAATATTCGGTATTAATGCCATTTTTAGCGGAAATCTGGGGATTGGAACGGCTAATGCCCTGGGGGGAAATTCAATAGTTTTAGGAGATAACGATACTGGGTTTAAACAAAATGGTGATGGGGTGCTGGATGCTTATGCTAATGGTGTGCATGTATTCCGCTTTAGAAATGGCTCAGCAATATCATTAAAGGGTATTCAAGCTGGGGAAAGTAAGTTATTCACACTTTCAAGTGCAAATACCGCTGCCCGTAATGCATCATTTAACTTGTGGGGAAATTCGTCAAGACCAACTGTTGCAGAGCTTGGTGATGATTCAGGCTGGCATTTCTATAGTCAGCGAAATACAGATAACTCGGTGACATTTGCTGTAAACGGTCAGATACAACCAAGCAACTGGGGTAACATTGATTCCAGATATGTGAAAGATGTTCGGCTTGGCTCACAGCAATATTATGGCGTGAACAACTGGCAAACATGGAATTTCCAGTGCCCGTCAGGTCATGTATTGTCTGGTATTAATGTTCAGGATACAGGGTCCAACTCTGCCGATAATATAGCGGGCGTTTATTACAGACCCGTTCAAAAGTATATAAATGGCACCTGGTATAATGTAGCGAGCGTTTAATATGATGCACTTAAAGAACATAAAAGCGGGTAACGCTAAAACACTGGAACAGTATGAGTTAACAAAGAAACACGGAGTTATCTGGCTTTACTCTGAGGACGGAAAAAACTGGTATGAGGAAGTGAAGAACTTTCAGCCAGACACAATAAAGATTGTTTACGATGAAAATAATATTATTGTCGCTATCACCAGAGATGCTTCAACGCTTAATCCTGAAGGTTTTAGCATTGTTGAGGTTCCTGATATTACCTCCAACCGACGTGCTGACGACTCAGGTAAATGGATGTTTAAGGATGGTGCTGTGGTTAAACGGATTTATACGGCAGATGAACAGCAACAACAGGCAGAATCACAAAAGGCAGCGTTACTTTCCGAAGCGGAAAGCGTTATTCAGCCACTGGAACGCGCTGTCAGGCTGAATATGGCGACGGATGAGGAACGTGCACGACTGGAGTCATGGGAACGCTACAGCGTTCTGGTCAGCCGTGTGGATCCTGCAAATCCTGAATGGCCGGAAATGCCGCAATAAGTTGTATGGGCTAAGCCAATAAGAAACGCATTAGATACGTTTCTTATTGGTGGTTTTTTGCCTATTAATGGTATCATTCTTCTAAGTAACGTTTGACCCACTTGTCTTCTAGTTCTTTAAGTCGGACGGCATCAATACCTCTTGAGTACTTATTAACCTTATACTCAGAATGTTGTAAGAAATAAGATAATGACAATGCTCTGATTATGGAAGAATATCCATTCAATCGAATCACTTCATCCTTAAGCCTTTTTTTTCTCTCTTTCCCTGTGTGTATTTTAGCATTCGCTGCACTTCTAATATCGTCAGGCGGGAGATCTTCGAGTCTTACTGCCTCAGCCCATAACATATCAATTAATATCAGACATCTGCGTCTAATTCCATCATGGCAAACAAGCCAAGTGCGAATAGAAAGTTGCACATCCATATGTTCTTTATCACCCCAATTGCCTTGATGTGATGAATATCTATAATCTAGTAAACTTCTCATCGCAGCACTTTGTCTAAGAAATTCAGTGCCTAGTATCGGATAAATATCACCAATTCGAAGATGCCCTTGCATAATTCGTAAACAAATATCATTTAATTCAGTAAAAACACGTATCGTGGGTTCTAAAGCCCAAATTTCTCGAGTTGTGTTTTTTCTCTCGGTTTTCATCATATCTATTTCAGAAATGACCTCTGCTGTGGCAATCTGATAATAGTCGCCAGAAGAATGGCCGAAATAAATAACTTTACTCCAATCAATTCTTATTTCCCCCCATCGTTTTCTATAAGTTTCTGCCCAATCAAGCCTGAGCTGAGTTCGTTGACTTATTAGGATGAAAATTTGGCATAATCCAATTAGTGCTAATATTCCCGTTGCGTATGCTGTAAAGATAACTGACGGGGAGTCACTCATACTCTATTCCTATACTTTCAGGTGGTTTGATAAGATTATTTGCAGAGCAAGTTATAATATACCTTGTTAATATCTTTTTCTATAGTTTATTATTTCAAAATCTATTTTTTTTTGATGTCCGCTCCTCGCTCAAAGCAGACTGTCAGATTTGATAGCGTTTTGGCTATGTAAATTGTCAGTCGGAAAATGAGTGAGTACAAATCAGGACAGGCGGGCGAATTGCCTGCCTTTTCTTTATCTGTTGTTTCATCCACTGACCAGCCAGGTCAAATAGCGTCTCATGCACTACCCAACGGAAAATAGTTGCACCCATTAACCACGGAGTTAAACGGATGAGTGACTATCATCACGGCGTGCAGGTGCTGGAAATTAACGACGGCACCCGCGTCATTTCCACCGTATCCACGGCCATTGTCGGCATGGTCTGCACGGCCAGCGATGCAGATGCGGAAACCTTCCCCCTCAATAAACCTGTGCTGATTACCAATGTGCAGAGTGCAATTGCAAAGGCTGGTAAAAAAGGCACGCTGGCGGCGTCGTTGCAGGCCATCGCTGACCAGTCAAAACCGGTCACCGTTGTTGTGCGTGTGGAAGACGGCACCGGCGACGACGAGGAAACGAAACTCGCGCAGACCGTTTCCAATATCATCGGCACCACCGACGAAAACGGTCAGTACACCGGACTGAAAGCCCTGCTGGCGGCGGAGTCGGTAACCGGTGTTAAACCACGAATTCTCGGCGTACCGGGACTGGACACCAAAGAGGTGGCTGTTGCACTGGCATCAGTCTGTCAGAAGCTGCGTGCTTTCGGGTATATCAGCGCATGGGGATGTAAGACCATTTCCGAGGTGAAAGCCTACCGCCAGAATTTCAGCCAGCGTGAGCTGATGGTCATCTGGCCGGATTTCCTCGCATGGGATACGGTCACCAGTACCACCGCCACCGCGTATGCCACCGCCCGTGCGCTGGGTCTGCGCGCTAAAATCGACCAGGAGCAGGGATGGCATAAAACGCTGTCCAACGTCGGGGTAAACGGTGTTACCGGCATCAGCGCCTCTGTATTCTGGGATTTGCAGGAGTCCGGCACCGATGCTGACCTGTTGAACGAGTCTGGCGTCACAACGCTGATTCGCCGCGACGGTTTCCGCTTCTGGGGTAACCGTACCTGCTCTGATGACCCGCTGTTCCTCTTTGAAAACTACACCCGCACCGCGCAGGTGCTGGCCGACACGATGGCTGAGGCGCACATGTGGGCGGTGGACAAGCCCATCACCGCAACGCTGATTCGCGACATCGTTGACGGCATCAATGCCAAATTCCGTGAGCTGAAAACAAACGGCTATATCGTGGATGCGACCTGCTGGTTCAGCGAAGAATCCAACGATGCGGAAACCCTTAAGGCCGGAAAACTGTATATCGACTACGACTATACTCCGGTGCCTCCTCTTGAAAACCTGACCCTGCGCCAGCGTATTACCGATAAATACCTGGCAAATCTGGTCACCTCGGTTAACAGCAATTAAGGAGCCTGACCGATGGCAATGCCGCGCAAACTCAAGTTAATGAACGTCTTTCTGAACGGCTACAGCTATCAGGGCGTTGCAAAGTCCGTCACGCTGCCAAAACTGACCCGTAAACTCGAAAACTATCGCGGTGCGGGGATGAACGGAAGCGCACCGGTAGACCTCGGCCTTGATGACGATGCGCTGTCAATGGAGTGGTCGCTCGGTGGTTTCCCGGATTCGGTTATCTGGGAGCTTTACGCAGCAACCGGTGTGGATGCCGTGCCGATTCGTTTTGCAGGCTCTTACCAGCGCGACGATACCGGCGAAACGGTGGCCGTCGAGGTGGTCATGCGTGGACGTCAGAAAGAAATCGACACCGGCGAGGGTAAACAGGGAGAAGACACCGAGTCGAAAATCTCCGTGGTCTGCACCTATTTCCGGCTGACGATGGACGGTAAGGAGCTGGTCGAAATCGACACCATCAACATGATTGAGAAGGTGAACGGTGTCGACCGGCTGGAGCAACACCGCCGCAATATCGGCCTGTAATTTTCATCCGGTCAGCCTGGCTGACCGGTTAACCCCGATTCAGAAGTGAGAAAACCATGAACAAAGAAAATGTGATTACCCTGGACAATCCGGTCAAGCGTGGTGAGCAGGTTATCGAACAGGTCACGCTGATGAAACCCAGTGCGGGGACGCTGCGCGGTGTCAGTCTGGCTGCGGTCGCAAACTCAGAAGTCGATGCACTGATTAAGGTGCTGCCGCGCATGACGGCACCGATGCTGACCGAGCAGGAAGTCGCCGCGCTGGAACTGCCTGACCTTGTGGCGCTGGCCGGTAAGGTGGTCGGTTTTTTGTCGCCGAACTCGGTGCAGTAACGTTCCCGAAAAATCTGTCGGTCGATGACCTGATGGCGGATGTGGCAGTGATATTTCACTGGCCGCCATCAGAACTGTATCCCATGAGCCTGACCGAACTCATCACATGGCGCGAAAAGGCGCTCCGGCGAAGCGGAAACACGAATGAGTAACAATGTAAAATTACAGGTATTGCTCAGGGCTGTTGACCAGGCATCCCGCCCGTTTAAATCCATCCGCACAGCGAGTAAGTCGCTGTCGGGGGATATCCGGGAAACACAAAAATCACTGCGCGAGCTGAACGGTCACGCATCCCGTATTGAGGGATTCCGCAAGACCAGTGCACAGCTCGCCGTGACTGGTCATGCACTTGAAAAGGCACGGCAGGAGGCCGAAGCCCTTGCCACACAGTTTAAAAACACTGAACGTCCGACCCGTGCTCAGGCGAAAGTGCTGGAATCCGCAAAGCGTGCGGCGGAGGACTTACAGGCGAAATATAACCGCCTGACAGATTCCATTAAACGCCAGCAGCGGGAACTGGCCGCTGTGGGAATTAATACCCGCAATCTTGCACATGATGAGCAGGGACTGAAAAACCGTATCAGTGAAACCACCGCACAGCTTAACCGTCAGCGTGACGCGCTGGCGCGTGTCAGTGCACAACAGGCAAAACTTAACGCAGTAAAACAGCGTTATCAGGCCGGAAAGGAACTGGCCGGAAATATGGCCTCAGTGGGCGCTGCTGGTGTGGGGATTGCTGCTGCGGGAACGATGGCCGGAGTTAAGTTGCTGATGCCCGGTTATGAGTTTGCGCAGAAAAACTCAGAATTGCAGGCTGTGCTCGGTGTGGCAAAAGACTCCGCCGAAATGGCTGCACTACGCAAGCAGGCGCGCCAGCTCGGCGACAATACCGCAGCCTCGGCAGATGATGCAGCCGGTGCGCAGATTATTATTGCGAAAGCCGGTGGGGATGTTGATGCCATTCAGGCGGCAACGCCGGTCACGCTGAATATGGCGCTGGCGAACCGTCGCACGATGGAAGAAAACGCCGCCCTGCTGATGGGGATGAAATCCGCCTTTCAGCTTTCAAACGATAAGGTCGCTCATATCGGGGATGTTCTCTCCATGACGATGAACAAAACCGCCGCCGATTTTGATGGCATGAGCGATGCGCTGACCTATGCCGCACCTGTGGCAAAAAATGCTGGTGTCAGCATTGAAGAAACCGCCGCAATGGTCGGGGCGCTGCATGATGCAAAAATTACCGGTTCAATGGCGGGGACGGGAAGCCGTGCCGTGTTAAGCCGCCTGCAGGCACCGACGGGAAAAGCATGGGATGCACTGAAAGAGCTTGGCGTGAAAACCTCAGACAGTAAAGGGAATACTCGACCAGTATTTACCATTCTGAAAGAAATGCAGGCCAGTTTTGAGAAAAACCGGCTCGGTACTGCCCAGCAGGCTGAATACATGAAAACTATTTTCGGGGAGGAGGCCAGCTCAGCCGCCGCCGTGCTGATGACTGCCGCCTCAACTGGAAAGCTGGACAAACTGACCGCTGCGTTTAAAGCCTCAGACGGGAAGACCGCCGAGCTGGTAAATATCATGCAGGACAACCTCGGCGGTGACTTTAAGGAGTTTCAGTCCGCTTATGAGGCGGTGGGGACTGACCTGTTTGACCAGCAGGAAGGCGCACTGCGTAAGCTCACGCAGACGGCCACAAAGTATGTGTTAAAACTCGACGGTTGGATACAGAAAAACAAATCACTGGCGTCAACCATCGGCATCATTGTCGGTGGTGCACTGGCGCTGATTGGTGTCATCGGTGCCATTGGCCTCGTAGCCTGGCCGGTTATCACCGGCATCAATGCCATCATCGCGGCAGCAGGCGCAATGGGAGCAATCTTCACGACGGTTGGCAGTGCTGTTGTGACGGCCATCGGGGCGATTAGCTGGCCGGTTGTGGCCGTGGTGGCCGCCATTGTCGCCGGGGCGTTACTTATCCGTAAATACTGGGAGCCTGTCAGCGCATTCTTTGGCGGTGTGGTTGAAGGGCTGAAAGCGGCATTTGCGCCGGTGGGGGAACTGTTCACGCCACTTAAGCCGGTGTTTGACTGGCTGGGCGAAAAGTTACAGGCCGCGTGGCAGTGGTTTAAAAACCTGATTGCCCCGGTCAAAGCCACCCGGGACACCCTGAACCGTTGCCGTGATACGGGCGTCATGTTCGGGCAGGCACTGGCTGACGCGTTGATGCTGCCGCTTAATGCGTTCAACAAACTGCGCAGCGGTATTGACTGGGTACTGGAAAAACTCGGTGTTATCAACAAAGAGTCAGGCACGCTTGACCAGACCGCCGCCAGAACTCATGCCGCCACGTATGGCACCGGTGGTTATATTCCGGCGACCAGCTCTTATGCAGGCTATCAGGCTTATCAGCCGGTTACGGCACCGGCTGGCCGCTCTTATGTGGACCAGAGTAAAAACGAATATCACATCAGTCTGACGGGCGGTACTGCGCCGGGGACACAGCTTGACCGCCAGTTACAGGATGCACTCGAAAAATACGAGCGGGATAAACGTGCGCGCGCCCGTGCCAGCATGATGCATGACGGTTAAGGAGGTGACGAAAAATGATGCTCGCGTTAGGTATGTTTGTTTTTATGCGCCAGACGCTGCCACACCAGACCATGCAGCGTGAATCAGATTATCGCTGGCCGTCAAATTCCCGTATCGGCAAACGGGATGCCTTTCAGTTTCTCGGTGTGGGTGAGGAAAACATGACGCTTGCCGGTGTGCTTTATCCCGAACTGACCGGCGGCAAGCTGACGATGACCACGCTCAGACTGATGGCAGAGGAAGGCCGGGCGTGGCCGTTGCTGGATGGTACCGGCATGATTTACGGCATGTATGTCATCAGCAGGGTGAGTGAAACAGGGAGTATTTTCTTTGCAGACGGCACACCCCGGAAAATTGATTTTACGCTGTCGCTCACCCGCGTTGATGAATCACTGGCCGCGCTTTATGGCGATATCGGTAAACAGGCGGAATCGCTCATCGGTAAGGCTGGCAGTATGGCGACTAAATTCTCGGGTATGACGGGGGCGGGATAATGCTGGATGCGCTGACATTTGATGCAGGCAGTACGCTGACGCCGGATTACATGCTGATGCTCGACAGCAGGGATATTACCGGCAATATCAGCGACCGTCTGATGAGCATGACCCTGACGGATAACCGGGGCTTTGAGGCTGACCAGCTTGATATTGAACTGAACGATGCCGACGGGCAGGTCGGGCTGCCGGTTCGTGGCGCTGTCCTGACGGTGTATATCGGCTGGAAAGGTTTTGCCCTGGTATGCAAAGGGAAATTCACCGTTGATGAGGTTGAACACCGGGGCGCGCCGGATGTGGTCACCATCCGCGCCCGGAGTGCAGATTTTCGCGGGACGCTCAATTCCCGCCGGGAAGGCTCATGGCATGACACCACGCTCGGTGCGATTGTTGAGGCGATTGCCTCCCGTAACAGGCTGGAAGCCAGTGTTGCTCCGTCACTGGCCGGAATTAAAATCCCGCACATCGACCAGTCGCAGGAGTCCGATGCGAAATTCCTGACACGTCTTGCTGAACGCAACGGCGGCGAGGTGTCGGTAAAAATGGGAAAACTGCTGTTTCTCAAAGCGGGGCAGGGGGTGACGGCCAGCGGTAAAAAAATCCCGCAGATTACCATCACCCGCAGCGACGGCGACCGTCATCATTTTGCGATTGCTGACCGTGGAGCTTACACCGGCGTAACGGCAAAGTGGTTACACACCAAAGACCCGAAGCCGCAAAAGCAGAAGGTAAAACTGAAACGCAAAAAGAAAGAAAAACACCTGCGCGCACTGGAGCACCCGAAAGCGAAACCGGTCACGCAGAAGAAAGCGCCAAAAGTACCGGAAGCGCGCGAAGGTGAATACATGGCCGGTGAGGCTGACAACGTTTTTGCCCTGACCACGGTATATGCCACGAAAGCGCAGGCCATGCGCGCCGCTCAGGCGAAGTGGGATAAGCTGCAACGGGGCGTTGCGGAGTTCTCCATCAGTCTGGCTACTGGTCGGGCAGATATTTACACGGAAACGCCGGTCAGAGTGTCAGGCTTTAAGCGCGTCATAGACGAGCAGGACTGGACAATCACTAAGGTGACACATTTTCTGAATAATAGCGGCTTCACGACGTCCTTAGAGCTTGAGGTCAGGCTTTCTGATGTGGAGTACGAAACAGAAGATGATGAGTGATGTATTTTATTTATCTGTTTGTTTTATAAGGATAAATTAACTAAAATGGCACCATTAACAAAACCGGAAGAGGTGCTCGCGATGTTTCATTGTCCTTTATGCCAGCATGCCGCACATGCGCGTACAAGTCGCTATATCACTGACACGACAAAAGAGCGTTATCACCAGTGTCAGAACGTGAATTGCAGCGCCACGTTCATCACTTATGAGTCGGTACAGCGATACATCGTGAAGCCGGGAGAAGTCCACGCCGTAAGGCCGCACCCGTTGCCGTCAGGGCAGCAAATTATGTGGATGTAATTACAAACAGAAAGCCCCTCAGTCGAGGGGCTTTTTTTGTCGATGTGGTCAATGTGTGGACGTGACCAGAAATAAATCCTTTTATTTCATGTAATTAGATATCAAAAAATGTCACCAATAACTGACATTGCGGTGTTTCTCCAGATGTGGCCCATCTGAGGCCGTGTTGGTGCGCAGCTCGAAGGCTACG